>WNGL01004124.1_pt1 | contig 36303 bp, 33 predicted proteins | sample 5400591 | NCBI WGS metagenome assembly WNGL01 (sample SAMN13153377, study PRJNA577476) | soil metagenome | isolation source: 80 cm soil or saprolite under Garry oak tree replicate 1 | place: USA:California | collected 2016-06-15
CGCCGCGACCACAAGTTCCTGCTGAAGGGCGACGTCTTCACGGACGACGTCATCGAGACCTGGATCCAGTACAAGTACGACAAGGAAGTGAACCCGGTCCGGATGCGCCCGAGCCCGATGGAATACGCGCTGTACTTCGACATTTAGTCGCCGAGTCGAGCGCGCGTTCCCGAAGTCCACGACGGCCGCCCTCCGGGGCGGCCGTTTCCTTTTTCGGCTCGCTGCGCGTCCGCGCCGGCGCTAGGGTTCGCCCCCGTGCGCCAGAGTTCGCAAGTACTCGCTCCTCACCCGCCTGCGCGCTGCGCTCTCCGGACTGCCGGCGGTGTACTGGGCGCTGCTCGCCGGCAGCTTCGTGAACCGGGTCGCGTCCTTCGTCGGGACGTTCGTCGGGCTCTACCTCGTGCGCGCGCGCGGCTTCAACGAGGCCTCCGCCGCGCCCATCGTCGCGCTCTTCGGCGCGGGAGCGCTCGTCGGCGCCCCGGTGGGCGGCGTCCTCGCCGACGCGATCGGCCGCCGCGCGACGATGCTCCTCTCCTTCGTGCTCGGCGCGATCACGGTCGGCGCCCTCGGCTTCGTCTCGTCCCCGCCTGCCCTCGCCCTGCTCACCTTCCTCGCGGCGGGCACGAGCTACCTGTACGTCCCGGCCTGGAACGCGGCCATCGCGGACGTGGTGCCGTCGCCCGACCGGGCGCGGGCCTGGAGCCTCTCGTACTGGACGACGAACGTCGGCTGGATCGTCGGCGTCGCGATCGGCGGCTTCCTCGCGGCACGGAGCTACGCCGCGCTCTTCCTCGCCGACGCGGTCACGACCCTCCTCTTCGCCGCGATCGTCTTGCGGAAGGTCCCGGAGACCCGGCCCACCGGGACGAAGGTCCACTCGCCGCTCGAGGGGCTCGGGCTCGTCCTGCGGGATCGCACCTTCCTCGTCTTCCTCCTCCTCCATCTCGTCGGGCTCACGGTCTTCGTGCAGTTCGGCTACGCGCTCGCGCTCGACATGCGCGCGCACGGGCTCGGCGAGGAGCCGTTCGCGCTCGTCGTCGCCCTGAACGGCGTCGTGGTCGTGGTCCTCCAGCCCGTGCAGGCGGCGCTCGGGATGCGCGGCGATCCCTCGCGCCGGCTCGCCGGGTCTGCGCTCCTCTTCGGGCTCGGGTACGGCCTCAACGCCCTCGCCGGCCATTTCGCGCCGCTCCCGGTCTACGTCGCGGGCATGATCCTCTGGAGCGCCGGCGAGGTGGTCGGGTTCCCGTATGCGGCGCTGCTCGTGGCTGAGATCGCGCCGGAGGCGCTGCGCGGCCGCTACCAGGGCGCGTTCTCGATGAGCTGGGCGCTCGCCTTCACGCTCGCCCCGCTCGTGGGCGGCGGGCTCCTCGCCGGCGGTGGGCCGTCCGTTCTCTGGGCCGCCTGCCTGGCGGCGGGAGTCCTCGTCTGCGCGGGCCACCTCGCGGCCGGGCCGGAGCGGCGGCGGCGCCTCGACGCGGCGCGCGGCGTGCCGCCTCCCTAGCTTCGGGCGGGAGGGCATCGCCTTGGCGCGGATCGGCACGGCCGGGCTGGAGGAGGAGCTCGCGCGGCAGCGCGAGGCCGTGCGCGGCCGCTCGCCGGCGTACGAGCGGGCGCTCCGGCTCCTGCCGGCGGTCCTCGCGGGTGCCCGCGGCCGCTTCGTCGAGGCGGCGTGGGAGGCTCGCCGGTTCTTCGCCTGGTACGACCGCCCGCTCCTCCTCCTCGCCGCGCTCCGGAACGACGCGCTCGCCGAGGGCGAGCGCCACCCGCTCCACCGGGGCTTCGCCGCGCCGCACCCGGACCCGGCCGCCGTTACGGCGGAGGCGCTCGCGGCCGCGCTCGACGGCTCCCACGACGGGGTCTTCGACTCGCTCGCCCACCGCGGGCTCCAGACGAACGAGACCTCGCGCGCGATCGCCTGGCTCTGGCCCGCGGCGCTCGCGCGGGCGGGGGACGAGGTGCGGCGGCTCGCGCTCGCCGACGTGGGCGCGAGCGCCGGGCTGAACCTCGTCGCGGACGCGCTCCCGCCGGTGTGGGTCGCGAGTGACGGCGGACCGCTCGAGCTCGCCCGCGACGCCCGGCCCGCAGCGCGGCTCGGGCTCGACCCCGCGCCGCTCGACGCCTTCCGCGAGGCGGACGCGCGCTGGCTCCGCGCCTGCGTCTGGCCGGGGGAGCGCGCGCGGGAGGAGCGGCTCGAGGCCTCGCTCGCGGCGTTCCACGAGGCCCGCATCCGGCCGGACGCGCCGGTGATCCTGCCGGTCACCGCCGCGTCGGTCCCGGCGCGGCTCGATCTGCTCTCCGCCGCGGAGACGAGCGCGCTCGTGCTCGCGTACCAGACGGTGATGCGGGACTACCTCGAGCCGACCGAGCGGGCGGAGTACGAGGACGGCATGCGCGAGTGGGTGGCTTCGCATCCGCCGGGCCGGTCGCTCTGGGTGGAGCTCGAGCCGCTCGCGGGGCTCGTCGAGGGGCCCGCGCCCGGGTCGATCGTCGCGCACGTGCGCTCGCCCTGGGGCGAGGTGCGGGATCTCGAGCTCGCCCGCTGCGGCCTCCGCCCCCTGCGCCTCGACGTGCGGCGGCCGGCCGTCGAGGAGCTCCGCGCGCTCCTCGTGGACGAGGCCATCGCGAGCGTCCGGTTCTGAGCGCGCCCCGCGCCCCTCTCCCATTCCCTCTCCCCACGAGGGTCAGGTTGCGAGCGCTCGTGCCGCCGACCTCGGCCTTCCCATTCCCTCTCCCCTGAGGGGAGAGGGTGAGGGAGAGGGGGTGGGCGTCACTCGCCGCGCTCCGCCTTCCGTGCGCGACCGCGCCAGCGGCGCAGCGCGTCCATCGTCTCTTCGAGCCAGCGGAGCCGCTCCGCGGGAGTGAGCCGGAGCCCGGCGCCAGCCTGGGCGCGGCGATGTCCCTCGAATCCGCGTGGGAACTCGCCGGGAGGCGGGGGCCGCGGATCGGTCATCGCTCGTCCCTCGCGTCCTCGATCGCGCGGAGCGCGTCCACGACGCCCCCGACCACGAGGTATCGAACCCCCTCGGCCTCGAGCGCTGCGAGCACCTGTTCGATGGCGAGAGCCACGGGCCCAGTGTATTCCCGCTTCACTCGCCGAGGTAGGTCCGCTCAGGGGAGAGGGTCAGGGAGAGGGGTGGCCCTCACTCCCCGAGGTACGCCCGCCGCACCTCGGGCGAGGCGAGGAGCTCCTTGCCCGTGCCGCGCATCGCCACCGCGCCCGTCTCGAGGACGAGCGCGCGGTGCGCGAGCTGCAGCGCCTTGTGGGCGTTCTGCTCGACGAGGAGGAGCGCGACGCCGCCCTCGTTCACCTCGCGCAGGACGCCGAAGATCCGCTCCACCACCTGCGGCGCGAGCCCGAGGGAGGGCTCGTCGAGGAGCATGAGCTTCGGCCGGCGATGGGGAAGAGCGCGTAGGCCCGCTCCTCGTCCTCGGCGATCCCGGCCCCGTCGCGCCGGAGGTAGGCGCCGAGGAGCAGGTTCTCGCGGGTGGTGAGGTTCAGGAACACGCCCCGCCCCTCGGGGGCGTGGGCCATCCCGCGCGCGACGAGCGCGTGCGAGGGGAGCCGCGTCACGTCCTCGCCGAGGAACCGGATCGAGCCGGCTGTCGGCCGGACCAGCTTCGAGACGGCGCGGAGCGTCGTGCTCTTCCCCGCCCCGTTCGCGCCGATGAGCGCGACCACCTCGCGCTCCCGCACCTCGAGCGAGATCCCGTGCAGCGCCTCGATCGCGCCGTAGTGGACGCGGAGGTCCGACACCTGGAGCACCGGCTCCGGCGACGCGGACGGGGGCGTCATCGCGGCGCCCCACCGTCGCCCTCGGGCCGCGCGATGTGCTTCTCCGCGAGGTACGCGTCGCCGAGGTACGCCTCGATCACCTTCGGGTCCCGCCGGATCGCCTCCGGCTTCCCCTCCGCGATGGTGACGCCGTGGTCGAGCACGAGGAGCCGCTCCGAGACGCCCATCACGAGGCGCATGTCGTGCTCGATGACGAGCACCGCGAGCCCGAAGCGGTCGCGGATCCCGCGGATGAGCTGCATGAGCTCGGTCTTCTCGCCGGCGTTCATCCCGGCGCCGGGCTCGTCGAGGCAGAGCACCCGCGGCCCCGTCGCGAGCGCCCGGGCGATCTCGAGCCGGCGCTGCTCGCCGTAGGGCAGGCCCCGCGCGATCTCGTCGCGCCGGTGCCCGAGCCCCATCACCGCGAGGAACTCCTCGGCGCGCGCGACGATGCGCGCCTCCTCGGTGCGGTGCCGCGAGGTGAGGAAGAGCGCGTCGAAGAAGCCCGAGCGCGCCCCGGCGTGGCAGGCGATCCGGACGTTGTCGAGCGCGGAGAGCTCGCGGAAGAGCCGGATGTTCTGGAAGGTGCGGGCGACGCCGCGGGCGCAGATCTCGTGCGGGCGGAGCCCGTTCACGCGCTCGCCGCCGACGCGGACCTCGCCCTCCGTCGGGACGTAGACGCCGGTGATGGCGTTGAAGGCGGTGGTCTTGCCCGCGCCGTTCGGGCCGATGAGGCCGACGAGCTCCCCCGGCCCGACGACGAGGTGGAAGGTGGCGAGCGCCCGGAGCCCGCCGAAGCGCATGGTGACGCCGGCCACCTCGAGGGGGTTCGGGCCGGTCACCCCGCGCCTCCCCGCCCGCCCTCGTCGCGGACCTCCGTCGGCGACGCGCCGCCCGAGGCGGGCGCGACGGGGCGCAGCCGCGGCAGCCGCCGGAAGAAGGGGAGGTCCCACAGCTCGCGCGTCCCGAGGAGCCCCTGCGGCCGCAGCAGCATGAGCGCGACGAGGAGGAGCGCGTACACGACCATCCGGTACTGCTGGAGGCCCCGGAGGAGCTCGAGCGCGGTGCCGAGGAGGAGCGCCGAGATCACCGAGCCCGTGATCGAGCCGAGCCCGCCGAGCACCACGAACACCACGACCTCGAAGGATCGGATGAACGTGAACATGTTCGGGGTGACGAGCTGGATCGCGTGGCCGACGAGCCCGCCGGCGAGCCCCGCGTATGCGGCGGCGATGGTGAAGGCGCGGACCTTGTAGCCGGTCGTGTCGACGCCCATCGCCTCGGCGGCGATCTCGTCCTCGCGGATGGCGAAGAGGGCCCGCCCCTGGGTCGAGACCGCGAGCCGACGGGCCATCACGATCGTCGCGATCGCCGAGAGCCCGAGCCAGACGATGTTCGTGCGGGGCGGCAGGCCCTGCAGGCCGAGCGCGCTGCCGAGCATGCTCGTGTTCTCGATGAGGGAGCGGATGATCTCGCCGAAGCCGAGGGTGACGATGGCGAGGTAGTCGCCGCGCAGGCGGAGCGACGGCATCCCGACGATGAAGCCCGCCACCGCCGCCATCCCCATCCCGCCGGCGAGGGCGAACGCGAAGGAGACCTGCGCGCTGACCGCGTCCGGCAGGAAGGGGAGGTGGACGCCGACGAGGGCGAGCGAGATCTTCGCGGCGGTGTAGCCGCCCACCGCCATGAAGCCGGCGTGCCCGAGGGAGAACTGGCCGGTGAAGCCGTTCACGACGTTCAGCGATACCGCCAGCACCACGTTGATCGCGATGGTCGAGACGATGAGGAAGTAGTCGCCGGGCAGGTACGCCTGGACGAGCGCGAGCAGCGGGGCGCCGACGAGGAACGGCAGGAGCGAGCGGAGGATCGCCCGGATCACACCTTCTCCACGCGGCCCTTGCCGAAGAGCCCCTCGGGGCGCACGAGCAGGACGAGGATGAGGACGGTGAAGGCGATCGCGTCGCGGTAGCGCGAGGAGGTGTAGCCGGAGACGAACTCCTCCACGACGCCGAGGAGCACCCCGCCCGCCATCGCGCCGGGCACGCTGCCGATCCCGCCGAGCACCGCCGCGACGAACGCCTTGAGGCCGCTCATGAGCCCCATGAGCGGCTCGATGCGGGGGCGCGACGAGGCGTTGATGATCCCGGCGGCCGCGGCGAGCGCGCTCCCGAGCATGAACGTCCCGGCGATGATCCGGTTCACCGGGATCCCCATGAGCCCGGCGACCTGGGAGTCGAACGAGACCGCCCGCATCGCCACGCCGAAGCGGGTCCGGTAGACGATCCAGTTCAGCCCGAGCATGAGCGCGATCGCGACGAGGAACCCGACCACGTCCATGCGGGGCACGGTCGCGTCGCCGAGCTCGAGCGCCGGGCCGAGATCGACGAGGGGCGGGAAGAAGCGCGGCGCCGGTCCGGGCGGGAACTCGACGGGCCGGCGGAACCACGGGTTCAGCTGGAACCCGAACTCGAGGAGGAACGAGACCCCGATCGCGGTGATGAGGGAGGTGAGCCGCGCGCGGTGCCGCAGCGGGCGGTAGGCGAACCGCTCGATCATGAACCCGAGCGCGGCGCAGATCGCCATCGCGCCGAGGACGACGAGCGCGGCCAGGCCGACGTTGGGGGCGCGGTCGGTCCCGAGGACCGCGCCGAGGTAGTACCCGGCGAACGCGCCCACCATGTACACGTCGCCGTGGGCGAAGTTGATGAGCTTCAGCACCCCGTAGACCATCGTGTAGCCCAGGGCGACCAGGGCGTAGATGGTCCCGAGCGAGAGGCCGTTGACGAGGTGCTGAAGGAGCTCGGTCACGCGGGAGCGTCACCCGAGAGCGACCGGACTTGGACTTGGACTTGGACTTGGACCTGGACTTGGACTTGGTCCTCGACCTCGTCCTGGTCCAGGTCGAAGTCCACGCCCAGGCCCGGGTCCAGGAGGGAGGCCGCGCCCCCCTTACTTCGCGGGCTGCGAAGCCGGCATGGGCGCCGCCGCCGGGGCGGGGGCGTCGGGCGTCACGGTCGCGACCCAGACCGCCTTGCCGCCCTTCACCTCGAGGACCACCGCCGGCTTCACGGCGTTGTGGTCGGCGTCGATGCTGATGACGCCGGTCACGCCCTGGAAGCCCTTCGTCTCCGCGATCGCCTGCGCGATCGCCTCGCCGGTGAGGTCCTTCGCGCGGCCGATCGCGTCGGCGGCGACCATCGCGGCGTCGTAGCCGGTCGCGGCCATCGAATCCGGGACGGCGCCGTGGCGCGCCTTGTACTTCGAGATGAAGTCCTGGATCCGGGGCGACGGGTCGTCCGGCGAGTAGTGGTTCGAGAAGAACGACCCCTCGATCGCCTGCCCACCGATCTCGAAGAGCTTCGCGGAGTCCCAGCCGTCGCCGCCCATGAGCGGCACCTTGATGCCGAGCTCCTTCGCCTGGCGCGCGATGAGGGCGACGTCCGTGTAGTAGCCGGGGACGTAGATCGCGTCCGGCGCCTTGGGCTTGATCGCGGTGAGCTGCGCCTTGAAGTCCTGGTCGCCCGCCTTGTAGCTCTGGTCGTTCACGACGGTGCCGCCGAGCTCCTTGAACTTCGCGAGGAAGTAGTCGGCGAGCCCGACGGAGTAGGCGTTCCCGATGTCGCGGAGGATCGCGACCTTCTTCACGCCCTTCTGCGTCGCGAACTTCGCCATCACCGTCCCCTGGAACGGGTCGATGAAGCAGACGCGGAAGACGTAGGGGCGGGTCTTGTCGCCGTCCTTCGTGACCTTCGGGTTCGTCGAGGACGGGGTGATGTGAGGCACCTTGTTCGCGTCGGCGATCGGCGCCATCGCGAGCGAGCGGCTCGAGGCGACCTCGCCGAGCAGCACCGTCACCTTGTCCTGGGTGATGAGCCGGGTGGCGGAGACGGCCGCCTCCTCGGGCTTGCCCTGGTCGTCGTAGGTCTTGAGATCGAGCTGCTTCCCCTTCACGCCGCCCTTCGCGTTCAGCTGCTCGATCGCGAGGCGGATGCCCTTGTCGGTCGAGTCGCCGAAGGTCGCCTCCTGCCCGGTCATGGAGCCGACGTGGCCGAACCAGAGCGTGCCGCCAGGCGAGGCGGCTTGGGACGCCGCCGGCGCGGGCGCGGCGGGCTTCTTCTCTTCACAGGCGGCGAGGGCGAGGAGCAGGGCTGCGGCAGGAACGAGTGCGCGGCGCATGGCGGATCCTCCAGGTGTGGAGACGGAGGATCCTGTAGCACGGTGTGATCGAAAGTGGCGATCGATCCGTGCATTGATCCGCCAGCGCCCCACTTGTATCGTCCCGAGCCGTGCCGGCGAAGATCCTGCTCGTGGATGACAATCAGGAGCTCCTCACGCTGCTCGCCCGCCTGGTCGAGGCGGAGGGCTGGGCGGCGATCCCTGTCGGTAAGGGCAAGTCGGCGATCGACGCCGTGAAGGCCGAACGGCCGGACGCGGCGGTGGTCGACGTCCTGCTCCCCGACATGATGGGGTACGACGTCGCGCACGCGCTCCGGAACGCGCAGGTCCCGTTCGTGTTCATGACCGGCGTGTTCAAGGGCGGCCGCGCCGCGTCCGATGCGCGGGCGCAGCACGGCGCGGCCGGGTACTTCGAGAAGCCGTTCGACGCGAAGAAGCTCATCGAGACGCTCCGCGGCCTCGTCCCGGCCGTGACGCCTTCGCCGGCGAGGATCTCCTTCGCGAGCGCCGACGACGGCGAGGCGATCGAGCTCTCCGACTTCGACGTGGAGGTCGCGGTCGAGGCGGAGGAGCCGGTCGAGGCGATGGACCTCACCGGCCGCGTCGTCCTCACCGAGGACGGCAAGGTCTCGGCGGTGCTGAAGGGCGACACGGTCCACGCGGGGCCGGTCCACACGCCCGCGCGGCCCATCCCCGCGGTGAGGCCGCCTCCCATGCCGCCGCCGCCGAGCGCCGCCGCGCTGCGGGAGCGCGCCGCGGCCGCCGCGAAGGTGAGCGCGCAGCGGAAGGCGCACGGGCTCACCACCACCGAGGGGCAGCTTCAGGACAACCTCCCCGAGCTCGTCACCGCGTTCTGGATCACCCAGCAGACCGGCGAGCTCACCCTGCAGAAGGGGAAGGTGAAGAAGACCCTCTTCTTCGAGAAGGGGCGTCCCTGCTTCGCGATCTCGAACCTCGTCACGGACCGGTTCGGCCCGTTCCTGGTGCGGGTCGGGAAGATCAACCTGCAGCAGCTCGAGCTGTGCCAGGCGGCGGCGGACAAGACCGGCCGGCGCACCGGCGACGTCCTCGTCGAGATGGGGCTCCTCAAGGAGACGGAGAAGCTCTACTACGTCGCCCAGCAGGTGAAGGCGATCGTCTACTCCGCCTTCGGCTGGGAGGAGGGCGAGTACCGCCTCCACTTCACCGACCGCGCGGCGAGGGAGGCGATCAAGATCGACCTCCACCCCGCGAACCTCATCACCCGCGGCGTGAAGAAGCTCTACAAGCCCGAGCGGCTCTTCCGGCTCCTCTCCCCCGACGACCGGCTCCTCCCCTCGGTCGTCACCCCAGCGCTTGTAAGAAGTGCATGGACGCAGCGGGCAGGCGCTCGCGCGACCGGCTGAAGGGGCCCCGCGGGACATGGCGGACTCCATCTTTCTTACCGGGCAAGAACGCCATGCACGTGCTCGACCTCCTATTCGGTTACGCAGCGCGCGGCCCCCGGTTCTTCCAGGACGGGTGGGGAGATCGGGCGCTCTGCGACGAGATCGATCCAGTCGCGCTCGCCGCCCGGCCGCCGCCCCAGATCGGGCTGCGGCTCGCGAAGGCCCGGAGCGCGTTCGGCGGGCTCCTCTCGGAGGGCTCGTTCGAGAGCCCGGAGGAACGGCTCCCGGCGTGCGCCCGCACCGCGCGCGTCCGCCTGCTCCTCCCGGACGGGACGGTCCGCGGCGTCGCGGTCCACCTCGCCGCCTCCGGCGATCAGGGTTTCTCGGTACGGCTCCGGTTCGCGGCGCCGCTCCTCCAGCACGGGCTCGGGGCGCTCGTGCTCGAGAACGCGTTCTACGGCGCGAGGCGGCCCGCGAACCAGCCCCGCCATGCGGTCCGATCGATCTCGGACCTCCACCTCATGGGTGCGGCGACCTTCCAGGAAGGCCGCGCGCTCCTCCGGTGGCTCCGCGACGAGCGGCAGGTCCCGCTCGTCGGGATCACCGGGTACTCGATGGGCGGGCAGCTCGCCGCGATGGTCGGCGCGGCGGATCCCTTCCCGTGCGCGGTGATCCCGGTCGCGGCGCCCTGCGCGCCGGACTCGGTCTTGCGCGAGGGCGTCCTGCACCACCTCCTGGAGTGGGCCGCGATCGCCGCGGGCGGGGACGCCGCCCTCGCGCGGCACGCGCTGTGCGAGCACCTCTCCCGCTTCTCCGTCACGACCCTGCCGCCGCCGGTCCTGCCCGAGGCGGCGCTCGTCGTCGGCGCCGCCGAGGACGGTTTCGTGCCGCCGCGCGAGTCGGAGCGGATCGCGCAGCACTGGGGGGCGGAGCTCCGCTGGCTGCCCGCGGGCCACGTCTCGGCCGTGCTCCGGCACCAGGGCGAGATGCGCGAGGCGATCGCGGACGCGTTCGAGCGGCTCGAGTCCGCGCTCACGCAGCGGTCGGGTCGTGCCCGGCGGCGCGGGCCGGGATCCGGGCCGCGAGCTCGAGGTGCCGCGGCGTCCGCAGCCGTTCGCGCACGCGCGCCGGGTCCGGCGCTGGCCCGGCGTACCTGAGCAGCGCCGCGACGCGCCCCCGCGCCTCGGCGATCCGGGCGCTCGGGATGCGCCCGTCCTCGGCGGCCCGTCGCACGAGGTCGATGGCGCGGTGCTGCACCTCGGCGCGGTGGCAGACGAGGAGCGCGTCCACGCCGGCGAGGATCGCGCCGGGCGCCGCCTCCTCGAGCGGGAAGTGCTCCGCGACCGCCTTCATCTCGAGGTCGTCCGAGACGGCGCAGCCGCGGAAGCCCGCCTCCTCCCGGAGGAGACGCATCACCTCGGGCGAGAGCGTGGCGGGCCGGCGCGGGTCGAGCGCCTCGAAGACGACGTGGGCCGTCATCACCGCCGCGACGCCGGCGCGGGCGAGCGCGCGGAAGGGCGGGAGCTCGACCGCCCGCAACCGCTCGAGCCCGTGGGCGAGCCGCGGGAGGTCCTGGTGCGAGTCCTGGCTCGTGTCGCCGTGACCAGGGAAGTGCTTCGCGCAGGCGGCGACGCCCTCGGACTGCAGCCCCTCCGCGAGCGCGGCCCCGAGCCGGCCCACCGCCTCGGCGTCGCGCGAGAAGGAGCGGTCGCCGATGACGGGGTTCGCGGGGTTCGTGTCCACGTCCACGACCGGCGCGTAGTCCTGGTCGATGCCCACCGCGCGGAGCTCGCGGCCGAGGAGCGCGCCGATCTCGCGGGCGAGGTCCGGATCCCCCCGCTCGCCGAGGGCGCGCATGGGCGGGAGCTCGGTGAACCCCTGCGGCGCGCGCAGCCGCGCGACCCGCCCGCCCTCCTGGTCGATGGCGACGAGGAGCGGCCGCCCCGCGAACCGCTTCAGCTCCGCGACGAGCGCCGCGACCTGCTCCGCGTCGACGACGTTGCGGGAGAAGAGGATGACCCCGTGCACGCCGCGGCGGACGAGCTCCTTCACCTCGGGTGACGGGGTCGTCCCCTGGAAGCCGACGCAGAAGAGCGAGGCGATTTCTTGGTCGAGAGGCAAGGGGGATTCACCCGGGACGCGCGTTCGTGGTCTTGGACGTGGACCTGGACGTGGTCGTGGACCTCGTCCTGGTCCTGGTCCTGGTCCTGGTCCTCGTCCTGGTCCTCGTCCTCGTCCTCGACCCAGAACCGACGTGGACGTGGTCGAGGTCGAAGTCGAGGTCTAGGTCGAAGTCCAGGTCCACGTCCACGTCCACGTCCACGTCCAGGTGCGCGATCACGCGAGCAACAGCCCTTCCAGAAAGAACGCCGCCACGCCGATCACGAGCAGGATGGACCAGAGCGGAACCTGGGCGCCACCGCCCGCGCCGCGCGCCTCGCCCTCGACCCTGGCGTGGGCGGCGCCGCCGAGCCAGGCGGTGAGCTCGTCGGGCTTGAGCCGCCGGGTGTCGGACTCGCGCGGGTCGAAGGCGACCGCGAAGGCGAGCCGTGGCTCGAGCCGCTCCGCGCCGCCCGCGAGCACCTTCACCTGCCAGAGCCCCGGCTCCTTCGGCACGAACCTCGGGACGCCGCCCTCCTCGCGGAGCCCGGCGCGCTCGAGCTCGGCGCGACGCCGCTCGCGGCCGTCCGGCCCGACCAGCGCGGCGAGCGCCTCGCCCGGCTCGAGCCGGAACGCGTGCGCGTCGCCCGGGCGGGCCGCTGGCTCGCGCCGGTCGTCGAGCCCGCCCGCGAGCCAGGCCGCGAAGCGCTGCATCGCGGGGAGGAAGGAGGTCCGGATCGGCCAGTCGGTCCAGTCGCGGTCGGCGGTCGAGGTGAAGAGGAGCACCCGCCCCTTCCCGCGCCGTGCCTCGAGCAGCGCGGGGGAGCCGTCGTCGAACGAGGCGACGATCCGCGCGGCCGCCGCGCCCTTCGCCGCCTGCGAGGCGGGCTTCGCGAGCACCCAGCGCGAGGTGCGGACGCCGAGGAGGCCCTCCCGGGCCTCGCCCTGGAAGACCGCGAGCGCCGGGTGCGTCACGTCCACCTCGCCGAAGCGCGCGGGGCGCCCCTGCGGCGCGGTCTTCACGACGTGCAGCGGCGCGGGGAGGAGCCCCGCGAGCTGCTTCGCGTACTCCTCCGGCTCGATCTGGTCGCCGAGGGCGACGAAGAGCCCGCCGCCCTGCTCGACGAACCGGGCGAGCTCCGGGGCCTTCGCGCCCGGGTCCCGGACGTTCAGCAGGAACACCACGTCGAACCGGGACAGGTCCTGCGCCCCGAGCGCCTCGGCGTCGACGAGCGTCGGGCGCACCGGCGAGGCGGGCGAGGCGAGCGCGGACTCGACGAAGTACGCCTCGTCGCGGTACCGGACCGGCGAGGGCGCGCCGTCCACGACGAGGACGCGCACCTCCCGCGGGACGACGAGCGCGAGCGGGCGCGCGTCGTCGTCGGGGAGCGCGTCGGACGGCAGGGCGACCTGGAGGACGGCGGGCCCGCCCTGCGGGAAGGCGTGCGAGAAGGTCTTGCGGATCGTTCCGCCCGGCGGCAGCTCGGCGAAGGCGCGGATCGCGACCTTCGCGTCCTTCCCCGCGCCGACGAGGAGCGAGAGCGGGACGTCCGAGCGGGCCTCGCCGGCGTAGCTCGCGACCTGCGCGCTGATCCGGTAGCCGCGCGACCCCGCCGACGGATCCGGCTCCGCCTCGGCCGAGAGCACCGCCGCGTTCGGCAGGGCGGCGCCGCGGGCGGCGTCGAGGACGGTGACCTCCGGGCGCACCGCGCCCGCCGGCGTCTCGACGGTGGGGGGCGGCACGTCGAGCCGCCACGCGCTCGCGGCGAGGTCGGTCGCGACGACGATCCGCTTCCCGAGCGCCGCGTGCGGTGTCGCGCCGGAGAGCGCGCGCGCCGCGGCGGAGAGGCAGCCGGTGAGGTCCGCCCAGCCCGCCTCCGCCTCGGCGCGCTCGAGCGCGCTCCGCGCCTCGGCGCGGTCGAAGGACGGGGGCTCGGCGCGCGGCTCGGCGGCGCCGCAGACGAGGATCGTCGCGGGCTCTTCCGGGCGGAGCCCCGCGAGCGCCCCGAGGGCGTCGGCGCGGGCGCGCTCGAACAGCGTCCGGCCGCCGAGCCGGTAGCGCATGGACCCGGAGGCGTCGAGGACGATCGCGGTCGCGCGCGGACCGGCGATCACCGGGGCCGCGGCCGCCGCGGGCTCCTCGAGCCGGGGGCGCGCGAGGGCGAGCGCGATCGCGGCGAGCACGAGGGTGCGGGCGGCGAAGAGGAGGAGCTTCTTCAGCCGGAGCCGCCGCTCCGTCTCGCGCCGCGCCCGGAGGATGAAGTCGATCGCGGGGAACGGGGTGGGCCGGGGCCGGCGGCGGAAGAAGAGGTGGATCGCGATGGGGATCGCGGCCGCGAGGAGGCCCCAGAGCAGGGCCGGGTTCACGAAGCCCAGGCTCATGCGATCAGGCCGCGCTCCGCTCGCGGCGCGCGAGGAACGGGAGCAGGACCTCGTCGAGGGGCCGGTCGGTCCGGCAGAGCTGGTAGTCGAGGTCGGCCTCGGCGGCGGTCCGCTTCACGTCCTCGAGCCAGCGCGCGAGCACCTCGAGGTAGCCCTTGCGGACGTCGCGCGGGTGGGCCTCCACCTCGCGCGCGTCCTCCATCGAGAGGAACAGGGTGGGGTCCTCGAACGGGAACTCGAGCTCGGCCCGGTCGAGGACGTGGAAGAGCGTGACGTCGTGACGGCGCAGGCGGAGCTGCGCGAGCCGGCGGAGGACCCGATCGTCCAGGTCCATCAGGTCGGAGAAGACGAGCACGGAGGACCGGCGCGGGGCGCGCTCGATGATCCAGTCGACCGCGGCGGCGAGCCGGGTCGGTCCGGCGGGCGCGGCGGCCTCGAGCGCCTCGACGAGCGGGCCGAGGTGGCTCGCGGTCGCGCGGGGGGGGATCGCGCCGCGGACGGCGTCGCCGACGAGGACGAGCCCGGCCGCGTCCTGCTGCCGGAAGAGGAGGTACGCGAGGGAGGCGGCGAGCGCGGTCGCGACCTCGAGCTTGGTGAGCGCGTCCGGGCGGCCGCGGTAGCCCATCGAGCCGGACGCGTCCACCACGAGGTACGCGCGCAGGTTCGTCTCCTGCTCGAACCGCTTCACGTAGTACTTGTCGAACTTCCCGTAGGCCTTCCAGTCGATGTGCCGGATCTCGTCGCCGGGCGAGTACTCCTTGTGCTCGGCGAACTCGACCGACTGCCCGTGGTGCGGGGAGCGGTGGAGCCCGGTCAGGACTCCCTCCGTGATCGCGCGCATGCGGAGCCGTTCCCGAGCTTGGCGAGGACCAGGGGGTCGAGGGGGGACTTGCGGGGGTCAGGCACGGATCACCTCGAAGCCCGACTTGGACTTGGACTTGGACTTGGACTTGGACTTGGACTTGGTCTTGGTCCTGGTCCTGGTCCTGGTCCTGGACGTGGCCTGTCTCCTGCACGTGCTGTTCAAATGAATTTCCGGAACCTGATCGTCTACCAGCAGGCAATCGAGCTTCTTCCGATCGCTACCGGCATCGCGTCGGTGCTTCCTCAGGTCTACCGGGACCTCGGCGACCAGATCCGGCGCGCGTCCCTCTCGATTCCGTTGAACATCGCGGAGGGTTCCGGGAAAACCACCGTTCCGGATCAGAGACGCTTCTTCGCAATCGCGAGAGGCTCCGCGATGGAGTGCGGAGCGATCGTGGATGCCTGCGCGTCCCTGAGCCTCATCGCCGCGGACCGCGCCGCGGACGCCAATGACCGCCTGGCGTCCATCGTGCGGATGCTCTCGAAGCTGTGTCGTGAATGACCGGTCCAAGTCCAAGTCCAAGTCCAAGACCAAGTCCAAGTCCAAGTCCAAGTCCAAGCTCGCGGCCTTCACGTCGCCTCTACCCCTTCACCTTCTCCAGAAGGCGGTCCACGATCTTCGCGCTCGTCACCCCCTCCGACTCGGCGCGGAAGTTCGTGAGGACCCGGTGCACGAGCACGTTCCGCGCGAGCGCGCGGACGTCCTCCACCGACGCGGCCATCCGGCCGTCGAGGATCGCGCGGCTCTTCGCCCCGAGCACGAGGTACTGCGAGGCGCGCGGGCCCGCGCCCCACGCGACGTTCTCCTTCACGAAGTCGGCGGCGTCGGGCTCCCCCGGGCGCGTCGCGCGCACGAGGTCGACCGCGTACTTCACCACGTGGTCCGCCGCGGGCACGCGCAGGACGAGGTCCTGCAGGTCGCGGATCTGGTGAGGCGAGAGCACGCGCCGGAGCGGAGGCCGGGTCGCGATGGTGGTGGCCCGGACGATCTCGCGCTCCTCCTCGGCGTTCGGATAGCTCACCGTCACGTAGAACATGAAGCGATCGAGCTGCGCCTCGGGGAGCGGGTAGGTCCCCTCCTGCTCGATCGGGTTCTGCGTCGCGAACACGAGGAACGGCAGGTCGAGCGGGTAGGTCTCCCCGCCCGCGGTGACCCGGTACTCCTGCATCGCCTGCAGGAGCGCCGCCTGGGTCTTCGGCGGCGTGCGGTTGATCTCGTCGGCGAGGAGGAGGTTCGCGAAGAGCGGCCCGCGCACGAAGCGGAAGGCGCGCCGGCCGGTGGTGTGGTCCTCCTCGAGCACGTCCGTCCCGGTGATGTCGGACGGCATGAGGTCCGGCGTGAACTGGATCCGGTTGAACGAGAGATCGAGGACGTCGGAGACGGTCGAGATGAGGAGCGTCTTCGCGAGGCCCGGCACCCCGACGAACAGGCAGTGCCCCCGCGCGAAGAGCGCGACGAGGAGCGCCTCGACGACCTGCTTCTGGCCGACGATCCGCTTCTCGATCTCCGCCACGACGAGCCGGCGCGCCTCGCCGAGCTCGTGGACGGCGTTCAGGTCCGCGTCGCGGGTCGCCGGGTCCGTGGCGGCAGCGGGGTCGTTCGTCATGGGTGCGGTCCCTCCGGCAGCAGTATCCGCAAGAACCGCTCTTCCCGCGAGGCGCCTTGGGGGTCCCCGAGCGCCTTCAGCGCGCGGGCGAGGCCGCCGTGGATCTCCGGGTCGAAGGGATCCCGCCGGTTCGCGAGGAGCAGGTGCTCCTGGACGCGGGCCCAGTCCTCCCGCCGCGCGAGCAGGCGGGCGAGGTGCACGTGGAGCGCCGGGTACTCGGGATTCCAGCCGATCGCGTCGACGAGCACCTTCTCGGCGAGCTGCTCCTGGCCGGACTGGAGCGCGGCGAGCGCGAGCTGGTCGGAGAGGATCGGGATCCGTGCCCCCACGCGCTCGTACGCCTTCCCGAGCTCGATCCGAGCGGCGGCCCAGCGGCCGCGCGCGCGCATCATGTCGCCGAGCCGCGCGTACCCGCGCGCCTTCTCGTCCTGGATCTCGGCCCACTCCGACCAGGTCCCGCCGTGCTTCGGGTCGTCCCTGAACCGGAGCTTGCGCAGCTCGTGCTCGCCCCCCCGCGGGAGCGGCCGCTCGACCATGTGGCGCTTCCAGTCCTCGAGGAACCGGTCGAACGGGATCCGGAGCGCCGTCGCGACCGCGCCGCGCGCGTCCTTCCCGGCGGCGAGGAGGTCGAGCACCGTCCCGATCACCGGCGGCCCGCCCTGCGCGACCATCCGCTCGACCGCGAGGACCACCTCGGCGTAGGCGAGCGAGGCCCGCTCCTGCGACGGCAGCTTCGCGATCGAGGGGTGCATCTCCTCGAAGGTGACGAGCGTCCCCTTCCGCGCGGCGTCGCGCACCATCGCCGCGGAGACGGGCGAGAGCGGCTCGCCGCCGCCGCGCCAGTCCTGCTCGAACCACTTCGCGAGCCCCTCCTGCAGCCAGATGGGAGCCTGGTTGCGCGACTTCCAGGTGAGGACGAGGTGCGTGTACTCGTGCGCCGCGGTGTCGAGCCACTCGTAGCCCTTGAGGAGCGCCTTGGGCGACAGGAGGATGAGCTTGTTGAACTTGCAGACCGCGACGGTTCCGGAGGTGCGGATCTCCGACTCGCCGAGGGTGGTGAGCTGGGAAAGCTCCTTCACGTCGTTCACGATCTCGACCACGAGCTTGCCGGGCGGGACCGCGCCGAGGGCGCGCTCGAGGGCGGCCCGCTGCTTCTCGAGCGCCTCGACGAGGTAGGGGACGAGCACCTCGTCCTTGCCCTTCGGGTACGAGACCGTGACCCGCTCGCCCTCGTAGCGCTCGTGGCCCTTCGTGACCCCCTGCGCCGCGCGCGCGAGGGTGAGATAGCCGGCCGGGTCGCCGAGCTCGGAGGACTCGAGGAGCCGGACCGCCTCGTCGTAGCGCTGCTCGTAGATGCGCAGGACGCCCACCGCGAGCCGCGCGCCGTGATCTGAGGGGTTCCGGGCGAGGAGCGGCTCGGCGATCGAGCGGGCGCCGCTGACGTCCTCGTCCGCGAGGAGCTTCAGCACCTGCAGCGGTCCGAGCCCCGCCTCGTCGCGCGCCTTCGCGTCGCCGACGGACGTGCCCCGCGGCACCTGGAGGTCCGGGACCGTCGCCGCGAGGACCGCGGCCGCGACGAGCGGGGCGATCACTTGACGAGCTCCTCGTAGTAGCGCTGCACGTCGCCGCGGTACCGCTCCGGGGTCCCCTGCTTCATCGCCTCGAGGAGGTCGCGCCGGAACTCCTCCGGCACCTTGTGCGCCTCCGCGCCCGGGATCTTCACCTTCTCGTGGTTGAAGTCGCCGCCGTCGCCCTCGCGCTCGCCTCCGGAGTCGGCGAACGGGAAGGGAAACCCGGGACCGTCCCCCTGCCCCTGTCCCTTCCGCGCCGCGTCCTCGAGCCCCTTCTGGAAGCGGGAGAGCGCGTCGAGGGCGAGCTGCTGCTCGCCGTGGCCGCGCTGCGGGTTCTTCGCCTGGCCGAGCTGGCCCGCCGCCTGGTTCATGTGCCCGCGCGACTCCGCGAGCTGCCCCTGCGCGTTCGGCGGGAAGACCGGCGCCTGCTGCGCGAGCTCGGAGAGCTTCTGCTGCAGCTCCCCCGCCTGCCGCTCGAGCTCGCGCTGCCGCTGCGAGAGCTGGTCGAGCTTCTTCTGGTCGCCCTCGCCGAGCAGCTGCCGCGGATCTGGGAAGAGCCGCCCGAGCTCGTCGCGGATCTCGCGCACCTTCGGGACCGCGTCGCGCGCGTGACGCTGCGCCTCGCGGACGAGCTGCGGCTCACGCCGGGTGTAGGCCGGGTTCTGCTCGGCGAGCGGGACGTCCTCCTCGAGGAAGCGCGCGAGCCGCTCGACCGCCGGCGCCGCCCGCAGCGAGGTCTCGAAGGCCGCCTGCAGCTCGCGCATCCCGAGCGCCCGCTCGAGATCGGAGAGCGCCTCGCGGGACTGGTCGAGCTCGGGCTCCGCCCGGTAGCTCACGCCCGGCTGGGCCTGGTCCACGTCGCGCTTCGCCTCCCCCGCGAGCCGCTGGAGGTCCTTCAGCTTCTGCTCGGCCTTCTTCGACCGCTCGGCGACCTGCTGCTGGTACTTCTTGCGGATCGCGTCGGTGTCCTTCGCGGTCTGCTCCTGCTCGCCCTTCACCTGGTCGAGCTTGTCCTTGAAGGCGAGCATCTCCTTCATGAGGGCGCGCGCCTTCTCGTCGGGGAGCCCGGCGGTGCGCTGCATCCCGGCGAGCATCTTGTCGAGCGTGGACGCCATCTGATCGAGGGCGCGCATCGCCCCCTCGACGTCGCCCTGCGCGAGCTTCTGCTCCACCTCGTCGAGCCCGCCGCCGAGGTTCTTCGCCTTCTGCATCTCGGCGAGCGCCTCGGCGTTCATGTGCTCGTCGTTGAACCCCTTCGCGGTCTCGCTCATCCGCGCGAGGAGCTCCTTCACCCGATCCTTCATGCGCGAGATGCGCGCGAGGAGCTCCTTCTTCGCCGCCTCGCTCGGCGCGGCCCGGTACTTCTGGAGGAGGTCGCCGAGCTCGGCGCGCCGCTTCGAGAGGTCCTTCGCGAGCCGGACGAGATCCTCGGCGCGCTGCTTGTCGAGGAGCTGCTCGAGGTAGAGGATCCCCTTCTCCAGCTCGGCGTCGAGCTGCCCGTCGGCCGCGGCCATGTTGCCAAGCAGGTTCGCGTCGGGCTGCGAGCGGATGCGGAGGAGCTGCGCGATCGGCGCGCGGACCCCGCTCACCCGCTGCTCGGCGAGCCGCAGGCTCCCCGCGACGTTGTCGAGGGCGGAGGCGACCGGCCGGGGCGCCGAGCGATCGCGGCGGAGCTCCCGCGCGACCTCCCGCATGCGCTCGTGGAGCTGCCGCGTGCGCGCGTCGAGCTGCACGGCGAGCGCGAGCCGGTCGGGCGTCGAGACCGGCCCCGCCGCGAGCGTCTCCAGGCGATCGGCGAGCAGCGCCACGAGCTCGTCGAAGAGCTGCTTCGCCTTCTCGAGGACCTGCCGCCGGTGCTCCGCCTCGGAGTAGATCTTCACGCGGTGGGTGTCGGAGGCGCCGGTCTTCGGGCCCGAGATCGCGTCGCCGTCCTTCGCCTCGATCCGGTAGGAGAGGACCTCGCCCTCGCCGAGCCGCTCCGGGGCGAGATCGAGGTCCACGGTGCCGCCGTCGCGCCGGACGTCGGCGCCGGCCCGGAGGACGCGCCGCCGCTCCTCGCCGCCGGGCGGCGTCACCACGAGGGCGACCTCGGCGAGGCCGACGTCGTCCTCCGCCTGCCACTCGATCCGGACGACCGCGGCGGGGTCTACCTCGACCTCGCGCTCGGGGGAGACGATGCGGACCTCCGGGGCGAGGTCGGGCTCGACGGCGATCGGGATGGGCGGGCCCTCCGCGGCGGCGCGGCCACGCCGGTCGAGGAAGCGGAAGCGGTAGCTGCCCGCGTCCTCGACGAGGAGCTTGCCGGCGAGGTCGCGCCCGTCCTTCACGGAGAGCGCGAGGTGGCGCCTCCCTCCCTCTCCCCCGGCACTTGCCGGGGGAGAGGGTCGGGGAGAGGGGGTGAGGGACGAGGAGGGGCGAGCGCCGCCGTCGCCCTCCGCCGTGACCTCCACCTCCGCCTGGTCCACCTTCCGGTCGGCGCGCGTCCGGAGCTCGACCTCGGTCCCCTTCGGCGCACGGATCTCGCCGCCGGTGCCGGAGAGGGTCCTCGGCTCGCGCCGCATGTAGGCGGGGTAGCGGAGGGTGAGCTCGATGTCGCCGGTGATGGGATCGGCAGAGGGCGCCGCCGCGGCGGCGCGGGCGAGGAGGCGCGAGAAGCCCTTCCCGAGCGCGCCGCCCGAGCCGAGCGCGGCGAGCCCCGCGACGGCGAGCGCGGCGAGGAGAGCGACCCCGCCGCGGCGCGCGATCCGGGCCGGGACCGCCTGGTCGAGCCGCACCTGGCGCGCCCGCTCCGCGGTCCAGGCGACGTGCGCGTCGAGGAGCGCGACGGAGAACCGGCCGGAGGCCTGGACGTCCGCGCGCTCGCGCGAGAGCTCGATCGACGAGACGAGGGCGGAGCGGAGGGCGGGCTCGCCGGCCCCCACCGTCCGGGCCGCCGCCTCGTCCGACCACGCGGTCCGCAGGAGCCGCAGGGCAGCCCAGCCCGCCGCCGCCGAGGCGGCGAGGGCGGCACCCCCGAGCGCGACCCCTCGGACCCAGCCGCGCGCGCCTGCGCCGAGCGCGGCGGCCCCCAGGAGGAGGCAGACGACGGCGGCGGCGGCGCCGAACCCCGCCGCGGCGAGGAGGACGATCCACACCTGGCGCCTGCGCGCCCCACCGAGGACGCGGGCGATCTCGCCGTAGGCGACGGACATCCGCAGGGAACCGAACCGCTTTCTCCGCCGTGCATTCCGGCGGTCCTCGACAGGATAACTCGGGTCCGGGGGGTGCGCCGACCTGTGCTACGGTCCCCGGCCGGTCTCGTGAATTTCCCGCTCCGCGCCGCCGTCCGAAACATGGAAGCCGACGACCTCTCGCTGGTCTCAAAGGCCCAGGCCGGCGACCCCGCCGCGTTCCGGGCCCTCGTCGTCCGCTACCAGAGGAAGGTGTACGCCGTGGCGCTCGGGATCGTGAAGGACGCGGATCTCGCCTGGGACGTCGCCCAGGACGCGTTCGTCAAGGTCCACGCCCACCTCGGCGGGTTCGAGGGCAAGAGCGCCTTCTCGACCTGGCTCTTCCGGATCACGACGCACCTCGCCATCGACTCGGTGCGCCGCGAGCGGCGCTCGAAGAAGGACGACCTCGACGACGTCTCGGAGGAGACGCTCGCCGAGGGCGGCGAGGGGATCCTCGGGACCGCGCTCGGCAACGACCCGCGGCAGAACCTCCTGCGGCGGGAGCTCGCCGGGAAGATCCACGACGCGCTCGCGACCCTGCCCGAGAAGCACCGGACGATCCTCGTGCTCCGGGAGGTGGAGGGGCTCTCCTACGAGGAGCTCGCGGAGCGGCTCGCGATCCACAAGGGCACGGTGATGAGCCGGCTCTTCCACGCGCGGAAGAAGATGCAGTCCGCGCTCGCGCGCTACGCAGGGCTTCGTGCCGGCTCGGTGCGCGCGCAGGAAGGCGAGGAGGATGGGTCATGAGCGACTGCACCCGGTTCGCTCCGATGCTCGGCGCCCGCGACGGCGAGCTCTCCCCCGCGGACGCCGCGGCGCTCACCGCGCACCTCGCGACGTGCGAGCGCTGCAACGCCCTCGCCGCCGACCTCGCCGCGACGACCGGGATGGTCTCCGAGGCGCTCCTCGCCCGGGCGAACGCCCGTGACTTCTCCACCTTCGCAGACGAGGTGATGGCGCGGGTCGGGCGCGCCGAGCGCCCCGGGCTCCGCGGCTGGCTCGGGCGGCACCGCGCCGCCGCGGCGGCGGCGCTCCTTCCAGTTGTGGCGGCCCTCGCGGTCCTCATGTACGTTCGCATCGACGGTGGTCGCGAGCCGGTCGCGCTGTTCGAGCTCTCCTCGGAGGGCGAGGCGACGACGGTGCTCCAGACCGCAGACGGTCCGGTGGTGCTCCTCGCCGAGGAGAGCGGATCGTGAGGCCCCCGCACCCGGAGGCGTGATGATCCGCAGCTACCTCGCCGCCCTCGCCGCCGTCGCCCTCCTCGCCGCCCCGGCGCTGGCGGAGGCGCAGCCGATCCCGGTCCGGATCCGCGTCATCAAGGGCTCGCGCCAGGGACCTGCGGCGGTGGACCCGCGCCTCGAGAACCAGAAGCGCCAGCTCTCCGCGCTCGCGTACGTGAAGTGGGACCTCGTCGAGGAGAGGTCGCTCGAGCTCTCCCAGGGAAAGGTGCAGTTCCTCTCGCTCCCCGGCGGGGACGACGTCGGCGTGACGCTCCAGGAGCGGCGCGGCGACACCGTGACGATCGAGGTCGCCCTCGCGGCGCGGAACACGCAGTCGCGGCTCACCGTCGAGAGGGGCCAGCGGATCGTGCACCAGGTGTCGCCGGAGAAGAACGGCGCGGCGATCTTCCTGACCGTGATGGCGTGGCCCTGACCCGAGCGTGGCGCCGTACGTACGGGCAGGCTATATTGTCCGTACCATGAAGAAGAAGCTCACCCGCACCGGAAACAGCGTCGCGCTGGTCCTCGACCGCGAGCTCCTCGCGGCGGCGGGCCTCGACGCGGGCGCGACCGTGGAGGTCTCGACGGATGGTGAGGTCATCGTGATCTCGCCGGTCCGCGGCGCGCGCCGCACCGAGCGCCTGAAGCGGGTGATGGCGCGGGCCCACGACCGCTACGCCGGTGCGTTCCGGCGCCTCGCCGAGTGACCGTCCGCGCCCCCGCGTTCCTGACGCTCGACGAGGTGCTCGCGCTCCACGCGGACCAGATCGAGCGCTACGGCGGAGCCTCGGGGTTGCGCGACCTGGCGCTGCTCGAGTCCGCCGTGGCTGCGCCCAAGGCGACCTTCGGCGGGCGCCACCTGCACGCGACGGTCCCCGAGATGGCGGCGGCGTACGTGTTCCACCTCGCGCAGAACCACCCGTTCGTGGACGGGAACAAGCGCGTCGCGCTCGCCGCCGGGATCGCCTTTCTGGGCCTCAACGACCTCTGGCTCGAGGCGGACCCCGACGACCTCGCCGAGACGGTCCTCTCCGTCGCGCGCGGCGAGGTCACGAAGGCGGGGCTCGCCGAGTACCTCCGGGCTCACGCCGTGCCGCTCGGGGTGCCATAGGCACCGGTTCGCCCCTTCGACCAGCTCGGGGTCCCAGCCCCGAGCGTGCGGAGAATCACTCCAAGGTGACCCGTTCGGGGCGCCGGGGAGTGACGGGTCACCGTGCGCGGGCGAGCTGCTGCACGCGCTGGTGAGAGATGCCGAGCAGGTCGGCGATGTCGCGGATCGACAGGCCGAGCCGCTTGCGTAGCTCTCGCACGGCCGTGGCCGTGCTCTCCTGAGCCTCGGCCTGGATGGCGTCGAGCTTGGAGCGGGCGGCGGTGGCACGCGCGACGATCTTGCGAGCTTCGCCGGGGAGCTTCACCTGGTCGACGAGCTCAGCGGCCTCCGCTACTGCATCGCCGACCGCCAAGGCGAGCGCCTCGCGCACCCGGCGGCGTGCGTCGGCAACCGTGCGCCCGTCGCTGTTCACGCCGGCGACCCCCTGGACTTCAGCGATCCACCAGCCCGCCTCGTCTCGCTCGTAGGTGACCACGTACTTCGCCATGATGCTTTCTCCTTTCAGCCTCGGAGCCAACCCTTCCCGAGGCAGGGTTCAAGCTGACGCTCGATGGAGCGCAGCGTCCCTGGCGGCACGTCGGAGACGATAGCTGCTAGCTAGTCATGTGTCTAGCGGCTAGTCGGAGTCGCCACCGGCGGCCGAGAACACTACCGCCCGGCCACCGCTCGCTCGAAGTGGTAGGTGCCGCAGTACGGCGGCAGGAAGTGGAGCACCACCCGGCCGCCGAATCTCGGGGCTGGGACCCCAGCTCAGGGGAGGGTGGCCTCAGTACGCGAGCAGGAAGTCCCTGAGTGGCACGAGCAGCACTCCGTCCTCGAGCACCGCCCACGTGTCGCGGGTGACGACGATCGCCCACGGACACCGGAAGCGCTCTCGGAACTGGCGCAGCGCAGCGAGATCGCTGCCGTCGATCTTCCGCCGGAACTTCACCTCGATCGGCAGCACCGTCCCGTCGGTCCGCTCCGCGACGAAGTCGACCTCCTGGAACGGTGATCGCCGGTCGGCGGCGTCGAGCCGCTCCCGATAGAAGTGGACCGAGAGGTCCGCGTCGCGGATCACGCTATGGACGACCGTCTCCACGAGCGGGCCGACGACGTCGGGCGGTGACTCCCAGAGCGAGGGCGCACCGCGGAAGATCGCGTTCCGCACGCCCAGGTCGGTGAGGGTCGTCTTCACCGGGACGCGCGCCGTCTTCGCCTTCGCGAGCGGGTACCGCCTCAGCTCCCGGATCAGGAGCGCATCCGCGAGGTAGTGAAGGTATCGGCCCACCGTCGGCTGGTTCGTACGCAGCCCCGCGGCGTTCGCCTCGACCGCGAGCTCGACCTGGCTGACCTCCTGGCCGGTCCTGCGCGCGACCGAGAGATACAGGTGCCGCAGCAACTGCGGCTGCTGGATGGGGAACAGCTCCGGAATGTCCACTCCGAGCACGCGGTCGAACACCGTCTCGACGAGGTAGTCGGCCCAGACGTCGTCCTCGACCTCGCCCGAGTGCAGCCTGGGGTAGCCGCCGCGCACGTAATACCGGTCGAGCGCCTTCGCGAGCTCGACGGTCCTCGACCGTCCGAACGCGTGGACGGACTCGAAGGCCTTCCGCGTGCGTGGATCGAACGTGTCCAGGAACCGGAGCGGCGACTCGGGCGGCGTCAGCTCGGGCTGCCAGGCCTCCAGGACCTCCCGGAAGAGGAAGGTCGGGAGGTCGGTCGTCAGCACCCGACCGGCGAGGCTCTCCCGGGTGCCCTTCGCGACGAGCACGCTCGAGGAGCCCGTGATGACCATGCGGGCCCGGGTCGTCTCCGCGAGGTGCTTCACCTCCTCGTTCCAGCGCGGGAGCTTGTGGACCTCGTCGAGGAGGAGGTGTGGCGGCGCCCCTTCGTCCAGCGAGCGCTTGCGAACGTTCTCGACGTACCACCGGACGAGACCGAGAAGGCCTCCCGCTTCCCGGAGCGTCTGGAGGTCGAACCGGAGCAGGAAGACGTCCGCGGGCGCGACGCCGCCCGCGAGGAGGTCCGACGCGATCTGCAGGATGGCGGTGGTCTTGCCGACCTGGCGGGGACCGCGGAGGGCCTGGATGAGCGGGCTGCGCCGGCCCAACCGGTCGAGGATCGCGCGGGTCTGGCGCCTCCGGAACGCCGGCGGAGCCGGGCGCACCTCGTGCGGAGGGCGCCACCACGGGTTCAGCCCCTGGAGCACCTCGGGGAGCTCGGGGGGCACGAACGGGACCTGCGATGGCGGCGGCGGCACGCGGGATTAGTAAAATACATATGTTTTACTTTGTCGAGCCGCCAGCACTCACGCCGTCACGAGCTGCTTCTCGACGAGCCGCCGGTAGGTCCCGCCCCGCTCCATGAGCGCGGCGTGCGGGCCGCTCTCGACCACGTGCCCGCGCTCGAGCACGAGCACGCGGTCCGCCCGGGCCACGGTCGAGAGCCGGTGGGCGATGACGATCGCGGTGCGCCCGACCATGAGCCGGTCGAGCGCGTCCTGCACGAGCGCCTCCGACTCCGCGTCGAGCGCGCTCGTCGCCTCGTCGAAGAGGAGGATGCGCGGGTCCTTCAGGACGGCGCGCGCGATGGCGATCCGCTGGCGCTGCCCGCCGGAGAGCTGCTGCCCGCGCTCGCCGACCTTCGTCGCGTAGCCCTCCGGGAACGCGCGGATGAACGCGTCCGCGTGCGCGGCGCGGCAGGCCTCGACGACCTCGTCCTGGGTCGCGCCGGGGCGGCCGTAGCGCACGTTCTCCTCGACCGAGGCCGAGAAGAGGACCGGCTCCTGCGGGACGACCCCGATCTGCGCCCGGAGCCAGGCCGGGTCGAGGTCGCGCAGGTCGCGGCCGTCGAGGAGCACGCGGCCCGACGTCGGGTCGTAGAGCCGCCCCACCAGCGCCGCGATCGTGGACTTGCCCGCGCCGGAGGAGCCGACGAGCGCCACCACCTCGCCGCTCGGGATCTCGAGGTCGAGGTCGGAGAGGACCTCCACGTCGGGACGGGTCGGGTAGGCGAAGCGGACGGCCTCGAGCCCGAGCGCGCCCTCGCACGCGGTGGGCCGCGCGCCGCCCGCGAGCGGCATCCCGGGGACGCGGTCCATGAGCGCGAAGACCCGGTCCGCCGCGCCGAGGCCGCGCATCGCCTCCGCCCAGATCTCGGCGAGCGCGCCGAGGCTCATCGCGATGAGGAGCGTGTAGACGAGGAACGCGGTGAGGGCGCCGGCGGTGAGGCTCCCCTGCGCGACGAGGACGCCGCCGTAGCCGAGCACGGCCGCCATCGCGGCATAGCCGCCGCCCGCGGCGGAGCCCATGAAGATGGAGCCCGCGACCGCGCGGCGCCGGGCGGCGTCGTAGGAGTCGGCGATGGCGGCGCCGTACCGGGTGCGCTCCTTCTCCTCCGCGACGAAGGCGCGGACGGTGCGGACGGCCGAGAGCGACTCCTCCGCGACGTGGCTCGCGTCGGCGAGGGCGTCCTGGTAGCGCCGGGCGAGCGCGCGGACCTTCCGGCCGTACCAGACCGCGCCGAGCGCCACCGGCGGCACGATCGCGAGCATGACGAGGGTGAGCCGGACCGAGGTGTGGAAGAGGAGGACGAGCGCACCGAGGGCGGTGATGACGTGCCGGAACGTCATCGAGACCTGCGCCGAGACGAGGTTCTGGAGCGTCGCGCAGTCGGTGCCGAGCCGCGAGACGAGCTCGCCCGTGCGCGAGCCGTCGAAGAACCCGATCTCCTGCGCGAGGAGGCTCGCGTAGAGCCGCTCCCGCACGCGCCGGACCCCGCGCTCCCCCGCGAGGGAGAAGAGGAGGTGCCGCCCGGCGATGGCCGCGCCCTGCAGGACCGCGAGGCCGGCGAGGAGGAGGGCGATCCGCCCGACCTGCCCCGGATCGCGGTGCGCGATGGCGCCGTCCACGATCTCGCGGATGCCCTGCGGGTAGATGAGGGAGAGGCCCGCGCCCGCGACGAGGAGGACCGTGCCCAGGGAGAGGGCGGGGAGCTCCTCGCGGAGGAGGCCGAGGATGCGGCGGACGGCGGGGGTGGGGGACACGCAACCCGGATCTACCCGAACGGCGGCCCGGGCGCAGCGGTCACGCCAGGTCGGCCCGGAACGGGCCGCGTTCAGCGGCGCAGGTTCGCGACCTTGCCGAGCTCGTCCGCGGACTGCTCCTCCGCAGGGAGGAGCGCGGGCGCCGGGGCGAGCCGCTCGATGCGCTCGAGCGCCGCGGAGAGGTGATCGCAGAGGAGCTCGATCGCGATCTCGGTGTCGCGGTCCACGCCGGTCCGGCCGTCCGCCCAGCCGAGCTCGAGGTGCACGTCGCCGTGCCGCTCGGGGAGGAGGCCGTAGCGCGCGCGGAAGAGGTCCGGGCCCGCCTCGTCGAAGCCCTCGGAGCGGGCGTGCGGATCTCCGGGAACGTCCGCGGACATGTGCAACGCGAAGGCGGTGGCGCCGAGGGTGCGCGCGCCAATGCGGAGCGCGACCCAGAGGTCCTCGATCCGCTTGGCGGCGCGGAGCGCGTCGCCGATGCGGCGGACCTCGCGCCGGACGTCGAGGTTCCACCTGCGGTCCTCCATGATGCTCTGCATCTGGGCGAGCGTGAAGAACCCGAGCCGGCGGAGGGCGAGCCAGGAGGCGGCGCAGACCGCGACGAGCACCCAGGCTCCCTGCGCCTGCGAGGAGAAGGCGAGCACGAGCGCCGAGCCGCCGAGGACGAACGAGGCGCCGTACAGGACGAGCACCGCGTCGCGATGTGAGAGCCCCGCCGCGAGGAGCCGGTGGTGGATGTGGCCGCGATCGGCCGAGAACATCGGCGCGCCGCGCACCGCGCGCCGGAGCATGGCGAGGAGCGTATCCGCGATGGGCACGCCGAGCGCGATGATCGGGACGACGAGCGCGACCGCGGTCGAGGACTTCTGGTGAGTCTCGATGGAGGTGGTGGCGAGGATGAACCCGAGGAACATCGAGCCCGTGTCGCCCATGAAGATCGAGGCGGGGTTGAAGTTGTAGAAGAGGAACCCGAGCACCGCGCCGCCGAGCGCCGCGCTGAAGAGGATCATGAGCGGCTCGCCGTTCACGAGCGAGACCACGAAGGTGGACGCGATCGCGATGAAGGCGACGCCGCCGGCGAGGCCGTCGAGGCCATCGATGAGGTTCATCGCGTTCACGACGCCGGCGATCCAGAGCATCGTGAGGGGCAGCCCGAGCAACCCGAGGTGCAGCGGGGGGCCGAACGGGTTCGCGAGGACGTCGATGCGGAACCCGAGCGCATAGACGAGGCCGGCGGCGCCGAACTGCACGGCGAGCTTCTGCTTCGCCCCGGAGCCGCGCACGTCGTCGAGGACGCCGAGCGCCGCGATGAGGAGGCCGCCGGCAATGAGCCCGAGCGCCTTCCGCGGCTCGGCCCAGAACTGGCGGCCGACCTCGCTGTCGACGAAGAAGAGCGCGACGAGCGGGGCGTAAAAGGCGAGGACGATGGCGACCCCGCCGAGGCGTGGAACGGGCTTCCCGTGCACCTTCCGGCTCGTGAGCGCGTGATCGAGCCACCCGAACCGGTGCGCCGCAGCTCGCACGACCGGAGTCAGGACGGCCCCCGCCACGATCGCGGCGAGGAAGGCTGTGACTGCGGTTCGCATGCCCCCCAGCGGGCGAATTGTCCCTCAGAGGTGCGCGCGAAAGCAAGCCACCGATCAGCCCGCCACGGCTCGGACCAGCTCCGCGAACCCCCTCGTCGCGATCGTGCGCTGGTATCGCTCCTCGAGCGCCACCCGCGCGCGCCGGGACATGTCGGCGCACGCCTCCGGGTCTTCGGCGAGCGCCACGATCGCGTCCGCGAGCCCGCGCGCGTCGCCGTTCGCGATGCGCCGGCCGCACCGCTCTCGCGCGAGCGTCCGCGCGACCTCGGACCGTTCCGGTCCCACGTACAGCGCCGGACGGCCCGCGGCCATGATGCCGTAGAGCTTGGAGGGCTCCGCGAGCCCGGCTACCTCGCTCGACAGCGCAATGAGGTGCACGTCGGCGGCGGACAGCGACTCGGCGAGACGCTCTCGGGCCTGGTACGGCGCGAGGCGGACGTTGGCCGACTCGCGCGCCGCAGCCTCCACGAGCGGGCGCTTCGCGCCGCCGCCCGCGAACACGAACGCGATGTCGGTCCGGTCGCGGAGGACCCTCGCGGCGGAGAGGAGCGTCTCGACGTCGTGCCCGCGCCCCATGTTTCCCGAGTACATCGCGACGAAGCGCGCGCGTCCCGCGATCTCCGCGCGGAGCGCGTTCGAGGCGTGCGGAACGGGTCGGACCTCTTCCCCGTCCGCCCAGTTCGGGATGACGTGCGCTCGCTCGGCCGCAGCGCCCGCGGCGATGCATCGGGTGCGCATCTCCTCGCCGAGGGCCACCACGGCGTCGGCGCGCCGCAGCACGGCACGCGAGACCGCCGACATCGCCCACGCCGAAAGGGAGCGCGGCCTGAGGGCGCCGAACGCGACGGCGATCTCGGGATAGAGGTCCTGGACCCAATAGACGAGGCGAGTCCCCCTGGTCGCTCTCGGGATGAGGGCGGCCGCCGCGATGAGCGGCGGGGTCGTGAGCGCGAGGACCACGTCGTGGCGCGGCAGCAGGGCCAGCTTCGCGGCGGCGCTGACGTAGAAGCTCGCGTAGTCGACCGCACGGTGGAGGATCGAGGCTTTGCCGAGCGAGGTCGCCGCGACCCGCACGATCTCGACTCCCGCGTGCCGGTCGCGCGGGGGAAGGGACGTGCCGCCGAGATAGGTCCCGCGGCTCGCGAGCGCGGTCACCTCGAGTCCGGACTCGGCGAGGTCCACCGCGAGATCGGTCGCGAGCTGCGAGGTGGCAGACCGGTCGGGATGGAAGAACTGGTTGAGGACGAGGAGCTTCATTCATCGACCGCGCGGATGACGCGCTCCTTCACCTTCCGTGCCGGCACACCGACGTAGACCCCGTTCGGCTCCGTGCCGCCGGACAGCACCGATCCGGCGCCGAGGATCGCATGGGAGGCGAGACGGCTCCCCGGCAGGAGGAGGGACTTCACCGCCGCCCACGCGCCGTCGTCGATGACGACGTCCTTCACGATCAGATCGAACGTCGGCTTGGACCAGTCGTGATTTCCGGTCTCGACCATGACGCCCTGGGAGAGGCAGCAGTTCGCCCCGATGGAAACCGAGCCGAGGGAGTCGATCCAGACGCCCTCGCCGATCCAGGAGTGATCCCCGACCGACAGGTTCCACGGGTACTTCACGTGGACGCGCGGCTTGACAACGACCCCGTCCCCGATGCGGGCGCCGAACAAACGGAGCAGCCGGCGCTTGAGGCCCGATGGCCATGGGAACGAGGTGAGCAGGAACAGCCGGTTCGTCACGAGCCAAGCGAGCCGGAGCGGGAGCGGGCCGGGGCGGAACCACGCGTTGTCGAACTCCGAGAGCCGCACCGCTGCGCGGGGCGCGGGAGCTCGTTCTGGCGTGCGCTTGGTCACGGCGCGGCTCCGCTTCCCGGGGTCGGCGCGGTACCGGATTCGGCCCACGGCCCGCGGCGCTCCGCCCGGAGCCGCGCCTCATGCAGCTTCGCGTCCACGAGGAGCCGGTACCACAGCCCCTGGTTGAAGTGGAACACGAGGCCCGGGATGCCGTCGAGGATTCCGAGCTTCACGAAGTAGCGGAGGAACCAGTAAGCGAATGCGCGCAGGAACAGGGGCGCGCGCGCGTATACGTTCGCCTTCAGCCAGCGACGCCGGCCCGCCTGGCCCTTCACCTCGGTCCCGCCTCGCTCGGCCTCGATCGCGAGCATGTCCTTCACCTCCCGATCGGCGTACCGGTTGTGCTTGTCGACCCAGAACCCAAGGCCCTTGTGGTTCTCGTCGATGATGTCGCCTTGGAGCGGCAGGATGCGGCCGGTGTGAACGACCATGTGCTCGTCCATCCACCGGGACTCGATCCGCGCCTGTCCGCGTCGCCAAATCCTGATCAGCCACGTCGGGTAGTAACCGCCGTGCCGGATCCATCGTCCCCAGAAGTAGACCCGCCGCTTGAGTTCGAACCCGGTCACGTCCGCGGGCGCGCTCGCGAGCGCCCCGGGAAGCTCCGCGACGAGCTCCGGCGTCAAGCGCTCGTCGGCATCGAGCCGCATCACCCACCCCGCGGCGATCGGGAGGTTCTCCATCGCCCACGCGAACTGGTCCGCGTAGGTGGTCCAGGCGCGCTCGACGACGTGACACCCCGCCTCCTTCGCGCGGGCGACCGTCGCGTCGCGGCTGCCCGAGTCCACCACGTACACGTCGGCGCCGAGCGGGCGGAGCGTATCCAGCGCGACGCGGAGGTTCGGCTCCTCGTCGCGGGTGAGGATGATGACCGCGAGGGGGGATGGCGTGGTCATGATCGGACCTTCTCGGTGATCGCGATCATGCTCTTGTAGAAGGGCCAGGCACGCCCGAGACCCTGGAGGCGCATCACCCGCAGCCCGGCCTCCTCCAGCAGACGGGTGAGCGACGCTCGGGTGAAGAACCGGACGTGCTCGCCGTCCGGGGAGAAGTGCCGCTCGAACCCGAACGCCGCGATGGCGAGGTTCTTCGCGAGCCCGTGGTGCGGCACGGAGACGTACACGATCGCAGACGTCCGAGCCACGCGCGCCAGTGAGCTCGCCCTCGAGCGAGCCCACGAGCGCCTCGCGCGCCCCCGCGTCGCGAGCCGACTTCACCGCGAGGGGCGCGATGTCGCTGCCGACGGCCCGGTAACCTCGGCTGCGTAGGTCAAGCGTCGCGTCCCCGCGCCCGCACCCGGCGTCCAGGACGCGAGCGCCGGGCGGAACGAGGGACGAGAAGAGCTCGACCCGCGCCGCGGTGAGCGGATCCGCGTGCATGCCGGAGCGGCGCCAGTACTCTTCATATCGGATCTCGCCGGGCGAGCTCACCGCGCTTCTCCCCGCTCCGCGAGGCTCTCGGGCTCCCGCCCGCGCCCGCACAGCCATTCGTACACTCGGTGAAGCGACTCCGCCGTCGCGCGCGTCGTGAAGCGTTGGGCGACGAGGGCGCGCCCACGCTCGCCGATCGTCCTCCGTCCGGCGCTGTCGAGGCCCATGGCCCTGTCGAGGATACCCGCGAATGCCTCCGGGGCGGCAGGACCGACGAACCCCGCCCCGACCCGCTCGACCTCGGGCAGGTTGCACGCGGGCGAGATCGCCACCGGCAGCCCCAGCGCCATCGCCTCGAGCACTGCGACGGGGAGGCCCTCGCTGTGGCTCGCCAGCGCGAAGAGCGCGGCTCGCTCCAGCAGCTGGAGCTTGCGCTCCCCCTGCATGGGCCCGACGAAGTCTACGCGCCGCTCGATCCCGAGGGTCCCGGCGAGTCGCGCCAGCTCGGCTCGGATCCCGACCTCGTCGGGCCCCGCGATCACGAGCCGCCATTCGGGCCTTCGAGGCGCCACCGTTCCGAAGGCGCGCAGGAGGACGTCGATGCCCTTCTTCTGGTGAAGGCGGCCGAGGAAGAGCACGTAGGGCGGCCCCCCGGCGACATCGCCGGAGCGGCGCTCGACGAGGGTGGGGTCGACGCCGGGGGGCACCACGGCGACCGGAGCCCGGATCCCGAGCCGGCGCACCGCGTCGCGCTCGGAGGCGCACAGCGCGTGGATGCACCCCGCGCCGGCGAGCAGGCGGTCCTCGAACAGGAGCCTCGAGACCCGCTTCTTCCAGCGGGACTGCCCGAGCGCCCACGGATCGAGCATGCCGTGTGGCGCGACGACGTACGGCTTCGCCCGGAGCCGCGCGACGAACGATCCGATCCAGGTCGACAGGAGCCACAGGGCATGCACGTGGACGACATCGGCCGCCCCGATCGCCTCCCACGCGCGAACGGGAAATCCCGCCCCGCGCCACGATCCCACCGCCCGCGGGTTCGGGAGCTGGTCTCCGTCGAGGAGGAGGGGATCGAGCCCGAGCGCGCGCTGCGCGCGGATGAGCTCCTCCACCGCGGCGGTGACGCCCGCCCCGTGCTCGCGCATCGTCGCAACGACGTGGAGGACTCGCATGATCGGTCAGCTTCGCGCCACGCGACGGTCCTCGACCCCGGACCACATCTCCAACAGGCGCCCCGCGTAGCGCGACCATCCGTGATCTCGTGCTGTCGCCAGCGCCTGCCTCGACATCCGCTGCAGCAGCTCCGGATCCGACGCGAGCTGCGCGAGCCGCGCGGCGGCCTGGGCTGGGTCGCGGATCTCGACGACGAACCCGTTCTCTCCGTCGCGGACGACGTCGCTGGCGCCCACGTTCCTGCTCACGATCACGGGACACCCGCAGGCCATGGCCTCGAGCACCACCATCCCGAACCCGTCCTGGATCGAGAGGAGACAGAAGACGGAGGCGGACGAGAGCAGCGTCAGCACCGCCGCGTGCGACATCGGCGGAAGCACCATCGTCCTCGACGCGCCGCGCGCGCTCAGGAGCGGCGCCCACGACGGCAGGATGGGGCTTCGGATCTTCAGCTCCCCAGGCAGATCGGCGAGCCTCCACGCCTCGAGCACGTCGATCATCCCCTTCGCCTCGAGCCCGTTCCCGATCGAGACGACGGTGAGGGGCGAGGTGGGCCGCGCGCGCCAGGATCGGGCCTCGAAGTTGGCGCCGAGGGGCACGACGGCGAGCTTTGAGGCCGGTACCCCCTCGGCGACGAACGTGCGCCGCACGAACTCGGAGGAGACGACGATGCGATCCGCCAGCTCGTACTCCTCCAGCATGCGCTCGAGCGCGCGCTCGCTCGAGTAGTAATCCCCGGACTCCGCCGGGAGGTCGAGTCGCGCCCGCTCCTCCGCGACGAGCCTCCGCTGCGTGCGGATGTGCGCTCCGGACCGCTCCACGGCGCACGGAATTCCGCGCTTCCGCGCGGCACGAAGGGTCTCGAGGGAGAACAGGGAGAAGCCGTGGAGGACGGACGCGTCGTGGCGGTCGAGCCAGCGCGCAGAGGCCGCATCCGCCGCCGAGACCGCCAGCGCGTCCACGGCGCCGCTCCGCGCCAGCCGCGCGAGGATCTCGAGCGCGCGGGGGATGACCGGCCCTCGTACGAGCTTCGCCCCGGCGGGTGGGCGGGCCGAGACATCGGGGAGGAGCAGGACGACGTCCCGCCCCGCCGTCGCGAGCGCCTCCGCGGCCTGGACCGCGTGGAAGCGCCGGAACGTGCTGAGCACGTACGGGGCGCCCCGCCGTTCGCGGACGGCCTCACGCATGCGCGGTCCTCGCGGCGCGGCGGAGGAGGATCTCGAGGATCACCGCCGAGGCTATCGTGACGGCGGCGGGAAGGCCGATGCTCTCGAGCGTCCCCTCGCTGACGACCTGGAAGAGCTGCCCGCCCACGAGCGCGAGCACGACGGGACGAACCAGGAGGCGGCTGGACGCGAGGAGGCTCCAGAGGAGCTCCATCAGGACCGTGATGACGATGATCCCGACCCGCTGCCCGCGCTCGCCGTCCGCGAGGAACAGCCAGCCCAGGAGCGAAGGCGCGATGCCGATTGCGTCGGTGCTCGGATATCCGAACACCTGCCGGGTGGTGTACCCGGTGATGCCGGGGCCGCCCAGGAGACCGTCGACCACCGTGGCCGTGTCCACCTGCACCCCGTGGTCGATGATCGGCACCAGGGCGCCGCCTCCCGCGAAGCGCATGGCGACCGGGAGCAGGGCGGCCTCCACCGGATCCGCGTCGGCGTCGGGCTCGTCGCGGGCCTCGCCCGCCGCCCCGAGGGCTTCGCCCCACGCGGTCGCTCCGCCGGCCCGCTCCAGGCGAAGCCGCGTGATGAAGGGGAACGCCGAGCCGGCCGCGACGACGATGAGCGCGCCCACGGCGAGGTGGCGGCGGGAGAGCGTCCCCCTCGCCAGCTCGAAGATGACGAACCGGATCGCCGCGACGAGCAGCGCGGCGCGCGTCGTCGTGACCAGCGTGTCGGTGACCGCGCCCGCGATGAACAGCGCGATGGCTACGCCGTACCACCGTCGCTGACCGGCGCCGCTCGCGAGCATCGCGGCGGTGAGCGCGAGGCCGGGAATGAGCGTGCGGTGCGAGTTCAGGACGAAGCCGGCGAGCCGGAACGGTAGGTTCTGCGCATACCCGACCAGCCCGACGTTGAACACCGCCATGGGGACCGAGGTGACGGCCAAGCACGCGGCCGTCACGAGGATCGTGAGCCGCGTCGCCCTGCCCGTCCCGATCGGCGGCACGGGCGGCGCCGGGGGACGCCGAGGGAGGTTGTCGAGGAACGCACACACGCCGACCACGAGCCACACCGCGATGACCGCCTGTCCGTAGGCCGCGAGGATCGTGGTCGTGGTGATCGAGGACGCGATCACCGCGGACGCCTTCTCGACGTCGAGCGGGTTCCTCAGCATCAGGTAGACCTGCAGGAAGTACCCGAGCGTCAGGACGGTCGCGAGGATCCAGCGGGGCACCCGGGCGAGGAAGGGGCCCTTGAGGCGCGTCGCGAGGAGGAGCATCCCCGCGACTCCGGCGGCGGTCCACACCGCGTACGCGTCGCGGGCGCTGTCCGCGATGAGATCCTGCGTCGCGAATCCTCCGGCGAGCACGACCGCTGCCGGGAGGACCCGGAGCGTCCACGCCCACGAGGAACCCTCCCCCCAGGCGCGTTGCGTTCGCGCGACCGCGTCGTCGGTCACGCGGCGGTCCGGGTGCGGCGGTGTTCGATCGCCTCGCGCAGGACGCGCTCGAATCGCCCGCCGACGATCTCCGGCGCGAACTTGCGAACGACGTGCTCCTGGCCGGCCGACCCGACCCTCCTTCGCTCGCCAGGATCCTCGAGGAGCCGCACGCACGCGGCGGCGAAGTCCGCCGTGGAGTGGCACACGAGAGCGTGCTCGCCGTGGACGAGCGCGAGCCCGCCGACCGTGTCGGGACCGAGCAGGACGGGGATCCCGAGTGCCATCGCGGCCTGGACCTTCGTCTGGAGCCC
>WNGL01001820.1_pt1 | contig 36294 bp, 24 predicted proteins | sample 5400591 | NCBI WGS metagenome assembly WNGL01 (sample SAMN13153377, study PRJNA577476) | soil metagenome | isolation source: 80 cm soil or saprolite under Garry oak tree replicate 1 | place: USA:California | collected 2016-06-15
GGCAGCGGCGAGTGGGTCATGCACCAGAAGAGGATGACCAGCGGAGAGTACGAGCGGCTGCCCGCCCAGTTCAACCCCGTGAAGTTCGACCCCGCGGCCTGGGTCAAGACGGCCAAGGACGCGGGGATGCGCTACATCACCATCACCAGCAAGCACCACGATGGCTTCGCGATGTTCGACTCGAAGGTCAGCGACTGGGAGATCGTGGACCGCACGCCCTACGGCAAGGACGTGCTCAAGATGCTGGCCGAGGAATGCCGCCGGCAGGGGATCAAGCTCTTCTTCTACCACTCGCAGCTCGACTGGCACCACCCGGACTACTTCCCCCGGGGCCGCACCGGTCAGCATTCGGCGCGAGCGGACGGCGGCGAGTGGTACCGCTACCTCGATTACATGGACGGCCAGCTCAAGGAGTTGCTCACCGGCTACGGCGAGGTCGGCGGGATCTGGTTCGACGGGTGGTGGGACAAGCCGGAGGCGGACTGGCGGCTCGCGAAGACGTACGGGCTCATCCATCAGCTCCAGCCCCAGGCCCTGGTGGGGAGCAACCACCACCGGCGGCCGTTCCCCGGCGAGGACTTCCAGATGTTCGAGAAGGACCTGCCGGGGCACAACACCGCCGGGTTCAACGAGAAGTCCGAGGTGGGCGAGCTGCCCCTCGAGATGTGCGACACCATGAACAACTCCTGGGGCTACAACCAGGAGGACAACCGGTTCAAGAGCACGAAGCAGCTCGTGCAGCTCCTGGTCAAGGCGGCGGGCTACGACGCGAACCTGCTGCTCAACGTGGGCCCGCGGCCGGACGGGACGCTCCAGCCCGAGTTCGTCGAGCGGCTGCGCGAGGTGGGGGAGTGGACGGCGAAGAACGGCGAGACCGTCTACGGCACCCGCGGCGGTCCCTTCCCGCCGCGCCCCTGGGGCGTGAGCACCCACAAGGGTGACCGCGTCTACCTTCACGTCCTCGACTGGTCCGATCCGGTGCTCGCCCTCTCCCGGCCGCCGAGGCGGCTCCGTTCGGCTTCCTACCTGAAGGATGGACGCGCGGTCCCGTTCACGGAGGAGAAGGACGCGCTGCTGCTGCGCCTCGACCCCGCGGCTACCGACCCTATCGACACCATCGTGGTGCTGGAACTGCAGTCTCAACGATGAACGGGTGATCTCGGCCCCACGGTAGGACATACTTGCAGGTTCTCCGGCTTCTCGTCCCTCTCGCTGCCTTGCCAGCGCTCGTCGGCTCGTTGGCCGGAGCGGGCAGGGGGGGACCGACGCCCTCGGCCGGACGACCGTTCTCCTACCAGCCGAAGCTCCGGGTTGCGGAGGCGCTGGAGCCGTTCCTGCGGCACCTGACCCCGGGTGGCGACTCGTTTCCCGAGGAGAAGGAGGCCGAGGAGCTGGCCGCACGCCTGGCGGAGCTGAGCGCCCGGTTGCGGAAGGATCCCCGCCGCGCGTCGGATGTGGCCGACTTCCTGTTGGTGCCGGGCTTCCGGGGGGGCCGCCTCCAGCCGACGGAGGAGGTGGCGGTTGCCGAGCGTCCGTCTCTGCGGATCTTTCGGGCCCGGACGATGGCCCCGGACTCGGGCCTGGACGCCCGCTCCTTTGCCGAGGGGCTGCGCACCCTGCTGGAGGATTTCCGGGAGGTCACGGTCGCCGAGTTCCTGATCACCGCGGTCGAGGTGAAGCGAGACGAAGGGCTCGCCAGCACCGACGTGCGCTTCGACCTCGTGGGACCGGGCAAGGAAGCCTGGCGCGTCGAGCGCTCGGGGCGCTGGCGCATGCGGTGGCGGCGCGGCGCTTCCGGCTGGCGCGTGACGGAGTGGACGGCGACCGAGCATCTGCGCAGCAGCGCTTCGGCCCCCGTCTTCGCCGAGGTCACCACGGCCGCGTTGGGAGGAAACGACTCCTTCCGCCGCCAGCTCACGACGGGCCTCGATGCGTGGGTCGCCACCATCGACTCGGCGGTCACCCGAGACTCGAACGGCCACCACGGCGTCTCGGTCGGGGATGCGGACGGAGACGGTCTCGACGACCTCTACGTCGCCCAGCCGGCGGGGCTGCCCAACCGCCTCTATCGCAACCGGGGCGACGGCACTTTCGAGGACGCGACCGAGAGGGCGGGCCTGGCCGTCCTGGACGACACGTCGCAGTCACTCTTCGCCGACGTGGACAACGACGGCGACCAGGACCTGATCCTCAACTTGAGCGCGGGGCCGGTGCTGTTCCTCAACGACGGCAAGGGCCGGTTCACTCGCGTCCCCGACGCCTTCCATTTCCAGGAGGGGCTCCAGGGCTCGCCCATGTCGATGGCGATGGCCGACTACGACCGCGACGGCTTCCTCGATCTCTACCTCTGCGTCTATTCCTTCTACTACGGCGCGGGCGAGGGCAAGGCGGGCACGCCCATGCCCTACTACGACGCGCGGAACGGGCCGCCCAGCGTGCTCTTCCGGAACGACGGCCACGGGCATTTCGTGGACGTCACCCGCGAATCGGGCCTCGGCGCCTCCAACGACCGGTACCACTTCGCCGCCGCGTGGGGCGACTACGACGGCGACGGGTGGCCCGACCTGCTGGTGGCGAACGACTTCGGGCGGAAGAACCTGTACCACAACCGGGGGCTACGGGACGGAAAGGTGACGTTCGAAGACGTGAGCGCGCAGGCGGGAGTCGAGGACTACGGGGCCGGGATGAGCGCCGCCTTCTTCGACTACGACAACGACGGCCGCCTCGACATCTACACCGGCAACATGTGGAGTCACAACGGCCAGCGGATCACGGCCCAGGCCGCCTTCATGCCGGATGCCCCCGCCGAAGTCCGCGAGCTGTACCGCCGCCACGCGCGCGGCAACTCGCTCTTCCGGAACCGGGGCGACGGCGGCTTCGAGGACGTGACCCTCCGGGCCCGGGCGGAGATGGGGCGCTGGGCCTGGTCGTCCGATGCGCTGGACTTCGACAGCGACGGATGGGAGGACCTCTACGTCGCGAACGGCATGCTGACGCGCGAGTCGGGCCCGGAAGACCTGGACGGCTTCTTCTGGCGCCAGGTGGTGGCGCGGTCTCCGCTCGCTCGCGTCACGGGCACTCCCTACGACGAGGCCTGGCGCGCCATCAACCAGGCGTTGATCCATCAGTCGATCGCCAGCCACCAGCGGAACGTGCTCCTGCGCAACGACGGCCAGGGTGGCTTCGACGACGTCTCGGGAACGGTCGGGCTCGACCTCGACCAGGACGGCCGGTCCTTCGCCGTGCTCGACTACGATGGGGACGGCGACCCGGACCTCGTCGTGATGGCCGCCCGGTCCGCTCCCCAGCTCCGCATCTTCCGAAACGACTTTTCGGACCGGGGGGCGGCCCTCGCCGTACGCCTCGTGGGCACGCGCAGCAACCGCGACGCGGTGGGTGCGCGCGTGACCGTGGAAACGGACCGGCTTCGGCGGACGAAGGTCGTGAACGCCGGCTCGGGCTTCCTCTCCCAGCACTCGAAGGAGCTGCTCTTCGGCCTCGGCCAGAGCCAGCGGGTGGCCCGTCTCACGGTGGAGTGGCCCCGCGGCTCGACCCAGGTCTTCTCCGACGTTCCGTTGAACCACCGGCTGCGGATCGAGGAGGGAGGCGAGCCCAGGGGGGAGCCGTTCCGGCGCCCGCCGACGGCGGCGGACGCCGCGGTCCTGCCCCCGGCGACGCCGCCGTCGGCGAGTTGGCTCTACGAGCCGTTTCCAGCCGCCGATTTCTCGCTTCCGGACCTCCGTGGAGAACCGCGGTCTCTCTCGGGCCTCCGGGGGCGGCCTGCGGTCGTTCTGTTCTGGGCGGCCGAGGCGCGGGGATCCCACCCGGCGCTCTTGGCGCTGGCTCGGGGAAGTGCAGCCCTGGCCCAGGCCGGCGTCGGCTGCCTTGCCATCGCACTCGACGCTCTCGGGGACCTGCCGAAGGTCCGTGCCGCGGCCTCCGGGGTCGCGGGCGTGCCCGTCATCATCGCCAGCGAAGACGTCGGTCGCAGCTTCGCGATCCTCTACCGCCATCTCTTCATGAACCGGCAGCCCCTCCCGCTTCCAACGGCATTCCTCCTCGATGCCGAAGGGAGGGTCGTCAAGGTGTACCGCGATCGCGTGGATGTCTCGGAGATTCTCCGAGACGTGCCAAGGATCGAGATCCCTCCCGGCGAGCGTCTCGCGCGGGCCGTGCCCTTCGAGGGAACGTTCTATTCCTCGCCGGGCATGCGCAACTACCTTCCCTACGGCCAGGAGCTGCTCGATCAAGGTCTCGAGGCACCGGCGGTCGTCGCCTTCGAGAGGGCTGCGCAAGGGAACCCGAGCGCCTCGACCCTCTACCGGCTCGGGACCCTCCTCGTGAAGAGCGGGCAGGCAACCAAGGCGAGGTCCGCTTTCGAGCGGGCCTTGGCGATGCAGCCGGACCTCTCCGAGGCCAGCAACGACCTCGGCGCGCTCCTGGCCCAGAGCGGGGACCTCCCGGCGGCCATCGAGCGGTTCCGGGCTGCGCTCTCCGCGACCCCCGACTACCCAGACGCCCTCAACAACCTGGGCTATGCCCTTCTCCAGACGGGCCGGGAGCAGCAGGCCCGCGAGCTGTACGAGAAGGCCCTGAAGCTCCAGCCCGACTTCCCGGAGGCCCTGAACAACCTCGGCCTCATCCTCGGACGCGCGGGCGACCTCGATCGCGCGGAGCCGTACTTCCGGCTCGCGCTCGAGAAGCGGCCCGACTACGGGGAGGCCGTCAACAACCTGGCCCTGGTCCTGGTGACCCGCTGCCGACCCGACGACGCGGTTCGCCTGTTGGAGGGGTTCCTCGAGAAGAACCCAGGGTCGGAGAACACGTACATCACCCTCGCGAAGATCTACCTGACCACCCATCGCCGTCGCGAGGGGCTGCAGATCCTCGAACGCCTGCTGCAACGGAACCCGACCCACGCGCTTGCCCTCGAGCTGGCGCGCCAGGCCGGGGCTCGATAGGGGGGTCCTGCGGGCGCGTCCTCCGTTCGCCCGCCCGGAACCGATTTCAAGGACGTGCAACCGATTGCAACCGCTAAGCTGTTCCTCGCCTTGATTTTTTCCCATTGACAGGAACTGCGCGCGTCCGCATACTCCGCTCACAACGTTCCCGAATTGGTCCCATTGAAACGGTTGATCATGGCTCCGGCGCGAGCCAAGCCAGCCTATGGGGGTTGTCACATGACAAGCGTGGATTTCCTTCGAAGGACCCAAATCGCGACCGTCCTCGCCTTCGTGGGCGCATTGTGGCTGGCGTTCGCAGCGCCCATCCAAGCGCAGACGACGAGCGCGTCCGTGTCTGGCTCGGTGAAGGACTCCCAGGGAGGGGCGCTGCCCGGCGCGGCTGTAACCTTGACGAGCCGCACCCAGGGCAGCACGCTGAGCGCCCAGACGGATAGCGAGGGGCGCTTCGTCTTCGCGATCGTCCGGCCTGACGCTTACACGCTCAAGGTCAGCATGGCTGGCTTCAAGACCTTGGAGCGGACCAACGTGGTGGTGAACGCCAACGACAGGTTCTCCGCGGGAGTCGTCGCGCTCCAGGTCGGCGACATGACGGAGGAGATCAGCGTCCTCGCGCGCGTGAGCGAGCTGCAGACCACGAGCGGGGAGCGGTCGTTCACCCTGGAGAACGAGGCCCTCAAGAACATCGCCAACAACGGGCGCATGCTGTTCAACTTCGCGAACCTGGTGCCGGGCGCCGTCCAGCAGGGCACCTCCGGCACCGAGATCGGGTCGGTGAGCGGCTTCACGGTGAACGGGCAGCGGCCGAACTCCAACAACATGACGATCGACGGCGTGGCCAACATCGACACCGGAGACAACGGCGGCAACATGGCCACCACCAACATCGACGCGGTCGCCGAGTTCAAGCTCCTCACGAACGCCTACCAGGCCGAGTACGGCCGCGCGGTGGGCGGGCAGCTGCAGGTGGTCACCAAGAGCGGCACCCAGTCGTTCCACGGCTCGGGCTACTGGTACGGGCGGCGCTCCGACTGGAACGCCAACTCCTGGACCAACAAGCGGGCGGGCGCTCCCCCGCCCGTCGGGAACGGAAAGGTCATCGAACCGCCCAAGGCTTCGCGCAACGACTACGGCTTGACCATCGGCGGTCCCGTCTTCATCCCGGGCGTCTTCAACACGGAAAAGAAGAAGCTCTTCTTCTTCTTCAGCGAGGAGCGCCAGCGGAGGAATGACCCCGTCAGCGAGAAGCAGGCCCGGGTGCCCACCGCGCTCGAGCGGGCCGGGGACTTCTCCAAGAGCGTCGACAACAACGGCAACCCGTTCCCCTACATCCGCGACTACACGACCGGGCTGCCCTGCAGCGCGTCGAACACGAGCGGATGCTTCCAGGACGGGGGCGTCCTGGGCAAGATCCCCCAGAGTCGCCTGTACGCGCCCGGCATCGCCGCCCTGAACATCTATCCCAACCCGAACTTTACGGCGGGGAGCGGCATCAACTACACGAGCCAGGTGCCCAACAGCGCGCCCCGGCAGGAGGATCTGCTCCGGTTGGACTTCCAGCCCACGGACAAGTGGCGCTTCACGGGCCGCTACATGAAGACGAAGGAAGACATCCTGCAGGCCTACGGCACCACCTGGGCGGGCAACGGCAGCGACCAGCTTCCGATTCCGACTCTCTTCAAGCACCCCGGCACGAACTGGCTGCTCTCCGCCACCGGCGTCCTCGACAGCTCGACCTCGCTCGAGGTGTCCGTGGGAAGGGCCCACAACTCGCTCGACTATGAGCTCCAGGACAAGAACCTGTTCCGCGGGGCCGCGGGGCTCTCATCGATGCCTCTCCTCTACAAGGACGCCGTCCAGGCGGACTACCTTCCGTGGCTGGTCTTCCGCGGCGGGCGCACGGGCAACGCCGGCCAGTACCAGACTGACCGCGGCCCGTTCACGAACTTCAACACGACCTACGACGCCCTCGCCAACCTCACGAAGATCTGGGGACCCCACTCCGCCAAGTTCGGCGTCTACTACCAGAGCAGCCTCAAGCCCCAGAGCATCTTCGCGAGCTTCAACAGCCAGATCAACTTCGCCGACGACGCGAACAACCCCTTCGACACCGGCTACGGCTACGCGAACGCGGCCACCGGCGTCTTCAACACCTACACCCAGGCCTCGAAATACGCCCTGCCGGAGTGGCGTTACAAGAACTTCGAGTGGTACGGCCAGGACAACTGGAAGGCCACCTCACGGCTGACCCTCGACTACGGCGTCCGCTTCTACTACCTGACGCCGCAGTGGGACACGACGCTCCAGGCGTCGAACTTCCTGCCCGACAAGTTCGACCCCGCCCAGGCGGCCCACCTTTACGTTCCCGCCTGTCTCGGCGCCTACCCCTGCTCGGGATCCAATCGCGTGGGCTTGGACCCCGTGACCGGGAAAACCGTGGACGCCCGCTTCATCGGGCGCCTCACCCCCGGCTCCAACCGGTTCGACGGCGCCTTGCAGGCCGGCCAGGGAATCAACGACGAGCTGCAGAGCGGGAATGCCTTCCGGGTCTCGCCCCGCTTCGGCTTCGTCTACGACGTCTCGGGCAAGGGCACGACCATCGTCCGTGGCGGCGTCGGGGTCTTCTACGATCGCCCGCAGGGCAACATGGTGTTCGACATGATCGCCAACGCCCCCGGCGTGCTTGTGTCGGGGCTGCAGTGGGGTCGGCTCCAGGACCTCACGGCGGCCACGGGCGATCCCAACCCGACCCTCGGCCTGACCCCGACCGTCTACGACTTCAAGCCGCCGAAGGTCTACCAATGGAACGTGGGCGTCCAGCGCAAGCTGTGGCGCGCGATCACCTTCGACCTCGCCTACGTCGGCTCCTCGTCGAAGGACTGGCTGCGCCAGGCCAACATCAACGCCGTGCCCTACGGCGCCACCTTCCTGCCCAAGAACCAGGACCCGACCCGCGCTGCGAGCGCGACCCCCGGGGCGACCGCGCTCCCCAGCGACCTCCTGCGCCCCTACCCGGGCTACGGCAGCATCCGCATGTGGGACTACAGCGGCTACGGCAACTACCACTCGCTCCAGACCGGAATCAACCGCCGCTTCGACAACGGGTTCATGTTCTCGGCGTTCTACGTGTGGAGCAAGGCGCTGACCATCAACAACGACGACTTCACGGCGGGCCGGCCGAACGTGAGCGACGCGGAGGTCCGCCGGGCCGACTACTCCTACGCGGCCCAGGACCGGCCGCACAACTTCGTGGTCAACTTCGTCTACCAGACCCCGAAGGTCGCGAGCGGCGCGCTCGGCGTCCTGGCGAACGACTGGCAGATCTCGGGCATCTACCGCTGGACGAGCGGCCGGCCCTACGGGATCGGCTACTCGATCCCGGGCATCGGCAACGCGAACCTCACCGGGACCGGAGACTTCGGCGCCCGGGTGGTGCTGACGTGCGATCCGGGCCACGGCTCGAGCGGCGATCCCTACCGGCAGATCAACACCTCGTGCTTCGCCCCCCCGCAGCCCGGCAGCGACGGCACCGAGTCGGCCCGGTTCTTCCTCTGGGCGCCGCCGATCGTCAACCTCGACATGTCGCTCTCCAAGGTCTTCGAGGTGGGCAAGCGGATCAAGATGGAGGTGCGCCTCGACGCCTTCAACGCGCTCAACCACACGCAATTCACGGGCGTCAACAGCACGGTCAGCTTCGCGAGCCTGACCAACCCGACGGTCACGAACCTGCCGTTCGACGCGAGCGGCAACCTCGTGCGGAACAACGGCTTCGGGAGCATCAACGGGGTGGCTCCCCCGAGGACCCTGCAGCTCGTCACCCGGTTGACGTTCTAGGTCGCTTCAGGAGACGGCGCTTCTCCGTGAGGCCGTGGACTCGCGCAGGCAGAGGGTGGTCGCGAAGGTCGGGAGGGGGCTCGCTCGGCCCTGGATGCGGGCGATGAGGCTCCACGCCGCGGCCTGCCCCATCTCGAACAGCGGCTGGGCCACGGTGGTGAGAGGCGGGCGGGTGTAGGCGGCGAAGGGCTGGTCGTCGAAGCCCACGAGGGAGACGTCCCGCGGCACCTCGAGCCCGCGGTGGTAGAGGGCGAGGTTGGCCCCGAGGGCCATCTGGTCGCTGCTCGCGAAGACGGCGGTGAAGTCCCGGCCCGCGGAGAGCAGCCGCTCCATGGCAATGAGCCCCGTGCGGGTGTTGAAGTCTCCTTCCACCAGGAGGTCGGGGTCCGCGGCGATCCCCGCGTCCAGCAGCGCCCGCCGGTAGCCCTCGAGCCTCTGGAGGGCCTCCACGTGCCACAAGGGCCCCGAGATGTGGGCGATGCGCTCGTGGCCGAGGGCGATGAGGTGCTGCGTCACCTGGTAGGCCCCTTCGAAGTTCTGGACCCGGATCAGGCTGTCTTCCCGGCCCGGGAGGCTCCGGCCCACCGCCACCAGCGGGACCTCGTCGCTCAGGCCGACGAGGTCTTCGTCCGGGATGTCCCCTCCCGCCGCCACCACGAGGCCGTCCACGTGGTGGGCGATCAGCAGCTCGAGGGCCTTGGGGGCGCTCGCCGAGCCCTCGGCGCTGGCCATGAGCAGCGAGTAGTCGTGCTCGCGCAGCCCGGTCTCGATCCCCTTGATGAGGCGGCCCCAGAACGGGCTCACCGTGTCGGGGAGCAGGAGGCCGATCGTCTGCGAGCGGCCCTTCGCGAGGTCCTGGGCCATGAGGTTGGGGTGGTAGTGAAGCGTGGCCGCCGCATCCCGGATCGCCTCACGGGCGGCCGGGGAGACGTGGGGATAGCCGGAGAGGGCGCGGGAGACGGTGGAGGCCGACACCCCGGCCACGCGGGCCACGTCGTAGATAGTCGCGGAAAGTGTACGGTTGGAACGCCGGGCCATGCTGGTCCTCTATGTACAACCTGTTGGAACCGATTGCAAGGCCATGCAACCGATTGCAACCGCTAAGTCGTTCGTCGCGCTTAATTTTTCCCCTTGACAGGAAATTCATACGTGCGGATACTCCGGCCACAACGTTCCCGAATTGGTCCCATTGAAACGGTCGATCGAGGCTCCGGCGCGAGCTCGACCGGCCTGAAGGGGGTTGCTCTCATGGCGATGTCGAAGTGGATTGGCCGTCTGGCCATCGCGCTTCTGGTCGTGCTCGCCGCGTCGTCCGCGTTCGCCCAGAACGCGGGTAGCCTGCGCGGCACGATCACTGATCAGCAGGGCGCGGTGCTACCCGGGGCGGCGGTCGTGCTGACCAACGAGGCCACGAAGGCCGCCCGCCAGGCCGTCACGGACGCCAAGGGCGGGTACTTCTTCGCGGCTCTGCTTCCTGGCAACTACTCGATCGCGGTCGAGCTCTCGGGCTTCAAGGGCAAGACCACCAGGGGCATCCGCATCAGCCCCAACGACACCCGCGGGTACGACGTGACCATGGAGATCGGCGGGCAGAGCGAGAAGATCGAGGTGACGGCCGAGCGCGAGATCATCCAGACCCAGACGGGCGCCCGCGAGGGTTTGGTCACCTCGGCGCAGATCGAGAACCTGTCGATCATCAGCCGCAGCCCGATGGAGCTGCTGCGCATCCTCCCCGGGGTGGTGGCCCCCGACCAGAGCACCATGGAGAGCGTCGGCAACCTCACGGGGGCCAACTCCACCGAGAGCTACGCCGTGAACGGCATACGCGGGCACAACATCGTGATCACGATGGACGGCTCCAAGCTGACCGATATCGGTGCCAACAACGGCGCCATCGTTGCCCCCACCAACGACTTCATCTCCGAGGTGAAGGTCCAGGGGAGCAACTACGCGGCGGAGTTCGGCAGCGGCGGCATCCAGGTGGCCAGCATCACCAAGGGGGGCAGCTCCGAGTTCCACGGCAGCGTCTACGACTACTTGCGCCACAACAAGTTCGCCGCCAACGACCGCTCCAACTCGATCGCCGGCATCGCAAAGCCGAAGAGCAAGTTCCAATACCCGGGCGCCACCCTGAGCGGCCCCATCCTCATCCCGGGGACCGGCTTCAACAAGAACCGCGACAAGGCGTTCTTCTTCTTTGGCGTCGAGTTCACGCGGCAGCAGGTGGACACGGGGTCGAGCTTCGCGGTCACCCCGACCGCCAACCAGCGAAAGGGCGACTTCAACGGCTACCAGGGCGGCCAGAACCTGAACCAGCCCACCACCGTGAACATCCCGAGCGGCTTCCCGGGCGCGGGCAACCCGGCGCCGAACAACGATTTGAGCCCCTACATCGACCCCATGGGGCAGAAACTCATCAACCTGTACCCGCTGCCCAACTACAAAGATCCAAACAACCGATACAACTACGTCTTCAGCACGCTCCAGCCCCAGGACCGGTCGTCGCTCGTCCTGCGCCTCGACTATAACTTCAGCGACAGCACGAAAGCATATGTTCGCCTCGCCCAGGACCGGGAGAGCCTGGAGGAGGCTCGTGGCATCTGGTGGCCCTCCTCCAACTACGAGCTGCCCACGAACGTAAAGGCCAAGAACCTGGGCCGCTCATCCTCGCTGAACCTGACAAGCGTCCTCTCCCCGACCACCACCAACGAGGTGCTCTTCAGCTACAGCAAGTTGAAGCTCGACAACGGGCACGCGGACGAGAGCAAGATCACGCTGGCGGGCCTGGGCATCCAGGGCTACCAGGGCTTCTTCGGCCCGCAGTCGACGTTCGCGCCCATTCAGCTCTATAGCTGGGGCCAGAACCTCGGCAACCTCTGGGACCCCACTGATCAGCCCAACATCTTCGCCTACAACGCGAGCCTCCAGGTCAGCGACAACTTCACGAAGGTCCTGAACACCCACGCCATCAAGTTCGGGGTGAGCGTAGAGCGCGCCACCAAGTACCAGAACTTCCAGAACAACGCGCAGACCGCGCTCGTCTTCGGGCCCTGGATCCCGGGCAGCACGGGCAGCGACTTCGGTGATCTGCTCGTGGGCCGGCCGGCCGAGGTCGACTCCGGCACCAAGGCCGCCAACGGGGACTTCCGCCTCTGGAACCTCGACGCCTATCTCCAGGACTCGTGGAAGATCAGGAAGAACTTCACCCTGGAGTACGGCGTCCGGCTCGCCAAGTGGACGAACAACATCGAGACCGCGGGCCTGGGGGCCGTCTTCATTCCGAGCCGGTACAACCCGAGCGCCGGCACCTTCCTCGACGCCGACAAGAAGCGGGTGAACGGCGTGGCCTACGCGTCCACCGGCGACGTGCCCAAGGACCTCATCGGCAGCCGTCCCGTCTTCGTCATGCCTCGTCTCAACTTCGCCTGGGACATCAAGGGCACCGGCGACATGGTGCTCCGCGGCGGGGGCGGACTGTTCTACAACCGGCCCATGGGCAACGCCGAGTATGACGTGATCAAGGTTCCCCCGAACGCCTACGGGACGAGCATCGACGCCTACGCGGGCCAGAATCTGGGCCCCGTGGGCCTCACCTACAACACGGTGCCCAAGGTCGATCCCCTGAACCGGATCGGCAAGATCGGCTTGGCCTCGGTGAATCCGTTCTCGGTCGAGTACCCGCGGACGACGACCACGAGCCTGTCGTTCGCCAAGCGCGTACCCTGGCAACAGGTGCTGGAGCTCGGATACGTGGGGACGTTTGGCCGTCACCTCCTGAACCAGCGACAGTTCAACGTGATCAAGCCGGGTACCCTGACTCAGGGCACGGTCGGCAACTCCAACCTCGCCGACCCGGTCCAGAGAGTCGCCCTGAACGGCGACGTGATCAACACCTTCCGCCCGTATCCCGCCCTCTCGAACATCCAATGGTGGGAGTACACCGGCACCTCGAACTATCATTCGCTGCAGGCTACCTTGAGCCGCCAGACGGGCCGGCGGTTCCAGTACTTCGTGGCCTACACGTTCAGCAAGGGCCTGGGGAGCGTGTCCAACGAGTACGAGGGGGTCGACCCGTTCGATCCTCGAAACTTCTCGTACGGCGTGCTGTCCTACGACCGCACCCACCTCCTGAGCGTGTCCTACAACTACCAGGTCCCCGACATCACGAAGAGGGGGGGCGTGCTCGCCGGCATCCTGAACGGATGGCAGATCTCGGGCATCACGAGCTACTCGAGCGGCATCCCCATCCGCGTCCGCTTCGAGGGCGCGCTGGCCCAGGACAACATCTCGACGGCCTGGAACGGCTCGCCCGATCGCAACGCGGCGGTCGGCGCCGGATCGGGCGGCCCCATCACGCCCCTCTTCTCCTGCAACCCGTTCATTGCCGGCGCCAAGGACGTGGGAGACAAGATCTTCGACATCAACTGCATCGGGATTCCCCAGTTCGGGCAGTCCGGACCCTACAACTCGCCGTTGTATTTCCGGAGCCCCAACCGTCAGAACTGGGACATCACGCTCTTCAAGAATTTCGCGATCGGCAAGGGAGAGAAGAAAATCCAGTTCCGGGCCGGGTTCTTCGACATCTTCAACCAGGCCTACGCGGGCGTGCCCGCGGGTGACGCTCGGAGCGGACAAGACATCGACCTGCATCTCAACACCGTCTGCAACGTGACGGTGAACGGCGTGCCCAACGGCGCGGGCGCCACCGTGGACAACATCTGCGACCCGACCAAGGGCTTCCACTACTCCGACAACGCCCTCGCGAACTTCGGCAAGATCATCCTGAAGCGTGGTCATCGGGTGATCGAGTTCGCCCTGAAGCTCTACTTCTAGGAGAGCTCCGGGTGGTACCGAGGGGGAGGGCTCCGGCCCTCCCCCCTTTTCTTGCCTTGCGCTTGCGAACGGCGCGTTGGTCTCACCGTCGTCGCCGGACCCCCAGGCGCTATAATGATCGAGTGTTCGCGAGACGCCGCGCGGACCCGGGCCCATGACCCAAGTCTCCCTTTTTCTCCGGTGCGGCCTGTTCGTCGTCGCCCTGCAGTCGCCCCGGGCGGCGGCGCAGACGGGCCCCGACGCGGAAGAGCTCTTCGCGAAGGGCGTCCAACTCCATCAGGCGGGGGACATTCTCGGAGCGATCGAGGCCTACCGGGAGGCCCTCGAGAAGGAGCCCGGCCGGCTCGACGCGCGTTCCAACCTGGGCGCGGCCTACGTGCGCCTGGGGCGATACGAGGACGCGGTCGAGCAGTACAAGAAGGCGCTGGGCATCTTCCCGGACAACCCGATGGTCCGCTTCAACCTCGCCCTGGCACTCTACAAGGCGGCGGAGGTCCCGGAAGCCATGGAAGAGCTGAAGCGGGTGGTCGATCGTGATCCCGAGAACCGCAACGCAAGGCTCCTCCTCGCCGACTGCTACCTCCAGATGGGACAGGAGGCCCGGGTGGTCTCCCTGCTCTCGGGCCGCGACGCCGAGTTTGGCGACGACCGGCTGTTCGCCTACCTGCTGGGAAACGCGCTCGTCCAGCGGAACGAGGTCCAGCGCGGGCAGGTCTACATCGACCGGCTATTCCACGACGGCGACACCGCGCAAGCGCGGCTGCTCATGGGGGTGGCCCAGCTGCGCCGCCAGGACTTCCGGGCCGCCCTGCCGGAGATCCAGCGGGCGGTGGAGCTGAACTCGACGTTGCCCACCGTCCATTCCTTCTACGGCCGCGCGCTCATGGGGACGGGCCGGCGGCAGGAGGCCGCCGAGGCCTTCCGCAAGGAGCTGGAGCGCAACCCGAACGACTTCGACTCCAACCTCTACCTCGGCCTCCTCATGAAGGACGACAACCGGCTCGACGAGTCCTTCGACCATCTGAAGCGGGCGGGCCGGCTGCGCCCCAAGGATACCCGCGTCCTCTACGGCATGGGCGGCCTCCACCTGGCAGCCGGCCGCCTGGGGGAGGCCCAGCGCGACCTGGAGACGCTCGTCCGGGAAGTCCCCGCCTACACCCAGGGCCACGTGCTCCTCGCCACCGTGTACTACCGCCAGAAGAAGAAGGAGCTGGGCGACCGCGAGCGGGCGATCGCGGAGAAGCAGAGAGCCGAGCGGCAGGCAGAGGAGCCGGGAGCGAGAGACGAGCTGGGCCCGGCCTACAAGGGCGAGCCGCTGCCCGCACAGAAGGCGCCCCTCGGGGACAAGGGAGCGGCCAGCAGCGCGCCCGGGGAGAAACCGTGACCCGGAGGGTCTCACCGATGCTCGCGGTGGCATCGGTGTCCCTGCTGCTCGGGGGTCTCCGGGTCGGCGCGCAGTCGGTCCCGGCCGCCCAGTCGCCCAAACCCACGCCCCCCCCGGCCCGCGGCCCGTCCTTCGACCAGATCGCGAAGAAGGCTGCGGAGGCAAAGGAGGCGGGCCAATTCGACGACGCCATCCAGTACTACCAGCAGGCGCTGGGCATGAAGCCGGCCTGGATCGAAGGGCACTGGGCCCTGGGCACTCTCCTCTACGACCTGGACCGCTACCCGGAGGCCCGCGACCATTTCCGGCGGGTGGCGCAGGCCCAGCCCAAGAACGGCCTCACCCTCGCGCTCAAGGGCCTCTGCGAGTTCCAGCTCAAGAACCACGAGCGCGCTCTGGCGGATCTCCAGGCGGCGCGGGAGCTGGGGATCGCGAGCCCCGAGGTCATGGCGGTTGCGAGCTACGACGCCGCGGCCCTTCTCAACCGGTTTGAGCGCTACGAGGCGGCCTTCGACATCCTGCGCGAGTTTGCTCAGCAGGGCCGGGACTCCCAAGGCGTCATCGAGGCCTTCGGCCTGAGCGTGCTGCGCATGCCTCTCCTTCCGACCGAGGCGCCCGCCGAGAAGCGGGAGATGATCCTCATGGCGGGGCGGGCCGGCTTCCATCAGGCCAAGGCCCGCAGCTCGGCCATCGGGCGGCAGGCCTTCGAGGAGCTGGTCTCGCGCTACCCCACGGCGCCCAACGTGCACTACGCCTTCGGAGCCTACCTCCTGGCCGAGGAGCCCGACGCCGCCCTCGAGGAGTTCCGCCGCGAGTTGCGCGGGTCGCCGAACCATCACCACGCCATGCTGCAGATCGCCTATGAGCTGATGAAGGAGGGCAAGTTCGGCGATGCCCAGCCCATGGCGGAGAAGGCGGTGGAGCTCGCCCCCAACCTGTTCGCGGCCCGCAACGCGATGGGGCGGATCCTGTTGGAGACCGGCGACACGGAGAGGGCCATCCGGGAGCTGGAGGTCGGCGTGAAGCTCGCTCCCGACAGTCCCGAGATGCGCTTCTCGCTGGCCCGCGCCTACACGAAGGCGGGGCGGACGGAGGACGCGGCCCGGGAGCGCGGGGAGTTCCTCAAGCTCGACCGGGTCCGCCGCACCGCCCGCTCGGGCCCACAGTCGGTCGGCGGCAAGGACGCTCCCGCCGAGCCACCCCCCGAAAAAGACTAGAGGTTGGCCATGAGGCTCAAGATCGTCCTCGCACTCGTCGTGGCTTCGGGATCGGGTGTCCATCCCCTGGTCGCCCGGCAAACCCCGCCTGCCGTGGCCAACGCCGACTCCCCGCAGGCGGGGAGCCAGGCGCCGGAAGTGCCCACCTTCAGCGTGGGCACGGCGGCGGTCACCCTGGACGTGGTGGTCCGCGACAAGAAGGGCAAGGCGGTCCGCGACTTGAAGGCCCCGGACTTCGAGGTCTACGAGGATGGCGTGAGGCAGCAGGTGGACTCCTTCCAGGTCTTCGGGCGCGGCGCAGCTCCCGCCGACGAAGCCAAGGCCGCGCCCGAGGTCGCGCGGAAGGCGCCCGCCGTCCCCGCCGCGGGTGCCGCCCCCGCCGCGGAAGCCGCCCCGCCCGCCGCGGAAGCCGCCGAGAACCGGCCGCTGGTGATCGCGTTCGTGTTCGACCGCTTGCAGCCGAACGCGCGTCACATGGCGCAGAAGGCCGCCCTCACCTACTTGGACAAGGGCCACGTGGAAGGCGATCTCGTGGGAATCTTCTCGATCGACCTCGCCCTGCACACCCTCCAGCCCTTCACGAGCGACACGGGTCTCGTTCGCCGGGGGTTCGAGCGGGCGGTGTCCCAGGCCAACACCCAGTTTTCCGCGGACCGGGAGGCGGTCCGGGCCCAGGTGGACTCCATCTCTCAATTCGAGCAGGTCGAAGCCACCGCGAACGCGCCCGTCAGCGGTCCCAGCCAGACGGGAGCCGCGCAGGCGGCCGGCAACGCGGCGGCGGCCGCGTCCCTGGCCCGGACCTTCAACGAGATGCAGGTGGGCATGATGCGCACCTTCGAGTCGCTCGAGCGGGATCAACAGGGTTACGCCAGCACCAACGGGCTGATGTCGGTGGTGAACGGCCTCAAGCGCATCCCCGGCCGCAAGACGGTCGTCTTCTTCTCGGAGGGCCTCGCCATCCCGTCCAACGTGCAGCCCCAGTTCGACTCGGTCATCCACTCCGCCAACCGCGCCAACGTCAGCGTCTACGCGATGGATGCCGGGGGCCTCCGGACCCTGAGCCTCAACGACGAGGCGCGCAAGGAGATGCTGCAGGCCAACGCACGGCGCCTCCGGCAACTGGAGAGCGGCAGGGACGACGCCTCGGGCGGGGTCATGACCCGCGCCCTGGAGCGCAACGAGGATCTCCTGCGCCTCAACCCGGAGAGCGGCCTGGGGCGACTGGCCCAGGAGACGGGGGGGTTCCTGATCCGCGACACGAACGACGCGGCCTCCGCCTTCGGGCGTATCGAGGAGGACATGCGGTTCCATTACCTTCTCGCCTACACGCCCAGCAATGAGAATTACGACGGCCGTTTCCGCAGCATTGCGGTCAAGGTGGTCCGCCCGGGCCTGCAGGTGCAGACGCGCCAGGGCTACTTCGCCATCCGCGCCATCGAATCCGCGCCCATCAAGGCCTTCGAGGTGCCGGCCATCGCCCAGCTCGAACGCTCGCCCCGGCCCGACCATTTTCCGCTGCGGGTGACCGGCCTGAGCTTTCCCGAGCCCAAGAGGCTCGGCCTCGTGCCCGTGCTCGTGGAAGTTCCGGGCAACACGATCTCCTACGCCCCCGACAAGGACGACAAGAGCGGCAAGAAGATGCACCGGGCCGACTTTTCGGTGGTGGTGCGGATCAAGAACGAGGCGAAACATGAGGTGGATCGCCTGAGCCAGCATTACCTCCTGGATGCCACGGAGGCCAATCTCGCGAAGGCCCGCGCAGGGGAGGTGCTCTTCTACCGCGAGGCGGAGCTGCCCCCCGGGAAGTACACCTTGGAGGCGGTGGCGTACGACGCGGTGGCGGGCAGGGCGAGCGTGAGCACGCGGACCCTCGAGGTCCCGTCGGCCGACGAGCACCGCCTGCGCCTGAGCAGCCTGGTGCTCGTCAAGAGGGCCGAGCAGGTCGGAGCATCAGAGCATAAGGAGGGGCCCCTCTATTACGGCAATACGCTGCTCTACCCGAACATGGGGGAGCCCTACAAGAAGTCGGCGGCCAAGGCCCTCGGCTTCTACTTCTCGGCCCTCTCGCCCAAGGATGGCCCCGCTCCCGACAAGGCGACGGTCGAGGTGTGGCGCAGCGCGCAGCAGGTGGGCTTGGTCACCACCCCGCTTCCCGCCCCGGACACGGGAGGGCGCATCCAGCAGGCGGGCGCCCTGCCCCTCTCGGGGTTCCTGCCGGGCTCCTACGAGCTCAGGGTCACGCTGCGGGACGGCACGAGCGTGGCGTCGTCTTCCGCGCTCTTCACCGTCGAGGAATGACCCGCCGGCGAGCGCTGGCGGTCACCGTTCTCGGTGTCCTCACCCTGGCCGTGGCGGGCTTTTCCCGGAAGCCGCCGCGGGGGGTGCCACCCGCCGGCCCGGCCGCCGCCGGCGCGGTCCCCGACGAGGCCCTCGCGCGCAAGGTCTGCTCGGAGTGCCACGCGTTCCCGCCCCCCGACGTCCTGCCCCGCAAGTCCTGGGGGACGATCGCCTATGAGATGGCCGGCTTCGCGATCGGCGGTATCGGGGCGCCGAAGGGCGCGCCACCGCCGACCATCGACTTCGACGTGGACCGGGTCATCCACTATTACGAGACGCGGGCCCCCCGGGTGCTCCCCACGCCCGAGCCGTGGCCGTCGCCCGCGCCCGGCCCGGTCCGGTTCGCCCGTCACGCGTTCCGCCTGGCTCAAGGCCCACCCACTCCGACGGTGGCGAACGTGGCCTTCTGGCCGCTCGAACCCAAGGGCCCCCTCCGGATCGTGGCTGTGGACATGGCCGCCGGGCTCGTGCTCGAGGGCGATCCGGCCCGTCCGGGGGAAGGCCTGTTGCGGCTTCCCCGCGTCCCGAACCCGTGCCACACGCAGGCCATCGACCTCGATCGGGACGGGCGGATCGACCTGTTGGTGGCCGACCTCGGCGACGTTCCGCCCGGCGACCACCTGAAGGGGAGCGTAGTCTGGCTGCGGCGATTGGCGGACGGGTCCTACCGGCCGTACACCCTCGCCTCCGGCCTCCCGCGGGTGGCCGACGTGGAGGCGGCCGACTTCGACGGCGACGGGCGCCTCGACCTCGTGGTGGCCGCCTTTGGCTGGCGCGAGGTCGGGGGGATCTACCTGCTCGAGAACCGGACCACGGACTGGGACCATCCAGTCTTCGTGAAACGAGAGCTGGACGGTCGGCCGGGTGCCATCCACGTCCCGGTGGCCGACTTGAACGGCGACGGCCGCCCCGACTTCGTGGCCCTCCTCTCCCAGCATTACGAAGAGGTGGTGGCGTTCCTGAACGACGGCAAGGGAGGCTTCCGGAGAGAGACCATCGACCGGGCCCCCCACCCCGCCTGGGGCTCCTCCGGCATCTCGCTCGTGGACCTCGACGGGGACGGCGACCTGGACGTCCTGGTGACGAACGGCGACATGCTCGACGACTTCCTGCTCAAGCCCTACCACGGGATCCGCTGGCTGGAGAACCGCGGCCGCTACCCCTTCGTCCCCCACGACCTCGCGAGCCTGCCCGGCGTTCACCGGGCGCGAGCGGTGGACCTGGACGGGGATGGGGACCTCGACATCGTGGCCTGCGCCTTCGTGCAGTTCAGTCGGGAAGGCAGCCCTCCCGCGGCCCTGGCCGACCAGCCTTCCCTGGTGTGGCTCGAGCAGACCTCTCCTGGCCGCTTCACGCGCCATACCCTGGAGCTGGCGGGGCAGCACGTGAGCCTCGACGTGGGCGACTACGACGGGGACGGGGACGTCGACATCGTGGTCGGCAACTTCCGGGCGGAAGGCCCGGCCATGCTGGAGGTCTGGGAGAACCTGGGGAGGAAGCGATGAGGGGCGTCGTGCTCATGGCGGCTCTGCTCGCGCAGGCCTCCGCACCCGCCCAGGAGCCGAAGCCGCCCGTGTTCGCCCGCGAAGTCGAGCAGGTCACGGTCGACGTGGTCGTGGCCGACAAGCAGGGCAACCCCGTCACGGGCCTCAGGAAGGATGACTTCACGATCCTCGACGAGGGCCAGCCTCAGACGATCGTGAGCTTCGACCTGATTGAGCTCCCGGCCGCGGTGGGGGCCGGGGCGAGCGCGCCCGTCCCCTCGGCCGCGCCGACCCGTTCGCGCCTCGTGACCAACACGGCCCGCCCCGCCGACCGCGGTCGACTGTTCGTGATCGTCTTCGACAACCTGCACATGTCTCCCCTGAACGCGCAGCGGGCCAAGGCAGCGGTCGCCGCCTTCCTGGAGAAAGGGGTGGGGGAGGTCGACCGGGTGAGTCTGATCACCACCGGGGGCGGGGCCTGGTGGAGCACCCGCATGGAGGCGGGCCGGGCCGACCTGCTCGCGATCCTCAAGAACCTCGACGGCCGGCGGTTCCCCGACAACGCCACCGAGCGGATGACCGACTACGAAGCGATGCGCATCCACGTATACCAGGACGCCCTGGTGGGCTGGCGCGTCCAGGACCGCTTCGAGCGCTACGGGACGAAGTCGCGGCAGGGAATGCAGCAGGCTCAGGACCGGCAGCGGGAGAACGTGGTCCCCGGCCTGATCGACCTCTACGTGGCCAGCCGGGCCACCGAGGCCTACCTGAAGCTCAAGGCGCGTATGGGAGTGACCCTCGCGACCCTGGAGCGGGCCCTGAAGCCGCTGGCCGCGAGTCGGGACCGGAAGGCGGTGATCCTGGTCTCGGAGGGCTTCATCTACGACCCGTCGCAGGAGGGTTTCAAGCAAGTCGGGGAAGCAGCGCGGCGGGCCAACGCCTGCCTGTACTTCGTGGACACCCGGGGGCTCGAGGGGTTGCTCGCCGGCTATGGCGCGCAGTTCGGGGCCCCACTCCAGGAACGGGACCTCATGGCTGCCCTGGCCGACGTGAGCCAGGAGGGGGAGGGAGCGGCCGCCCTCGCCGCCGACACGGGGGGCTTCGCCGTGCGCAACACGAACGACTTCGCCGCGGGGGCGGTGCGCATCGGCCGTGAGTCCAGCCGCTACTACCTACTCGGCTACAACCCGGGCGAGATCCCGCATGACGGACGCTTCCGGAAGATCGAAGTCCGGGTCCGTGGCAAGGGCCTCACGGTCCGCGGCCGAAGGGGCTACTACGCCCCTTCGGCCGGCTCGAAAGCGGCGCCGCCGAAGCCGGAGGCCGGCGACCCCGACCTCCAGGAGGCCCTCGACGCCCCCGGCTTCCTGGACGGGATCCCCCTGCGGATGACCGCCTACGTGCTGCAGGAGGTGAGCCTCGGCCAGGCCCGCGTTCTCGTGGTCGCCGACACGGACGTCTCCAGGATGATCTTCCAGGAGGCGGAGGGGAAGACCACGGGAGCCCTCGACACGCTGCTGGTGGTGGCGCGACGGGAGACCGGCGAGTTTCACCGCACCGATCAGCGGGTGGACCTGCAGCGGCGGGCCGGCGCGACCGCGAGCGGCGCATCCTGGTACCCGATGATCCGCGAGTTCGACCTCGCGCCGGGCGGCTACCAGGCCCGGCTCGTGGTGCGCGACCCGGCCAGCCGGCGGATCGGGAGCCTGGCCTTCGAGTTCGAGGTGCCGGCCCTCGACCAGTTGCGCGTGTCGACTCCGATCCTCACCGACACGGTCCAGCAGCCGCCGGGCCAGGCCGCTCCCTTGCCAGTGTTGCTCGCCCGCCGCACCTTCACCGCGGGCGGGTCGCTCTACTGTCGCTTCGACGTGTTCGGAATGGCGAACGACAAGACCCGGGGAATGCCGCGGGTCCGCTCCGGCCATCTCCTCCGGCGAATCGACGGCACCGTGATCAGCCGCAGCCAGCCCACCTGGATCGAGCCCACGTCGCTCGGCGCGCTGGCCCGGCTCCTCCAGATCCCCCTCGAGGGGGTCGATCCGGGCGACTACGAGCTCGTGCTCACCGTGCGGGACGAGGTCTCGGGCAAGGTTCAGGAGGTGCGGGAGCCGTTCACCCTTGCCGGTCAGGGGGCCGGCTCGCCGTAGACCCTAGTGTACGGATATTGGGCCTTCCAGGCGTACCAGAGCGCGGAGCTGGAGGGGACGCGGACCAGGGCTCGCCCCGCCAGCGGCCCCGCCACCGCCTTCCCCGACAGGGGGTCCCAGACCGAGGCGGTTTCGGCATCCCGGAGACGGTCGCCTTCTGCGGTGAACGTGAGGGCGCGACCTTCAACCAGACGCTCCCAAACCGTCGCCGTCGTGAGGTCTGCGGTCAGGAAGGCGACGATCGGACGTCCTTCGAGGACATCGTTGGCAACGCGGGTCTCCACCAGGCGCCGGACAAGGAAGGCGCCCGCGGCGGCCACGCCTTCGAGGCCGATCACCCAGTCCTCGTTGCGGACGGGTCCGTCGCCGCCCAAGGCCACGTGGCTCACCGTCTCCTCGTTGAAGCGCGGCCGGCGCGCGGGCGGCTCCTCATCGATGTAGACGGTGGTGTCAGGATGCAGCGCCCGCCAGCGGCCCCAGGTCGTCACGAGAGACGGCAGCTTGCGGAGGCGGGTTCCGGTGAGCGGGCCCGCCTCTGCGCGGCCGGCGACCTGGCTCCACCGTGAATGGGTCGGACGGTCGTATAGCAGAAGCACGCCGTCCTCGGCGCCGAGGGCACCGAAATCGAGCCGCTTGCCGCCGAGGTCACGGGCGTAGACCACGCCCGAGAGGGCGATGGGTCACCAGGAGGCCGCGATCGGCGTCTCCCCCAGGGTGTCGTTGACGATCTCGTTCTCGGGGCTCCACATGAGGTTGACCGGGTACGCGCGCGCTCGACCGCCGACCACGACGCCGAGGACGATCTCGTTGTCCTTCAGGACGGCGCGGGCCCGGTCGACCGTGCGGGTCACCGTCTTCAGGGGCAGCTCGCCCCGGATCTCGTTGTGCCCCGAGCGGTCGCGGTTGAGCCGCTCCTGCGCACGCGCGGCTCCGGCGCGGGCCAGGGTCCCCGCCACGGCACAGGCCGCGGCGAGCCGAAAGCACCACTGAACGGAGCTCATCATGCAGGGATTCTAGCTCGAGCACCTGGCCGCGGCCGCCCCTTGGCCGGGCTCACTTCTTCTTGAGCACCTCCAGAAGCCGTTTCGCGGTCTCCAGGTTGTGCGGATCCTGTCCGGTCATGGAGACGTACTTCTCGAGCTGGGAGATCGCGTCCGCCACGCGGTTCTCGCCCACCGCGATCGTGCCGAGATGGAAGTACGGCTCGGTGTTCGCGGGGTCCACGGCCTGCAACTTCCGGAACGCGTCCGCGCCCTCGGCCGAGCGCCCCGCGTTGACGCAGGTGATCCCGAGCGCGTAGAGGAACCGCGCGTCCTGCGGAAACGCCGGGGCGGCCCGGAGCATCGCGTCCACCGCCTCCGGCCCGCGACCGTCCAGCTCGCGGATCGCGGTCAGGGCGATGAAGGCGTCGCTCTTCTCGGGCTGCAGCTCGGTGACCCGCTGGTATTCGGTCTCGGCGGACTTCCAGTCCTTCCTGAGCTGGTAGACGTAGCCGAGGTTGTAGTGGGCGCCCGCGAGGTCAGGGAACTTCCCGAGCACCTCCTTGAAGAGGCCCTCGGCCTCCTCGAGGCGGCCCGCCTTCACGGCCTCCACCGCGGTGGCGTAAGCCTGACCCGCCTTGGCCGAATCCGCGTCGGGCGGCAGGACGGCCTCGGCCCCCGCGGCGGGAGTGGCGGTAGCGGCCGCCGCGTCCGCTCCATGCATCACCACGTCGGGGATCTCGCTGAAGCCGCCGAGGGAGATCGAGATCTCCATCCCGTAAGGCTTGTACCCGTCTTTGGTGAACGTCATCACGTAGGGACCGGCAGAGAGCCCCGCGCGGACGAACCCCCCTTTTTTGTCCGTGACCACCGTCTTGACGATCTTCTGCCTGCTCTCGCCCTTGAACTCCATCTCGATCTTGACCTCGGGGAGGGGCTTACCCCCCTCGTCCACGACCTTGCCGCGCACCGTCGCGAGCTGGGCCTGAGCGGCCGGGGCCAGGGCGAAGAGGCCGAGGCAGAGCGGGAGGGAGAGGGTTTTCGCGCGGGTCATTTCCGAGCCTCCTTTCGAGGATGCGCCGTCAGGTTTTCCCACACTTCCACCCAGTGGTCCATGGGCTTGTCGGCGGTGAAGACCCCCACGACGATGTCCAGGTCGCCGTCGCCATCGAAGTCCCCCACGTCCAGGGTGGCGTGGGTGGCGTTCCCGACCTCGAGGGTGTGCCGCACGAAGTGGCCGGGCGCGGTCTGCTCCAGCCAGACGAGGGACGGAAGGCGGGCCTCGGCCTCGCCCACCGAGCCCGCGGTGAAGGTGCAGGCGACCACGTCCAGGTCACCGTCGCCGTCGAGGTCCACGGCAAGGGCGCGGTGGACCCCGGGGAGCTGGGCCAGGGGGTGATGGATCCAGGGGAACTTGCCCTTGCCCGGGTTCTCCAGCCACTGCACGCCGTGGTAGGGCTTGAGCAGCCGGTCGTCGAACATGTCGCCGTTGGTCATCAGCACGTCGAGGTCGCCGTCCTTGTCGAAATCCACGAGCTGGATCCCGGAAGAGCCCCAGTTGGGGTGAGGAGCGGTCCAGATCGTCTCGGCACGGAAGGGCCTCCCGGGCCCCTCGTTCATGAACGCGACGACGGTCTCGTACTGCTGGGAGATCACCGCCACGAAGTCGAGACGGCCGTCGCCGTCGAGGTCGGCGGGGATGACGTGGATGGCCCCGGGTCGGCCGTCGACCTTGCGCCGGTCGAAGACCGGTCGAAGGGGGAGCACCGTGTGGTTGTCGAGGATGTCGATCTCGCCGGTTCTCCGCAGGCCGAAGGCCGCGACCACGAGGTCGAGCTTGCCGTCCCCATCGAAATCCGCCGCCTCGACGTCGGCGACGCGGGGGAACCCGCCCATGGCGTATTTGGCGAAGCCGCCCTCGGGGAGACCGCGTAGCCAGACCACGGCGCCGTGGTCGTGGTCGCCGGGGTAGAACTCTCCCAGGTCGGCCACCAGCAGGTCCCTGATCCCGTCGCCGTCGAGGTCCACCACCTCTGCGTGGCAGGGGTGCGGGACCTGGGCGATGGGGACGAGACCCGCCGCGGGATCGTAGGGGCGACCCAGCAGGACGAGGCCGTACCGCATGTCGCTCACGATGAGCTCGGGGCGGGCGTCTCCGTCCAGGTCGGCCAGCCGCACATTGGCCACCGCGGGCTGCGACCCCGCGTCGGGGTAGGAGAGCGCGCGGCGAGAGAAGCGGATGCGGTCGTCCGGCGCGGGCCAGGGCTGCGGCGAGGGCAGCGCGACCGGTGCCTTCGATTCGTACCAGCGCAGCACGGTCATCATCGCCGAGGAGAGCTCTACGGGCGGCGCGCCCGTGCCCGGGGCGGGCAGATCCTTGTCCGCGATCAGATACGACATCTTCTCGAAGGACGTCCGCCAGGCGGCGCGAGGCAGGATGTCGGGAGTGGGAAAGCCGTGGCAGCTCGCGCAGAGCCCGCGGGCCAGCTTCTCCTCTCCGCCTTTCCCCGGTGCCGCTGAGACGAGGACCGCAGGACGACCACTGCCGTAGACGAGACCGGCCGCGACAGCGACGACGATCAGCAGGAACCGGGGGAGGGAACGACCGCGGCGCATGCCCAGGCGGATTATAGACCCAAGTCCCGGAGTTGCCGCGCCTTCGGGGCCTGGGGGAGGCGCGGACGCAAGACGGGGGTGCGGGCGACCCCGGAGATCATCGCCCGCACCCCCTTGGGGTGAGCAGGAGCTTGCGGCTCCCGGCGCGGAACCGCAAGCCACGTCGATGCAGAGTATTGAGCCACTTAATACGGCTTCCGTAATCCATTGTCAAGAAGAATCAGCTAGATACGGGAAGCAAGGCATTTGCGCCCCGTCTTTGGGGCCTCTTGCGGCCATCTTCATATTAGCGGAGTCCTTCGGTTCGGCCCGTTGAATCGCCGTGTAACCGCGTCCCCGAAGGGCAGGCTCTCGCCAGCGAACCGCCGCGGTGATATAAGCAGCCACTTCAAGGAGGCATGGACCCTATGCGCGCAGACCCCCGATTCGCACTGGCCGCCGCCACGGCCTTCTTCCTGGTCGCCTCCGGCGCTCGCGCCCAGGCCGCCAAGGAATGGCCGATCCACGACCGCACGCGGCCGCTGCCGCCGGTGGTGGATCCCGGCACCGCCGGCACCCCGGATCAACCCGGCAAGCCCCCCTCGGACGCCGTCGTGCTCTTCGACGGCAAGGACCTCGCGGGCTGGAAGTCCCAGAAGGACGGTGGGCCCGCGCCCTGGAAGGTCGAGAAGGGCTACTTCGAGGTCGCGAAGGGCACCGGGGGGATCGAGACCCGGCAGGGCTTCGGCGACTGCCAGCTCCACATCGAGTTCATGTCGCCCTCGCCGGCGGTGGGCGAGGACCAGGACCGCGGCAACAGCGGCGTCTTCCTGATGGGGCGGTACGAGGTGCAGGTCCTCGACTCGTACAACAGCGTCACCTATGCCGACGGGCAGGCGGGCGCCCTCTACGGCCAGAGCCCGCCCCTCGTCAACGCCTCCCGGCCGCCGGGGCAGTGGCAGACGTACGACATCGTCTGGGAGGCACCGCGCTTCGACAAGGACGGCAAGCTCACGCGGCCGGCTCGAGCCACCGTCTTCCACAACGGCGTGGTCGTCCAGCACGCCACCGTGCTGACCGGGCCCACCGCCCACAAGGCCCGGCCTCCGTACGCGGCCCACGCGGACAAGCTGCCCATCAGCCTTCAGGACCACTCCCACCCGGTCCGCTTCCGCAACGTCTGGGTCCGGGAGCTGAAGGAGCGGCCTTAAGTCACGAGCGGTGAGGCGGGGCTTCGGGCCCGCCCCGCGCGACCTTCTCGACGGCCGCCCGAAAGTGGCGTGGGTCGATGTTGGGGAAACGGAAGAGCCGGTCCTCGATCGCCTCGAAATGGCGAAGGAGGGCCGCCCGCTCGACGAGACCGCGCTCGATCATGGCCTCGACGTCGGCCCGGTCCCGATCCTGCCCGCGCAGGATCTTGGAAAGGGCCTGGGCGTAGAAGTCGTAGTGGAAGAAGTCGACCCGGCCTTCCCGCTCGATGAACCGGCTCCGCTCGCGCCACCCGGGCAGCTCCGGCAGGAACTGCGCCGGCGAGGCGAGCTCGAGGTTCAGGTCGAGGGCTTCCTTCAGGCGCGGGAGCAGGCGCAAGACGGGGTCGCGATCGGGGACGACGAGGATGTCGGCGTCGATCGTGGTGGGCCGCCAGCCGATCAGGACTGCGGTCGCGCCCCCCGTGAAGAAGACGGCGCCTTCCGCGTCCGGCTCCGCACCCAGGGCGCGCATGAAGAGCCGCAGGCGGTCGGCATCCGCTACCGCGCGCACTCGGCCGCCTGGGTGAAGCTGACCATCCTCGCGATGAGCCCGTTGTAATGGACGTGGGGGTTCCCCTGCTCCCGCTCGATCAACCGGTAGAGCCGGATCTCGGGATCGGGAATACGACGCTCGGGGACGAGATAGCCGAGCTCCCGGAGCCGCTGCGAGAAGCTCGCCACGAGCAGGCCAGGAATGGATTCGCGGCCCGCCGCCAGGTCCCGCAGGCCCGCGTCCACCAGGTCCTGCCCGGGAAGCTCCATGCCGCCCATGTTAGCGGAGTAGCTACTGGACCTTGACCCAGCGGCGCGTGCGGGCGGCCCGCTCGATCGCCTCCAGCACCGCCTGGTTGCGCAGGCCGTCCTCGAAGTCCGGGCGCACGCGCTTGCCCGAGGCTACCGCCTCCAGGAAGTCGTAGACCGTGTGCACGAAGGTGTGCTCGTAGCCGATGATGTGCCCGGGAGGCCACCAGCCCTTGATGTACGGGTGGTGGCCGGGCTCCGTCACCATGATCTGGCGGAAGCCCTGGACGCCGCCCTCGTCCTCGGCGGAATAGTACTCGAGCTCGTTCAGCCGCTCGAGGTTGAAGGCCAGGCTGCCCTTGCTCCCGTTCACCTCGAACCGGTTGTAGTTCTTGCGCCCGGGGGCGAGGCGCGTCCCCTCGATGGAGCCCAGGGCCCCGTTGGCGAAGCGCACGAGGCAGAGGGCGGCATCGTCCACCGTCACCCGGCCCTTCTTCTTCGGGTCGTCGAGGAGGGGCCGGTGCTTGATGTAGGTCTCGAGGGCCCCCGCCACCTCGGTGACCTCGGCGCCCAGCACGTAGCGGCCCAGGTCGAGGGAGTGGGAGAGGATGTCGCCGAGCGCTCCCGAGCCCGCCTTGTCCTTCTGGAAGCGCCAGAGAAGCGGGAGGTCCGGGTCCACGATCCAGTCCTGGAGATACGTCCCACGGTAGTGGTAGATGCGGCCGAGCTTGCCGGAGGCGACGAGCTGCCGGGCCAGCACGACCGCGGGAGCCCGGCGGTAGTTGTGGCAGACCATGTTGGCCACCCCGGCCTTCTGCACGGCGGCCACCATGGCCTTGGCCTCCTTCACCGTGTTGGCCAGGGGCTTCTCGCACAGGACGGCCTTGCCCGCCTTGGCGGCCGCGATCGCGATCTCGGCGTGGCTGTCCCCGGGGGTGACCACGTCCACGACCTGGATGTCCTCGCGCCCCACCACCTCGCGCCAGTCGGTGGCCCACTCCTCCCAGCCGAGCTGGGCGGCCGCCCGCGCCACCTTCTTGGGGTCGCGCCCGCAGACCACCTTGAGGCGCGGGGTGAGCTTCGGAGAGAAGAAGCGGCTCACCTGGCGGTAGGCGTTGCTGTGGGCGCGCCCCATGAACGCGTAGCCGATGAGGGCGACGTTGACCTCCGGCACGGCTACTTGCCGCCCTTCGTGGGCTTCTCGGGCTTGAGCTTCTTGTCGAAGGAGCGGACGTAGCGGGCCAGGGCCTCGATCTCCTCCGGGGAGAGCTGTTCCTTGAAGGAGACCATGGCCGTGGCGGGGACGCCCTCGTTGATGACCTTCACCATGTCCGCCACCTTGGTCCCGTGCTTCCAGTTGCCGTTCACGAAGTTCATGTCGGGGACCGGAGAGTTGCCGTCGGCCAGGTGGCAGGCCAGGCACTTTGTTTTGTAGAGCTCCAGGGTGGCCTCCGCGGGCTTCTCCTGGGCGGCCGCGGCCGCCGGGAGCAGGGCGGCCATCGCGAGGATCGGAAGGATGGGGAATCGACGCAGGTTCACGTTCGTACCCTCGTGGGTTAGATAACCGAGGGACGATAGCCGCCCCGTGGGGCCCCGTCAAGGGGCGGTATCATGGCTCTCGAGGCCAGCGGGATGTGGATCGGCCCGGGCGTGCGGATCGCAGCGGGGGCGGCCCTGGCCGCCCTCCTCGGCGGCTGTCGAGGGGACACCCTGGTCGCCCCGAAGCTCGAGGCCACCTGTGCGGCCAACCCGGCTTCCGGCGTCGCCCCCCTGCTCGTGACCTTCAACCTGAGCGTCGCCGGGGCCGAGGGACCGTTCATCGTGGGGGTCAACTACGGCGACGGCCTCGCGGGCGCCGACCCCGATCGGCCCCACACGTTCGTGGCCGCGGGGGTCTACACGGTGGCGTTCACGGTCAGCACGGCCCGCCAGAGCGCGCGCTGCTCGACGACGGTGAGCGTGAGCCCGCTTCCCATCGTGCCCGTGCTCGTCGAGAACACGCCGCCCCGGGCGGTCTTTCAGACCACCCCTCCGGCCGGCCCGGGCGACCAGATCGTGGGTCCGGCGCCCCTCGCCATTCGGTTCAACATGTGCGGGTCCTCGGACGTGGACCTCGACGTGCTGCGCTGGACGATGGACTTCCAAGGCGATGGGACCAACGAGGTCGACGGAACGACCGGCGGGGCCTGCCGGCGCGATTTCACGTACGCGGCCGGGACCTACCGGCCGCGGATCTGCGTGACCGACCTCGGCCCCGACCGCGAGCCCGCGCACCCGTTCCAGTGCAAGACGTACACGGTGACCGCGAGCTGAGCCCCGCCCGACGCTGGTTGCGCTCAGTTCGCGGGATCGGTGACGTGGCCGAGGAGCCGAACCTCGCGCGCGCGAAGGTAGATGAGGCCGCCGCGCACCTCGGTCTGGCCTTCCACCTCGAGCCGGTAGGCCGAGTCGCTCCGGCGGGCCAGGTCAAGGGCGAAGCCCTTCCCCTTCGGGGCCTTGCCCGTGACCCAGATGAAGAACGGGCCGTCCCGGAGCACCCAGTCGGAAGGGCTCTTCTGGCTGTCCGCAGGCAGGTCCCCGAAGAGGTTCCGGCCGCGGAAGAGGCCGCGAACCGCGATCGTCCTCTTCTGGTACCGGTCCGGCCGCCGCACGAGGCTCTCCAGCGACACCCAGCCGGACTCCGCCCCCTTCTCGCGCGGCGGGCCGGAGTGGAAGGACCAGAAGAAGAAGCCGCGTTGCGCCGGCATCAACGCCGGGGTCGGGGTCCTCGTCACCGACTGAGCGTCCCTGGCGGGAGGGGCGGAGCCTTGACCTTCGGGGTTGGCGAAGGCGCCGACCACCTCGGCCTCGTCGCCCCGCCGGAAGGCCGCCTGGTGAAAGAACGCGTCTCGAATCTCCAGCGCGGGGTTGTCCAGGCTCAGGCACCACTCCTCCTTGCAGAGGCTGCACGAGGGCGGAGCCCCGGGTCTCTCGATGACATAGAGGATGCCGACGGTTCGGATCGACTTGTTCGCGGGCGCGTTCCCCTCACCGGGGAGCTGCCCGACCAGGAGCTCGAGGGAGTAGAACTCGGGCTTCCCGTACATCGCTTCGTACCGGCTCCTGGCGTCAGAAGAGACCGTGTAGCCCTGCTGCTGGGGAAATGGGTCCTGGGTGACGCCGAGGGCGGCGACGGCGACGAGGGCCGTCCTCATGGGGGAGCGCTGGGGCGGCCGGAGGAGCGGCCAAGGAACTGGATGCGCCGGGCACGGAGGACGACCACCTCGCCGTGTCTCTCCGGACGGCCCTCGACCTCTAGCCAGAAGGCGCAATCCGCGCGGCTCGCGGGGTCGAGGGAGAAGCCCGAGCCCTTGGGAGGCTTGCCCGTGACCCAGGCGTGGAAGGGCCCATCGCTGATCACCCAGTCGGTGGGCGTGGCCCCGCTCCCCGCGGGCAGGTCGCCGAAGAGGTTCCGGCCGCGGAACTGGCCGCGCACGGTGACATCCCGGTTCCCGAGCGGCGCCTTCTGCGTGACGAGCGCCTCCAGGGTGAGGCCGCCTCCGGGCCCCCGCGGGGGCGCCTCGCTCGGGTCGGGGAGCGTGTAGGACCAGAAGAGGAAGTCGCCGCTCTCGAAAGCGCCGACGATCTCCAGCTCGCGCGCCCGGAAGCTCGCCGACTCCACCTCGAACACGTGTACGATCTCCTCCGCGGGGCGGATCGGGCTCAGGCACCGCGGGCCCTCGCAGAGCGCGTAGGTGGGCCGCGATCTGGGCGTCGCACCGGAGCCGGGGTCCTCGAAGCGCCCGCGGGTCCGGACCGCGTGAGCGAAGCGCTCCCCCCGCTGGAGCATCCGGATCACTTCCTCGAGGGGGATGTCCTCGGGGGTCCCATAGAGGGCCTCGTATCGACTGATGTCGGCGTTGGTGGCGCTGACGCCCGTCCGCTCCCGTTGCGGGGGCCTCACGGGCTGGGCCGAGGCCGGCGCCCCGAGGGAGAGCCAGGCGGCCGTGGCGAGGACGGCGGCGGCGAACGAAGGGGCCCGCGACCGGAAATCACGCATGGAGGACCGCGTCTGCAGTCGATACGAGTATAGGCCCGCAGCGAGTCCAGGAGGATTGACCCCCTAAGTAGGGAGGGATAGGGTGGGGACCGATGAGCAAGACGTGGACCCGAACATACCCCTGCATTTCCCTCCCCCTCGGGCTCCTGCTCCTGGCCTGCGGGACCGCCCGCGCCCCCGAGAAGCCCCGGGTCGCCCTCGTCATGAAGTCGCTCGCCAACGAGTTCTTCAAGACCATGGAGGACGGGGCCCGCGCGCACCAGCAGGCCCACCCCGCGGACTACGAGCTCCTCGCCACCGGCATCAAGGACGAGCAGGACGTGTCCGGGCAGGTGCGCCTGGTCGGGCAGATGATCGCGCAGGGGATGAGCGCGATCGTGATCGCCCCCGCCGACAGCAAGGCCCTGGTCTCCGCCTGCCAGAAGGCACAGGAAGCCGGCATCATCGTGGTCAACATCGACAACAAGCTCGACGCAGGCGTGCTGGCGGAGAGGAAGGCGCAGGTCCCGTTCGTCGGCCCGGACAACCGCAAGGGCGCGCGCCGGGTCGGAGAATGCGTCGCCCGGCGGCTGAAGAAGGGCGACAGAGTCGCGATCCTGGAAGGCCTCCCGAACGCCTTCAACGGCGTCGAGCGCAAGCGGGGCTTCGAGGAGGCCCTGGAGGCGGGGGGGATCGTGGTGGCGGCCTCGCAGTCCGCGGGATGGGAGACCGGCAAGGCCAACCAGTTGGCGGCGGCGCTCCTGACCGAGATCCCCGACCTGAAGGCTTTCCTGTGCGCCAACGACAGCATGGCCCTGGGGGCGGTGGCGGCCCGGAAGGCGGCCGGTCGCAGCAACGTGCTGGTGGCGGGGTTCGACAACATCAGCGCCGTGCGCGAGCTGGTGAAGGACGGACGCATCCTGGCCACGGCCGACCAGCACGCGGACCGGCTGGCCGTCTACGGGATCGAGTACGCCCTGGAGATGCTGAAGACGGGCGGCCGGCCGGGAGACCGTGAGACGCCGGTGGACCTGATCACCGCCGAGAAGCTGGAGTAGGCCGGTGTCGGGGCCGCTCTTCCAGGCGATCGGCCTCGGGAAGACGTACGCGGAGCCGGTCCTGGCGGACCTCAGCCTCGACCTGCAGCCAGGCGAGGTGCACGCGGTGGTGGGGGAGAACGGGGCGGGCAAGAGCACGTTCGCCCGGATCGTGGCCGGGGTGGCGCGGCCGAACGCGGGGACCATGCGCCTGCGGGGCGCGCCCTACGCGCCCCGGGACCGGGCCGCCGGGCGGGCCGCGGGTGTGGCCTTCGTCATGCAGGAGCTCAACCTGGTGGGCACCCTGACCGTGGCCGAGAGCCTGTTCCTCGACCGCCTGCCCATCCGGGGCTTCGGGGTGATCGACCGCCCCCGGCTCGGCGCGGAGGCTCGGGCGGCCCTCGCCCGGGTCGGCCTCGCCGATCTCGACTCCCGGCGCGCCGTGGCTTCCCTTGGCCTCGGCGTGCAGCAGCTCGTCGAGATCGCCGCCGCCCTGACCCGGCGCTGCGACCTGCTGATCCTCGACGAGCCCACGGCCGCGCTCAGCCCCCCGGAGGCCGAAGCGCTCTTCGCGCAGATCGAGGCCCTGCGCCGCACCGGGACCGGCGTCTTCTTCATCTCGCACCGCCTGGCCGAGGTCGAGCGCGTGGCCGATCGGATCAGCATCCTCCGGGACGGCCGTCTCGTGGCCACGCGGCCGGCCCGGGAGGTCTCCCGTGAAGAGGTGGTCCGGCTCATGGTCGGCCGAGCCGTGAGGGTGGCATCGGAGCGCCCACTGCGTGAGCCGGGCGAGGTGGCCCTGCGGGTCGAGGGGCTGACGGGTCGGGGGTTCCGCGACGTGGCCTTCGACGTGCGCCGGGGCGAGGTGCTGGGCCTGGCCGGCCTCATGGGCTCGGGCCGGACCGAGCTGCTGCGGGCCCTCTACGGCGCGGACCGGAGCACGGCGGGCTCTGTTTGCCTCGGCCGGTCGCGGGTGGCGATCCGCTCGCCGCGCGACGCGGTGCGGCTGGGCCTGGCCCTCGTTCCCGAGGACCGCAAGACCCAGGGCCTGCTGCTCCCGTTCTCGGTCCGGGCCAACGTGACCTTGAGCCGTCTCCGGGACGCCGCCGACGCCCTGGGCCGCCTCCGGCCGGTGCGGGAGGAAGCGCTGGCCGGGCCCTCGATGGCCGCCGTGGGGGTGACGGCGCGCTCCCCCGAGCAGCCGGTGGGCCAGCTCTCGGGCGGCAACCAGCAGAAGGTCCTGCTCGCCCGCTGGCTCTGCCGTGACGCGGAGGTGCTTCTCGTCGACGAGCCGACGCGCGGCATCGACGTGGCGGCCCGGGCCGACGTCCACGCGCTGCTGCGTGGCCTGGCCGACCGCGGCAAGGCGATCGTGGCCGCCTCGTCCGAGCTGGACGAGCTCTTCGCGATCGCCGACCGCATCCTCGTCCTCTCGGCCGGCCGCGTGGCGGCTACGTTCCGGCGCGGGGAGGGGAGCGCGGATGCGTTGATGGCGGCGGCGGTCTCCGGCCTGGAACGGCGGAGGCCGGCGTGAGCGGCCGCGGGGAGATGCTGGCCCTGCTCGGCGTCCTCGTGGGCCTGGTGGCCGCCTTCTCCGTGGCCACCGAGCGCTTCTTCAGCCTCGCCACGTTCCGCACGATCGCGAACCAGGTGCCCGAGGGTGTGATCGTTGCCGTGGGCCTGACCTTCGTCCTCGTGATCGCGGGCATCGACCTGTCGGTGGGATCCGTGCTGGGCCTCACGAGCGCGGTTCTCGGCCTCGCGATGCTGCGCCTCGGAGTGGGGGTCCTGCTGGGCGGGCTCCTGGCCGTGCTGACGGGCCTCGCGTGCGGCGCCCTGAACGGCCTCCTGACCGTGCGCTTCGCGATCCCCTCGTTCATCGTGACCCTCGGGATGCTCGAGGTCGCGCGGGGGGCCACCTACCTGATCACGCGCTCCCAGACGCAGTACGTGGGGGCGCGGGTCGAGACCCTGGCCGAAGGCGCGGTGCTCGGTCTCTCCCTTCCCTTCCTGGCCGCGGTCGGCCTGGTGGCCCTGGGCCAGTTCGTCCTGTCCCGGACGGTCTTCGGGCGCTACGCGGCCGCCATCGGCACGAACGAGGAAGCGGTCCGACTGGCCGGGATCGACCCGCGTCCGGTCAAGGTCGCGGTCTTCATGCTCGCGGGCGCCCTCGCCGGGCTCGCCGGAATCGTCAACACCGCCCGCCTGGGAGCGGCCGACCCGAACGCCGGCATCGGCTTCGAGCTGCAGGCCATCGCGGCGGTCGTGGTGGGCGGCACGAGCTTGATGGGCGGCCGGGGATCGGTGGTGGGCTCGTTTCTGGGCGTGCTCGTCATCGCCGTGCTCGCGAGCGGCCTGGCCCAGGCCGGTGCCCAGGAGCCGACCAAGCGCCTGGTGACGGGGGCGGTGATCGTGGCCGCCGCGGTCGCGGACGCCGTACGACGGAAATCGTAAGGTTGGGGGGTTCGCTGAACGGCGGAGCCGGACGCACGGCAGCATTCCCTCCCCCCTACGTGGGGGAGGATAGGAGGGGGGGTTGATGAACGATCGGTCCAGGGTGGGGGGTCGATGAATGACGCACTCGATCGTCGTGCTGGGCAGCCTGAACGCGGACCTGGTGGTCCGCGTCCCGCGGTTCCCATCGCCGGGCGAGACCGTGACGGGGACGGACCTGGCCGTCTTCGCGGGGGGCAAGGGGGCGAACCAGGCCTGCGCGGTCGGGCGCCTGGGCACGCGCGTGCACATGGTCGGCCGGGTGGGAGCGGACGGGAACGGCGCTCTGCTGAGAGCGAGCCTGGACGCGGCCGGGGTGGACACGGCGGGGGTGGTGGCCGACGAGGCCGCGCCGACCGGGACCGCCCTCATCACGATCGATGCCTCGGGCCAGAACGAGATCGTGATCGTGGCCGGGGCCAACGGGCGCGTCTCGCCCGCGGACGTGGAGCGCAGCCGCGGCTTGATCCAGGGAGCGGCCTTCCTCCTGCTGCAGCTCGAGGTGCCTCTCCCCGCGGTGGAGGCGGCCGCCCGGGCGGCCCGCGCGGCCGGGGTGACCGTGATCCTCGACCCCGCCCCCGCCCGGCCCGAGGCCCTCGGCCTGCTCGCCCTCGCCGACTACGTGACGCCCAACGAGTCGGAGCTCTTGACCCTCTGCGGCGAGCGGCCGCAGGCCATGGGGCCGGACGAGGCGGCGGGGCTCGCGCGTCGCCTGCTCGCGCGGGGAGCGCGCCGCGTGGTCGCCAAGCTTGGCCCGCTGGGGGCCCTCCTCGTCAGCGAGGAGCGGACGAGCCGCTGGCCAGGGGTGGCGGTCCAGGCCGTGGACACGACCGGGGCGGGGGACGTGTGGAACGCCGGCTTCGCCACCGCGCTCGCCGAGGGCGCGACCGAGGATGCCGCCGGAGCGTTCGCGAATGCCGCCGCGGCCGTCTCGGTGACCCGTGAAGGCGCGCAGCCGAGCATGCCCACCCGGTCGGAAGTGG
>WNGL01000946.1_pt1 | contig 36268 bp, 39 predicted proteins | sample 5400591 | NCBI WGS metagenome assembly WNGL01 (sample SAMN13153377, study PRJNA577476) | soil metagenome | isolation source: 80 cm soil or saprolite under Garry oak tree replicate 1 | place: USA:California | collected 2016-06-15
CTGATCGAGGTAGACGACGACGCCCGCGCCACCGTCCGCGATCATGCGCATCGCGCTGTGCAGCTGCCAGCCGCAGTCGCAGCGTGCCGACCCGAAGACGTCGCCGGTGAGGCACTTGGAGTGCATGCGCACCAGCACCTGCGGCTTGCCCGCGACGTCGCCGTACACGAGCGCGATATGCTCGGCCTCATCCACATCGTTGCGATAGCCGATGATCCGGAACTCGCCGAACGGCGTCGGCAGGCGCGCCTCGGCGACGCGATGGACCAGGCGCTCGTGCTTCAGCCGGTAGGCGACCAGCTGGGCCACGGTGATGAACGTGAGGCCATGCTCTGTGGCGAAGCGCTCGAGGTCGGGACGGCGCGCCATCGAGCCGTCGGCGTTGAGGATCTCGCAGATCACGCCGGCCGGATACAGGCCGGCGAGCCGCGCGAGGTCGATGCTCGCTTCGGTCTGGCCGACGCGCTGCAGCACGCCACCCGGGCGGGCGCGGAGCGGAAAGATGTGTCCGGGCCGGCGGAGATCGCTGGGGACGGTCGAGGGATCGATCGCCACGCGGATCGTCGCGGCGCGATCGGCCGCCGAAATCCCCGTCGTCACGCCGAAGCGCGCGGCGGCGTCGATGCTGATCGTGAACGCCGTCTCGTGCGATTCGTTGTTGTGCTCGGTCATCTGCGGCAGGCCGAGCGCCTGGCAGCGCGCGGGGGTCAGCGGCATGCAGATCAGGCCGCGCGCGTGGGTCGCCATGAAGTTGATCATGTCGGCGGTGACCTTGTCGGCCGCCCCGACCAGATCGCCCTCGTTCTCGCGCCGCTCGTCATCGGCGACGATGACGAGCTTGCCGGCGCGGATATCCGCGATCGCGTGTTCTACCGCTGTGAACGACATAGCTGCCTCACGTATTTTCCCAGCACGTCGGCCTCGACGTGCACCCGGTCACCGCTGCTGAGCCGCCCCAACGTCGTGTGCGCGCGTGTGAACGGCACGAGCGACACTTGAATACTGGACGACGTAATCTCGTTAACCGTCAAGCTGACCCCGTCAAGCGAAATCGAGCCGTGCAGCACCGTGATTTCTGCCACTTCCAGCGGCACGCGCACGTCGACGAGCAGCGCATCGTTCGCTTCCGCGACACGAACTACGTCCCCGACGCCGTCCACATGCCCTTGGACGAAGTGGCCACCCAACCGATCGCGCGCGCGCAGTGCGCGCTCGAGGTTTACCGTGCGACCCTTCTGCCATTCACCGATCAGCGTTCGACCGAGCGTCGTAGCGACGGCACGCACTGTGAAACCACCTTTTACGACTCGCTCGACGGTCAGGCAAGCACCGTTTACCGCGATGCTTTCGCCCTTCCTGACGCCCTTGTACGGCGCACCGATCAGCAGTTCAACGCCGTTTTTAACGCCGTTGTTCTCGACGCCGTCGTTAATACGCTTCTTTATTACGCCAGTCGCGTCGATTATTCCGGTAAACATAGCCGCCGATCCAAGACCAATAATGTATCAGAGCCTAAGGGGCGGCGCTCCACCACCACCCAGCGTGGCGCTTCGGCGAGCGGAAATGCCGGAATGCCTTGGAAAGCGGGCACCGCGCCCTCTCCGAGCCAGACGGGCGACTGCACCCAGTACAGGCGATCGACCAGCCCCTCCGTCAGGAGCTTGGTGCCGAGCGCGCCCCCGCCCTCACATAACAACGACTGGATCCCGGCGAGCCGCAGTTGGGCAAAGGCCTGCGCGAGCGCTTCGGGGCGGAAGACGCGCACGCCGTTGCCTTCGAGCACCGACACGTTGGCCATCGGCGCTTCGGGCGACGCGACGACCCAGGTCGGCACTTCCCGCGCCGTCTGGACGAGCGAAACGCCGAGGTTCAGCATTGCGCGGCGATCGAACACGATCCGCACGGGCGGCTTGCGCGGCGTGAGTCCGCCGCGGGCGGTGAGCTGCGGGTTGTCGGTCAGCGCCGTCGTGCCGCCGACGGCGATGGCGTCGAATCCCGCCCGCAACCAATGGACGTGATCGCGCGCTTCGGGACCCGAGATCCACTGCGAGCGGCCGCCGGCATCGGCGATCCGGCCGTCGATGGACGTTGCGAGCTTCAGCGCGACGAACGGCCGGTCCGTCTGTTGCCTCGTGAAGAGAAAAGGGGCGTTCTGCGCGGCCGCCTCCTCCGCGAGCAACCCGATCTGCGTTTCGATGCCGGCGCGCTTCAGAATCTCGACGCCGCCGCGCGCCTCGAGATCAGGGTCGCGCACCGCCGCGACCACGCGCCGCACGCCGGCCGCGCGGATCGCATCCGTGCACGGGGGCGTCTTGCCGTGATGGGCGCACGGCTCCAGCGTCACGACGAGCGTCGCACCTCGCGCCTTCTCGCCCGCGGTATGCAGCGCGTGCAGCTCGGCGTGCGGCCCGCCGAACTCGGCGTGCCAGCCCTCGGCGACCATCTCGTCCCCACGCAGCACGACGGCGCCCACCAGCGGATTGGGGGAGACACGGCCCCACCCACGCCACGCGAGCTCGAGGGCGCGGCGCATGGCCCCGAGCTCTTTATCGTTCTTCAAATCGAACCGCCGTGGCGGCGCCTTTGCGAGCCGGCCGGATCTCACCGATGATCCACGCCGGCACGCGGACACGCTCGGCGGTGCGCACGACCGTTTCGACATCATCACGTGCGGTCACGGCAATCATGCCGACGCCGAGATTGAACACGCGCCGCATCTCCTCCCGACCAACCTGCCCGGAGCGCATCAGGACGCGAAACACCGAAGGCCAGGGCCAGCTGCCGGCGTCCACGACCGCTTCCACGCCAGGCGGGAGCACACGGACCAGGTTGCCCGCGATGCCGCCGCCGGTCACGTGCGCGAGGGCGTGGACATCGGCGAGCACCGGGCGCAGTGCCGCGGCGTAGCTGCGGTGCACCGCGAGCAGGACCTCCCTGACCGACAGCGTCGTCTCGGGGAACGGGTCGTCGATCCCGAGCTTCATCGTGTCGAAAACGATCTTGCGGGCCAGCGTGTAGCCGTTGGTGTGGAGCCCGGTGGACGCGAAGCCGATGACCTGGTCGCCCGCGGTCACGCGATCGCCGTGCAGCGCCCGGTCTTCTTCGACGACCCCGACGATCGACCCGGCCAGGTCGTAGTGGCCCGGCTGATAGAGATCCGGCATCTGCGCCGTCTCGCCGCCGGCCAGCGTCATGTCGTGGGCCTGGCAGCCGCGCGCCACCCCCGAGACGATTTGCTCGGCGATTTCCGGAACGAGATTTCCGGCGGCGATGTAGTCGAGGAACGCGAGCGGCGTCGCCCCGTGGACGAGGATGTCGTTGACCGAATGATTGACGAGATCTTCCCCGACCGAGTCGTGGACCCCCGCGAGGGCCGCGACCAGGACCTTGGATCCCACGCCGTCGGTCGACATGACGAGCACGGGGTTCTTGTAGCCATCGGGCACGCGCACCATGCCGCCGAAGCCGCCGACGGCTCCCCGCGCGAGCGGCGTCCGCGTGCCGCGCACGAGCTCGGCGATCCGCCGTTTCGCCTCCTCGGCGGTGTCGAGCTTCACGCCGGCGGCGGCGTAGCGGTCCGCCTTGGTCATTCCTCGCCGTCCAACGAGAAGTGGACGAGATCGCGGAACGCTTTCACGCGGCTGCGGACCTCTTGCAGCGTGATCTGCTCGAGGCGCTGCACGCCGAACGCCTCCACTGCAAGCGATCCCAGCGCCGATCCGTAGACCATGGCGCGGCGCAAGTTGGAGAACGCGAGGTCGCCGGTGCGCGCCACGTACGCCATGAATCCACCCGCGAACGCATCGCCGGCGCCGGTCGGGTCGAAGACCTCCTGCAGCGGGTACGCCGGCGCCTTGAACGTCGTGTCGGGATCCACCAGCAGCGCCCCGTGCTCGCCCTGCTTGATCACCACCATCTTGGGCCCGCGGCCGAGGATCCAATGCGCCGCGCGGTAGACGTTCCAGTCGCCCGACAGCTCGCGCGCCTCGGAGTCGTTCACCATCAGGATGTCGATGTGGCGCAGCAGCTCGAGCAGCAGGTCCTTCTTCCCCTGAATCCAATAGTTCATCGTATCGCAGGCGACCAGCTTCGGCTGCTTCACCTGATCGAGCACGTTGAGCTGGAGCTCGGGGTCGATGTTCCCGAGAAACACGTACTTCGCGTCGCGGAATTTCTCGGGGATGCGCGGCTGAAATTGGGCGAAGACACCGAGCCGCGTCTCGAGGGTCTCCCGGCTGTTGAGATCGTATGAATAGCGCGCCTTCCAGCGGAACGACTCTCCCGGCTGGCGCTCCACTCCCGCCAGATCGACGCCGCGGGCGGCGAGCTTTCGTAGGTGCGCTTCCGGGAAGTCGCTCCCCACGACGCCGACGACCTGCACGGGATGCAGCACGGCACCGGCCATCGAAAAGAAGACGGCGGCGCCGCCGAGGGCATCGGCCGTCTCGCCGAACGGCGTGATGACGGAATCGAGGGCGATCGAGCCGACCACGAGCAGGCTCACGCTTACATCCGATCCGGGGCGCGGATCCCCAAAAGAGAAAGGCCGTTCGACAGCACCTGTTTGACGGCGCGCGCCAGCACGAGCCGGGCCGCTTCTTCCGGCTCGCCCAGGACGCGGTATTTGTGATACCACGCATGCGCGAGCCGGGCCAGACCCTCGAGATAGCCCGTGATGCGATGGGGTTCGTAGGCCGCGGCCGCGCGCCGCACGACGTCGGGAAACTCGGCCAGCTCCTTCACCAGCTCTATCTCTTCGGGCTGGGTGAGGACGGACAGGTCAACCCCATCCGACCGCACGCGGCCCGGCTCCTGTCCCGCCACCCGGAAGATGCCGGACATGCGCGCGTGGGCCATCTGCACGTAGAACACCGGATTCTCCTCGGTCTGACTCTTGGCGAGATCGACGTCGAACACGAACTGGGAATCGCCGCGTTTCATCAGGAAGAAGTAGCGCGCCGCGTCCACACCGGTTTCCTCGAACAGATCGCGCAGCGATACGAACTCGCCGCTGCGCTTCGAGAAGCGCACCTCTTCCCCGCCCCGCATCACGCGCACGAGCTGCACGATCTCGACGTGGAAGAAGTCGTCGGGATATCCGAGCGCCTGGAGCGCCGCGCGCATGCGCGGAATGTAGCCGTGGTGATCGGCTCCCCAGACGTCGATCGCTGTCCCGAAGCCGCGCTCATGCTTGTCGCGATGATACGCGATATCGGGAACGAGATAGGTATAGGTGCCGTCGCTCTTTTTGAGCACGCGATCTTTGTCGTCGCCGAGCGCGGTCGTGCGGAGCCAGAGTGCCCCGTCCGCCTCGAACGTATGGCCTTTGGCCGCAAGCTCGGCGAGCGTGGCGTCGATCAAGCGCCGCTCGTAAATCGTGGACTCACGTGACACGACGTCGAAACGGACCCCAAACTGACGCAGATCCTCATCCTGCTCGGCCCGTTGCGCGCGCACGCCGATCTCCCGGCTGCGGCGCACACCTTCCTCCTCGGGGAGGTCCGCGAACCGCTTTCCTTCCTGCTGCAGAATCGTCGCGGCCAGCTCGGTGAGGTATTCGCCGTGATAGCCGCCCTCGGGGATGGCGCCAGGCCGTCCCGCCTGTTCCTGGACCCGTGCCCAGAGCGACCGGGCCATCTTTTCGATCTGCGTCCCCGCGTCGTTGACGTAGAACTCCCGCGTCACCGCCCAACCGGTCCACTCGAGCAGCGCGGCGATGCCGTCCCCGAGCGCGGCCCCGCGCCCATGGCCCACATGCAGCGGGCCCGTCGGATTGGCCGAGACGAATTCGACGTTGACCTTCGCCTTCCGGCCGACATCGCTCTTTCCATAGTCCTGGCCCGCGGCGATGATGGACGGCAGCACACCGACGACCTGCTCCCCCGCCAGGAAAAAATTGATGAACCCCGGCCCCGCGATCTCGGTCTTCCGCACCAGACCTGCGGGCAGCTCCAGCCCGGCGAGCAGTTTTTCGGCTACGGCGCGCGGCTTCTGGCCGAGTTTCTTGGCGAGCGTCAGCGCGAGGTTGGTGGCGACGTCGCCATGGGTAGGATCACGCGGCCGCTCGAGCGCGACCTCGACATCGGGCGCGCCCAATCGTGACGCCGCTTGTGCCAGCGCCGTGCGGATCGTCTCGAGTGCCGTCACTTGTCGGAGCTAGAGTCTTTCTTGGGCGGCTTCACGTCGGGCTTCGGGGTCTTCTCGGCTTTCTCCGCCGTACTGTCGGCTTTCTCCGACGTTCCAGCCGGTCGTTTGTAATCGGTCGCGTAGAACCCGGAGCCCTTGAAATGCACGCCGGCGCCGCCCGAGATCAGCCGCTCCGCGCTCTTGCCGCACACCGGGCATTTCGCGTGGCGCTTACTCGTGATGCGGGGAAACGTCTTTTCAAACAGGTGCCCGTTGGGGCACTTGTACTCGTAGGTCGGCATCGGCGGACAACTTAATCAGTCTTCCGCCGGCGCACGAACTGGAGCGCGCCGGAGGGGCAGCGCATCACCTGCTCCGCCACCACATCCGGGGGCTGGAGCTCGGGGCGGATCCACCGCTTGCGCTTGATATCGAACACGTCCGGAAGCCCCATCAGACAGACTCCGGAGTGAATGCACACGTCGGGATCGAACGTGACGATGATCTCAGCGGCTTCATACATCTGGCGCTTCTTCATGCTGGAATCTTGCTTCCCTTGACGCTCCGCGCACCAGTGGCGAGCGCCTCTCGCAGATCAGTGTCCTGGGGGTGGCGGAGTGGGCGGCGCGGACACTGACTCCTGCTGTTTCGCTTGATACACCGACACCAAGCCCCGCATGATGAAGAACACGCCGAGGGCGTCGAAGAAGATGCTCAGGACGTTGAAGTCACCGCGAAAGACCGAGTCGCCACGCACCAGCCCGATGGCGATGATGACCGCGCCCCAGAGGATGCTCTTCATGAACCGTTCCAGGTTCGAGGAGCTGTCAATGTAGCAAATCGTTGGCGTATTAGCCCTGGGCCCGCGTGAGCCGGAGCTCGGCCCACGCGACCTCGCGGGCTTCGATCACGGCGCGGACCTGCCGCTCGCGCGGCGAGAGCGCCGCGCCCCCGGTCTTCACTTCCAGGAACACCACCCGGCGCACGTCCCCCGCGGCGAGCCCGTCGAACACGATGAGATCGACCGGACTGCCCAGAAAGCGCGCATCCTTCGGATTGAAGCCGAACTCGGGGAGGTACGGCACGAGCTGCTCGTGAACTTTCCCGGCGGTGACGGCGAGACTGCGCTGCACCGCATTCTCGCGAATCGCTGCGCTGTAGCGCAGCCTCCAGACCACGAAGTAGAGCCACGCCATCACGATCCCAATCACGATGCCGACGAGAAGGCCTCCGAGCGCTCGGTCCATCATGCTTCCTTATAGAAGGGGTTGCCGCTATTACGGCGTCGCTGTGACGGCCCTCGGATGCGCAACGGCGTCGTGGGGATCGGCAAAGCCCGTCGTCGTAGTCACGTGGCGGCGGCCAAGGCGAAGGGGACAGCCAAGCCTGCCCTGCCCAAAAGCTCGCACCTTACGAACGCACGCGCTGCCCCCAACGCTCGAGCCGTGGCTCGGCTCGCGCCGCCAGCCGGAGGGATCCGGCGAGGAGGAGAAGGAACAGCAGCGCCGTGGCGAACTGCCGGGGACGCCAGCGCGTGAGCGGCGGGGTGAAGCCGGCGAGGCCCAGGGCCGTGGCCAGCACGATCACCGCGTCGAAGCTGGCGCGTTGCCAGTAATCGCCGTTCAAGTGCAGCCACATCCCGAACTCGTCGAAGGTGAGGCCCAGACCGATGCCGTAGACGACCGCGGCGGGGGCGGTCGCCGGGCCGGGATGGAACAGCAGATAGGCCCCCACGCCGACGAGGAGGAAGATCCCGTAGTTCAGATGGTGGACGTGGGTATCGCGCACATAGAGAAAGATGTCCGGCATCCAGTGCAGCATCATCAGAATGCTGACGACTCGCGCCGCGATGAACGTCAGCATCAGGCTCAGGAGAACCAGGCGCGCGAGGTGGCGGGTGTTGGACGGGAGCATACGCTCCCATCAAGACTCGGGCTTTGCCTCATTGGACACAGGCTAGACGGAGCACACCTCCACTGCCTCCTTCAGCGAGCGCAGCGGTTCGCGGGTCGGGACGAATTCGTGCGCGACATACCCCGAGAACCCCGTTTCGGCGATCGCCCGCGCGATGGCGCGATAGTTCAGCTCCTGCGTGTCGTCCAGCTCGTGGCGTCCGGGCACGCCCCCGGTATGGAAGTGCCCGATGTGACTCGCGTGCTGGCGGATCGTACGAATCACATCGCCTTCCATGATCTGCATGTGGTAGATGTCGTAGAGCAGCTTCACGCGGGGTGATCCAACCGCCTCGATGATCGCCGCACCGAATGCGGTGCGGTCGCCCTGATAATCCTTGTGGTCCACCTTGCTGTTGAGCAGCTCCACGCAAATCGTCACGCCGTAGCGCTCGGCCGCCGGTGCGATGCGCTTGAGCCCCATCACACACGCGTCCGTCGCCTGCGCGTCGCTGCGTCCCTGCCGGTTGCCGAACATCGCGATGAGGTTGGGCACGCCGTGCTGCTGCGCCAGCGGCAGCGCGCGTTCCAGTTCGCCGACCAGCAGATCGTGATTTGCCGGATCGTTGAAGCCGCGGGGGATGAAGTCGTCCCGCATCGCCGCGTACCCCATCGAGCAGACCAGCCCCTGGTCGCGGACGATCGGCCAGTCGTCGGCCGCGAGCAGATCGATGCCGGCGAGTCCCATAGCTTTGCCGGCCTTGCACAGATCGGGCAGCGGAATCGACCGGTAGCACCAGCGGCTGGCGGACTGCTTGAGACTGGCGGCCGGACGGCCCGATGGCCGGACGGCCGGTAACGACCCCAACAATGGTGCAACTGCAAGACTCAACAACGCCTCGCGTCTCGTGACCGCCATTAGAACTCCAGCCCCTTCAAGTATTTGTAGCTCGTCGCAATGTCATCGAACGGCTGCGGCGGCTGATCATGCTCGACGAAGAAGTGCTTGATCCCCGCCTGCTCGCGCTTGGCGAAGATGCGCTTCCAATCGATCTTCCCCTGCCCCACATCGGCCATCTTGTGCTCGGGCGCGCCGGCCGAGTCCTTGACGTGCACAAGCGGAATCCGGCCCGGCCAGCGCGCGAAGTAGTCGAGCGGATCCTGACCGGCCTTCGTGATCCAGTACAGGTCGATCTCGAGCTTCACGAGCTGCGCGTCGGTGCTCTGCAACAGCAGATCGTAGGGCACCTGCCCGTCCATCTTCGGGAATTCGAAATCGTGGTTGTGATAGGCGAACTGGATCCCGGCATCGTGCGCGGCCTGCCCTGCGTGGTTGAAGACCTGCGCGAAGTTCTTCCAGTCGTCCAACGTCTTGCGCCGTTCTGCGGGAATCCAGGGCATGACGATGTACTCGTGCCCGATCGTCTTGGCCGCGTCGAGCGCTGCCTTCCATTGGTCGTCGCTCTCGAACGGGATGTGCGTGGAGGGGGCCGAGAGTCCGTGTCGGTCGAGAATCGCCTTCACGTCGGCCGGCGCATGATTGAAGTAGCCGGCGACTTCGACTTCCTTGTACCCGATCTCGGCGACGCGGGCGAGCGTGCCCTCGAAGTCTTCCTTCATTTTGTCGCGGACGGTATAGAGCTGCAGGCCCACCTTGTCGAGACGTGCGGCGTGCGGCGTGCGGCGTGCGCCCCCGCACGCAATCGCGACGCCCGCGCCGGCGATCGTCTGGACGAATTCGCGCCGATCCATCCTGCCTCCTCTCGCCTTCAGATCTCGTGTCGCTTCAGGGCGTCGACGGCGTAGGCCGCCGCACGCGCGGTGAGTGCCATGTATGTGATCGAGGGATTCTGACACGCCGTCGACGCCATACAGGCGCCGTCGGTGACGAACAGATTCGGAACATCCCAGCATTGATTGTGCGCGTTGAGGACCGACGTCTTGGGATCCTTGCCCATGCGCGCCGTGCCCATCTCGTGAATCACGAGCCCCGGTGGGTTATTGCTGGTGTACGGCTGGATGTCGTGCGCGCCGGCCTCGGCGAGCATCTCGGCGGCGGTGATGGACATATCATGCAGCAGCGCCTGCTCGTTCTCGCCATACGCGCAACTGATCCGGGCGACCGGAATGCCCCACGCGTCCACCTTGTTCTTGTCGATCTCGACGAAGTTCTGCTCCTTCGGCAGCATTTCGCCGAAGCCGTACAGGCCGAAGCCCCAGGGACCGGGTTTCCGGAGCGACTTCTTGAACTCGGCCCCGAAACCTGCCTGCTCGGTGCCGCGTCCCCAGTCGGACCGTCCTCCACCACCCTGGAAGCCATAGCCGCGGAGGAACGCGGACTTGCCCTTCCCGATGTTGCGGAAGCGCGGGACGTAGATCCCGTTGGGGCGATTGCCGATGCTGTCGCGGTCGGCGGGTCCGTCCATGCGGCCGTTGGCGCCGCCGCCCATGATGTGATCCATGAGGTTCTTGCCGACCTGGCCGCTCGAGTTCGCGAACCCGTTCCCCGAGTTGAGCAGGATCCGCGCCGATTCGATCGTCGAGGCACAGAGGAAGATGAGGCGCGCCTGGAACTCGAGCGCGTGTTTGGTCTGCCCGTCGATCACGCGCACGCCGGTTGCCCGGCCGCGCCGTTTGTCGTACGTGATGCTGTGGACCACGCTATAGGGCCGCAGCGTCAGGCGGCCCGTCGCCTGCGCGGCCGGCAGCGTCGCGTTGACGCTCGAGAAGTAGGAGCGCGTGATGCAGCCGCGATGGCACGGCCCGCAGTAGTGGCACGCGGCGCGGCCGTTGTGCGCCTCGGTCAACACCGCGCAGCGGCCGATCGTGACCATGCGCTCGCCCGGCCACGCGCGCCCGACCGCCTCGCGCACCGACTGCTCGACGCAGTTCAGCGCCATCGGCTTGAGGAACTTGCCGTCGGGGAGCTGCGGCAGCCCTTCGGCCTGGCCGCTGATACCGACGAACGTCTCGACGTAGTCGTACCAGGGCGCGATATCGGCGTAGCGGATCGGCCAGTCCACGCCGATCCCTTCTTGCGCGTTCGCCTCGAAATCGAGGTCGCTCCAGCGATAGACCTGCCGGCCCCACATGATCGAACGCCCGCCGACCTGGCGGCCGCGGATCCAGGAGAACGGCTTGTCGGGAGGCGTGGTGTAAGGATTGTCGAGGTCGTTCACGAAGAACTTGTAGGCCATCTCGTCGCACGCGTAGCACTGCTGCTGGATCGGCTGTTCCCGGGACAGCCGCTTGCGGTCGCCCATGCCGCGGAACTTCATCTCCCACATCGGCACGTGCTCGACGTAGTCGGTCTCCGGGTTGATCGGTCGGCCGGCCTCGAGGACGAGCGTCTGCAGGCCGCGCTCGGTCAGCTCCTTCGCCGCCCAGCCGCCCGACATGCCGGAGCCGATCACAATGGCGTCGTAGGTTTTCATGGCTCGAGGGGGTAGCAGGGTTCGTAGCGGCCCGGCACGACGCGGTAGTGCAGCTCGGAGGTCGCGCCGACTTCAGACGTGTAGTAGCCGGTCAACGTCAGCCACTTCATGGCCTGGAAGAAATTCTTGGAGGTATCGCTCTTGGTGTCGCGCAGGCGGGCGAGCTCGTAGTCCAAATCCTCGACGATTTCGGTCTGCTGCTGCGGGGTGCACCCCACGAAGTCTTTCCCAAAAGCTGCGCGGCTGCGCTCGTCCACGTTCGCGAGCCCCGCGGTGAAGGTCTGGCGCTGCTCGTCGTCGCCCCAGTCGGCCAGCATGACATCGATGAAGGCCGGCACGCCCGCGTCGCGTGCGCCCGGCGTATCGGTCTTGGGAATGATCAACTCGGCAATGACGGCGACGGTTTCATTCTGGTGGGGATCGAGCGCGCGCAGCGTTCCAACGCGGACGCGTTGGTGGACGGCGCGCCCGACTGCCAGCAGCCGATCGGGGAGCGCAGCCGTCCCGGCGAGCAGGAGCAGCACTTCACGCCGGTTCATCAGGCGATTCCTCGTGAAGAGAGTGCTCTAACTTGACACGCAAACGGCCCGCTGGCCATGTGGCCGGCGGGCCGCAGCTATGTGGTCAGAATGGAAGGCGTGTTCCGAAGGTCAGGCCGTTGTGGTCGTAAATGCGACGCAGTTCCAATTGAAACGAGCGACCACCGAGCCGGGCTCGCAGTCCCAGCCCCAGCGACCCGATGATATCGCCACGCGACCAGGAGCGCCCCGGGCTGGTTTGGAAATACGATGTCGAGCGATCGTGGAAGAAGCTGGAACCCTGCCTCCACAACTGCCGGCCGAAGATGCCCATCGTCGCGTACGGAGCGAGCGGCGCATTCGGAATCGGTGAAAGGGACGCACTGAGACCGACGTAGCCACCCTTTGGTTCAGCGTCGCTGCTGAGCGAATAGCCAGTTCCTGAACTCGTCGGATGCGTACGCGGCATCCCAGGAGTTGTGATTCAGGCCCAGCAACTCCGTGTAGTGCACGTCCGCTCCAGCCGCCTTGAGCGCGGCCGCCGGTTCGCGCGACCCGTTCACATTGACGACTTGGTCCACTTCGCCGTGGAAGATCCAGATCGGAAGTTTGCCGAGGCGCTGAACCAGATTGGGCATGATCGAGGCACTATCCCCCGGCACCACCGGGACCGAGCCGCGGAACTGGGGGAAGTCCCGCACCCATCCGCAGATCGGGGCGATGGCGGCGAACAGCTCGGGATGCCGGTAGGCGACGTACCACGTCCCGTGTCCGCCCATCGAGAGACCGGTGAGATAGACGCGATTCGGATCAACGTGGAATTCCCGCATCGTCTGCTGCAGCGCGGCGACGGCCATGTCGGCGGGCGTTCCGACCCACTGCGAGTCGCGCGGCACTTGCGGGAGCACGACGATCGCCGGATAGCGCGACGGATTCTGCCGGATCGCGGGAGCCAGGCCAACGGTGGTCTGAAGCAGCCCGTCGTCGCCCCGCTCGCCCGCGCCGTGCAGGAAGAGGATCGCCGGCCAGCTCGGCTTCGTTTGATAATCGGCCGGGACATAGACCTGATAGTGATACGATCTCCCGCCGACGGTGACGTTGCGATCGAGAAACCCGGTCTGCACCTGCAGAGAAGCGACGAGCCCGAGCAGGGCAAGAAGCATGATGCACTCCAGGGTCAGGAGAGTTAGTGGCGGAGCACGATGTTCACGTTCACGCTGTCGAACGGGGGGTTGGGCTGGAATCTCAGCCTGAACGGTCCGAGCACGGTGTCCTTGCCGGCCTCGGTCGGAGGGAAAAGCGCCCCTACGAAGACGCACCCCGAATCACCCACGCCGGCTCCAAAAACCGCGAGCCGAAAACGACCGAGCGAATCGGCGCGGCCCCAGGCGGTCAGCGTATTCTGGACGCAGGACACGCCGGTTGGCGTGGCCTCTGCAAACATCGCCGCGCGCGACGCGGCCCCCCCGCTGTCGATTGTCACCTGGCCCCACACCACCGCCTGGTTGAGGCGTGGCGTGCAGCCGCAGGCAATCTCCGAGCACGCGGCGCCCGCGATCAGCACAACAATCACGCTGTAAATGATCTTCATAGGTCCCCTACCACGGCGGCGCCGTCCCCGGTTGGTTCGTACTGCTCGCCCGGCGATCCATGGCCGCCAGCAACTTGTCGACCACCCACACCAGCAGCTCATAGATGCCGAACGCCGCGACCACCATCAGCACTCCGGCGATCATCACGGCCCACACGGGGGTATCGCTGCCGATCAGATGGCTCTTGTAATTCTCGAAATCGGCAACGTACTCCTTCATCGTCAGGGCCCGCCCGCGCGCGGCATCGCTCGCCACGCTCCGGCCGATCCCGTATCCGCTCGCGATGCCGATCAGCAGGGCAACGATCACGCGGGCAACGATCCTTCGAGTCATACGCCCCTCAGACGTCGGTCTTGATGGGTTCAATATCCGTAGCCCTCGACGCCGGCTGCGCGCCAATCCGAAGTATAGAACACCGACACCGCCGTGCCGCCGCCCGACGTGCGCGCCGAGCGCGCGTGGCAGACGTAGGCGACCGGTGAACCCAGGTAAGAAAACCGCAGCACCGTAATCCGATCACAGCCCGCGAACGTCCATTGCCGGCCTTCCCCGGTCAGTCCGCGATACCAGTCGGTCAAGTCGGCGCTCAGGAACCTGCGGAATCGAGGTGTGATGGAGGCGCTGTCGGGCCTGGCCACGATCGCGCGCAGCAACGCGGGGATCGACGCCGGCGGTTGCGTGCCGCCGGGTGACGTGACCAGATGCGGCGGTTGCAAACGGGGATCGATCATGCCGGCAATGCCGTACGCGATCGCTCCAACCTGCGCCTCGGCAAGATTGGCAAGCACGATGACCGTCAGGCCCGACTGCGGATAGCGGGCGATGACGGTTTTGAATCCCTGCCAGCTGCCCGTATGGGATATGCGCTGCTGGTCACGTTGGGGAAGCAAGTACCACCCAAACCCGTAGGGATAGGTCGCGCCGTCGCTGAGCCGCACCGGCGTCCATGCGGTGTCGAGCGCCGCCGAGCTCGGCACGCGCCGGTGATTCAGGGCGACCGCCCAACGCGTCAAATCCCGCACGGTGAAGTAGAGCGCGCCATCCGCGGTCGTATTGAGCGTCGGCGCGACCCATTCCTGATTCTTGAGCACGCCCTCCTCCAGCCGATACCCGGCCGCGCGATTGGGAATGATATCGGCTTCGGAGATGACGCGAGAATCGTGCATCCCGAGCGGACCGAACACCGAATCGCGCAGCAGATCGCCGTAAAACCGCCCGCTCACCCGATGAATCAGCGCGCCGAGCAGCAGATAGCCGGTGTTGCTGTAGCTCCAGCGCTCACCGGGCCGGAAGTCGAGCGGCCGCGATGCGGCGAACCTCACCAGCTCGGCTTCGGTGTAATCCTTGCGATAGTTGAACGTCGAGTCGGTGTATTCGGCGATGCCCGAGGTGTGTGTGAGGAGGTGACGCACCGTGATGCCTTGCCACGCGCCCGCGCCTTCGGGCAACCAGCGCACGATCGAATCGTCGAGCCGGAGCCGCTGATTGTCGACGAGCATCTCGACGAGCGCGGCGGTGAACTGTTTGCCCATCGATCCCGATTGGTAGACCGTGCTGTCGGATGCGGGCACGTGCAGCTCTACGTTCGCAAATCCGTACCCGCGCGACAGCCGGACGCGGTCTCCGGTAAGAACGGCCAGCGAGAGACCGGGAATGTGCTGGCGCTCCAGCTCGCTCTGGACGTAGCGGTTGATTGCCGCCGTATCACCCTGCGCGACGAGCAGCACGGCCAGCAGCAGACCGGTCGTCACGGGCGTTGCGCCATCAGCGGGGGTCGTGCACGCCCCAGACAGCCCGGAACACATCACTGATTTCCCCGAGCGTCGCGCGCGCGCGTACGGCGTCGAGAATCGGCTCCATCAGGGGCGTGCCGGACTCGCCCGCGGCCGACTCGAGTGCCCCCAGCGTCTGCTTCACCCGTCCCCCGTCCCGCGTGCGTCGCAACTCCGCCACGCGCGTCCGTTGCGCCTCGGCGAGCGTTGAGTAGTCGGGGGCGGGAATCGGCGGCGGCGGCGCCGGCTCCCCCGTCACGTACTCGTTCACGCCCACGATGACCTGCTTCCCCGCTTCGATGTCCCGCTGCTGCTCGTACGCGCTGCGGGCGATCGCCTTCTGAAAGAAGCCCCGTTCAATGGCTTTCACAGAACCTCCCCCCGCCTCCACCTCCTCGACCAACTGTCTCGCGGCGGCTTCGAGCTTGTCGGTCAGCGCCTCCACATACCAGCTGCCGCCGAGCGGATCGACGACCTCGGGGACGCCCGTCTCGTGCGCCAGGAGCTGCTGGGTCCTGAGCGCCAGCGTGGCGCTGCGCTCGGTGGGCAGCGCCAGCGCTTCGTCGTACGAGTTCGTGTGCAGCGACTGCGTGCCGCCGAGCACCGCCGCCATCGCCTGAATCGCCACGCGCACGACGTTGTTGAGCGGCTGCTGCGCGGTGAGCGTCGCGCCCCCGGTCTGGGTATGGAAGCGCAAGCGGGTCGCGGCATCGCCGGCGTTGAATTTCTCCTTCATGAGATGCGCCCAGAGCCGCCGCGCCGCGCGGAACTTCGCGATCTCTTCGAAGAGATCCGTGTACGCCGCGAAAAAGAAGGACAGGCGCGGCGCGACATCATCGACCGCAAGGCCCGCGGACCGCGCCCCGCGCACATACTCCAGGGCGTTGGCGAAGGTAAAGGCGATCTCCTGTACCGCGGTCGCGCCTGCCTCTCGCATGTGATAGCCCGAGACTGAAATCGGGTTGAAGCTCATCTTGGCGCGCGAGGTAAACCGAACGATGTCGGCGACGAGCCGCAACGACGGCTCGGGAGGATAGATGTACGTCCCGCGGGCGATGTATTCCTTGAGAATGTCGTTCTGCAGCGTGCCCTGCAGCTTGGTGAGCGGGACGCCCTGCTCTTCTCCCACCGCGACGTACATCGCGAGCAGGATCGCGGCCGTGGCGTTGATCGTCATCGACGTCGAGACGCGATCGAGCGGGATGCCCTGGAACAGCCGCTCCAGATCCTCGACCGTATCGATCGCGACACCGGCGCGCCCCACTTCCCCCTCCGCCATCGGATGATCGGAGTCGTAGCCCATCTGGGTCGGAAGATCGAACGCCACCGACAGGCCGGTCTGTCCGGCGTCGAGGAGATGGCGAAAGCGCGCATTCGTCTCTTCGGCCGTCCCGAAGCCCGCGTATTGGCGCATCGTCCAGAGCTTGCCCGCGTACATCGTGGGATAGATGCCGCGGGTAAACGGCCACTCGCCGGGCGCGCTCCGGTCGGTCAGCGGTCGGTCCAGCCAGTCCTGACTCATTTCTCCCCGAGCACCGCGCTGGCGTACGCGACGTCCCGCCGCGAACCGATGATGAGCGGCGTCCGCTGATGCAGCTCGGTCGGCTTGATATCGAGGATGTCGCGCTTCCCGTCGGTCGCCGCCCCGCCCGCCTGCTCGACGACGAACGCGAGTGGGGCCGCCTCATACAGCAGCCGCAGCTTCCCGTGGGGCGACATCGTGTCGGCGGGATAGAGAAAGACGCCGCCCGACATCAGGTTGCGGTGAATGTCCGCGACGAGTGAGCCGATGTAGCGCGCGTTCTTCGCTTCGACCTTGCCGCCGTCGCCGTTCTTGAACGCCCCCACGACGCGCTGGATTCCCGGCGCCCACCTGTTCCAGTGGCTCTCGTTGACGCTGTAGTACGTGCCGACGTCGGGTGAGCGAATGTCGGGATGCGAAAGCAGGAACTCGCCGATCGTGGGATCGAGGGTGAAGCCGTGCACGCCCTGCCCGGTCGTGTAGACCAGCATCGTGCTCGAGCCATAGAGGATGTAGCCGGCTGCGACCTGCGCTCGGCCTTTCTGGAGACAGTCGGCGAGCGAGCCCGGACCCTTCTTGGTGGCGCTCCGGCGATGAATCGAGAAGATCGTGCCGATCGAGACGTTGACGCCGATGTTGGTCGAGCCGTCGAGCGGATCGTAGAGCAGCACGTACTTGCCGCCGCGCCGGTCGGCGCGTACCTGCACCGGAATGGGGTGCTCGTCCTCCTCCGACGCGACCACGCACACCCGTCCTGTGTGCTCCACGCTGTGGCGCACGGTCTCGTTCGCGAACACATCCAGCTTCTGCTGCACTTCGCCCTGCACGTTGATCGCGCCGAACTCGCCGAGGATGTCGGTGAGCCCGGCGCGGCGCACCTGGCGGGAGATGATCTTGGCGGCGAGACAGAGATCGTAGAGCAGATTCGACAGCTCCCCGGTGGCCTCGGGGTGCAGCCGTTCCTGCTCCATGATGAAGCGCTCAATCGTGATGACGGACGTCGGTGATTGCGAGCGTGCCATGACTCGAGACGGTGAATGTGATGGTGCCCCGCTCATCGGTGCGGAGCACGGTGACGCCATGTCCACGCAGCCGCGCCAGCGTCTCGGGCGCGGGATGACCGTAGCGGTTTTTCGCCCCGACGCTGATGACGGCCTCGGCGGGGTGCAGCTCGTCCAGCCAGCGGTCGGACGTCGCGCCGCGCGAGCCGTGATGCCCGACCTTCAGCAGCGTCACCCGCCCGACCTGGCCCGCGAGATGGGCCTCGGTCGGGACACCGGCGTCGCCCGCGAGGAGCAGCCGCGTGCCGCCGTATGTGACCAGCAGCACGACGGATTCCTCGTTGATGTCCGTCTGGCTCACCGCCCACGCCGAATCCGGACTCAGCACCTCGATCGTGACGCCGTCCAGCTCGAGCCGGTCGCCGCGGCGCGCCGGCCGCCACGCGGCGCCGTCGCTTTCGACCGCAGCGAGGAAGTCGAGATACCCCGCATCGGGCACCGGCTGCCCCGGCTCCAGCACGAACGCGGGATCGAACGCATCCAGCACCGCCGGCAAGCCGCCGAAGTGATCGAGATGCGCGTGGGTCGCCACGATCGCCGCCAGCTGAGTCGCGCCAGCCTCGCGCAGAAACGGCACCACGACTCGGCGGCCGGCGTCGCCCCGTGGTCCGCGCGGCCCGCCGTCGATCAACAACCACCGCCCCGCCGGACTGCGCAACGCAATCGCATCCCCCTGTCCGACGTCCAGGAAACTTACGGTAAGACAATGACAGTCTGAAAGGCGTGTAAAGGCGTGGAAAAGCGTGGTCCACGAGATGAGCGTGGCGACGAACCCAACCCGCGCTGCAATCACCCAGCGATGGCGCGGCGAGTTCCACAGCCACCATGCCACCACTAGAATCCCGAGCCATAGGGCCGCCGCACGCGGACCCGCGATCATGACGAAATGACCACCCGGCAGCGCCGCCGCGGCATTCGCGACCAGATCGAGCAGCGCCAGACACAATCCCGCGCCCGCCGCGAGCCAGCTCGAGGACAGCGTGAGCGCCGCCATGAGCCCGGGCACCGCGAGTCCTGCCAGTGGGATGGCGGCGAGGTTCGCGAGAACACCGATCGGGGCGACGGTGCCGAAAGCGTAGGCGGTGATCGGCGCCGTGAGCAGTGTGGCTGCCGCGGCGGGAGCGAGGAGGCGCACCGGCGTGGGGAGTCGCTCCGTCGCGCGACCAGCCCAGATGACGGCGGCGACGGCCGCCACCGACAGCCACGCGCCGACGGACTGCACCGCCCAGGGATCGCCGAGCATGACGCAGAGCGCCGCGAGCGCCACCGAACCGCGCGGTGCCACGACGCGCTGGCGCAGCCTCGCGATATCGAGCAACGCCAACATCACCGCCGAGCGCGTCGCGGGTGCGGGAAACCCGAGGAGCCAGACGTACGCGACCATCACGCCGGTTCCCAGGGCGAAGCGCGCGCGGGGCCCCAGCCGCAGCCGCGCCAGCAAGACGTTGAGCCACGCCGCGAAGAACGCGACGTGCAGGCCTGAGATCGAGAGCAGGTGCGCGAGCCCCGAGCGGGTGTAACGCTCGCGCAGGCCGGCATCGAGCTCGGCGCGGCGGGCGATGACGAGCGCGTCCACCAGCGGCGCGCGCGCGCCGAACAGCCGGCGGCTGCGCTCGGCGATACGGTCGCGGAGGGCACCGCGTCCACGCGGTACGGAGTCGAGTTGGCGCACGCGGCGCGCGACGAGGATGCCGCGGCCGGCCCGGCCGAGAAAACGCCCCGCGACGACCCAGGTGGTGCCGCCGTGGGCGGGATGTCCTTCGGGCCACCGGATCGTCAGCGTGCCGCTGCAGGGTCCTCCGTGGACGCTCGCCTCAACGACGCCGCCTGATCCTGGTGCCGGGTCTGTCAGTCTGACGATTGCCGCGCGCGCATGCTGGCCCGCGCAGGAGGCGCGTTGTTCCCGCAGCGCCGCGGCGCCCCACACGACGCCGGCGACAAGCATGACGCCGAGTGCGGCGCCGAGCGGCGCACGGCGTTGCAACAGCAAAGCGCCCAGCAGGACGCAGCACGCCGTTATACGCAGGTCCACGCCGTTCAACGCCGTACACAGGCCGGCCGCGAACGCGATGGTGAGATAAAGGATCGGCGGGCGCACCGCCGACCTAGGTTACAGCTGAGTGGGTTTGGCTCCGCAGCGGGGCGCGAGCGCGACCTTCGTGAAGGCCTCGAGCAACACGACGTCGAGCTTGACCTTCTCCTGATCGCTCCCGAGGGACAGCTCGGTGAGGATCTCGCCCTGGCGGGTGGAGACGTAGTGTGCGGACAGCCGATTGAGGGCGAACACGAGCACATCGCTGCGGCAGATGTCGCAGCCGCAGAACTTCGGAAATGCATTGCGCAGGCTCTCGTACTCCCGCTGCACGACCTCCATCGTCACGTTGGTTACTGCCACGCGGCCTCATCCTCTGACCTGGCGGTGACAGCAAAGTCCTCAAGGGGCCAGGCGGTGAACGTCGATCCGGTCGTCCCGGTAAAGCGCACGCGGTGGTATGTCCCGATCCACTCCGCCGGCCCGTCCAAGAGTGCGATCTTGTTCGTGCGGGTGCGCGCCTGGAGCAGCTCGCCGCGTTTGGCCCGTCCTTCGACCAGCACCTCGTGCGTCGTCCCGACGAGACCGATGTTCTTGCGCTTCGCCACGCGACGCACCGACTCGATGAGCCGGCCGATGCGTTCGGTCTTGATCTCCTCGGCCACGTGATCCTTGATCCGGACCGCGGGTGTTCCTTCGCGCACGGAGTACTTGAACGTGTAGGCGTCGTCGAATGCGACCTGCTCCACCAGCGACAGCGTTTCCTGAAACTCGTCCTCGGTCTCGCCCGGGAATCCCACGATGATATCGGTCGACAGCGCGATACCGGGCATGGCGTCCCGGAGCGCGGCCACCACCTCGACGTAGCGCTCGCGGTCGTAACGCCGCAGCATCCGCTTGAGCGTGCGGGAGCTGCCGCTCTGCACCGGCAGGTGGACGTGCTCGCAGACGGCCGGCGTCTCCGCCATCGCCGCGAGGACGCGCGGCGTGAAGTCGGTGGGATACGGCGACGTGAAGCGCAGCCGCCGCAGGCCGGCGACCGCGCCCACCGCACGGAGCAGATCGGCGAAGTCGTACGTGCCGTCGTGATAGCTGTTGACTGTCTGGCCAAGGAGCGTGACCTCGGTGGTGCCGCCAGCCGCCAGCCGGGCGACTTCGCCCACCACGTCTGCCAACTTGCGGCTCCGCTCCGGGCCGCGCGTCATCGGAACGATGCAGAAGGTGCACCGATAATCGCAGCCACGTTGCACCGTCACGAACGCCGAAATCGGATTGTCGCGAACGGCGGGGACGTCCTCGTAGTGCTCCCATCCCTTGAACGCGACATCGGCGGCACGCTCACCGGCCTGCGCCTGCGCGATCAGCTCGGGCAGGCCGCGGTAGCCATCGGGGCCGATGACGAGATCGACTTGTGGGACGCGCTCGAGGAGCTTGGGGCCAAGACGCTGTGCCATACAGCCGACGACGCCAAGCACGTCGCCCGGGCGTTTGTAACGCTTGAGCTCGCCCATCCGTCCCAGGACCCGCTGCTCGGCGTGATCGCGCACGGCGCAGGTGTTGACGAGCATGACGTCCGCCACCGCCGGATCGTCGGTGCGCGCGTAGCCCGCGCGCTCCAGGACTCCGAACATCAGCTCGGAATCCGAGACGTTCATCTGGCAGCCGTAGGTCTCGATGTAAATGCGGCGCGTTGTCAGTTGACCGTCACCTCGAAGCGGGGACGCCCGTCCCACCGGTGCGTATCAAGATAGACGCTCAGATAATCCTGCGTCATCACCTCCAGGCGGCCCTGCTGCCGCCCCGACACGACTCCATCGGCCGCCTGCCCTACTCTGCTCGCGCGGTAGGCCGCGCCTTTCGCCTCACCGAGCTCACGGAGCTCGCGCGCGCGAGCACGAATCACTTCAGGGGGAAGCTGGCCGGCGAGCCTCGCGGCGGGCGCATCGGGGCGCACGGAGAAGGGAAAGACGTGGAGGTAGGTAAAAGGCAGGGCGTGTAACAGCATAAGAGAGGCGTGGTGATCTGCGTCGGTTTCGCCCGGGAATCCGGCGATGATATCCGCGCCAAGGCCGAACACCGGGAGCCGCGCCGCAAGCCACTCGATCCGGGCGCGATAGGATTCCGCCGTGTACCAATGCCGGCCCATGCGCTTGAGGAGGCGGTTGGACCCAGACTGCAGCGGCGCGTGCAGATGCGCGGCCACGTTGCGGGGCGCGTCGATGAAGAGCCGGGCGAGCGTCTCGTCGACTTCCGTGGCTTCGACGCTGCCGAGGCGAAAGCGGACCTCGGGCACGGCGGCAATCAGGGCTTCAAGGAGCTGGCCCAGAGTGCGGGCCACTCCCTGATCCCCAGCCCCTCGGCCCCAGGTTCCGATGTGCACGCCCGTCAGCACGATCTCGGCATGGTGCTCTGCCAGCGCCCGCGCCTCGTCCACCAGCTCCGCGACGGGCCGCGACCGGTTTGCGCCCCGCGCCAGGGTCGTCGCGCAGAACGTGCAATGCTCGTCGCAGCCATCCTGGATTTTCAATAACGCACGGGATTTGGTACCACCAGGTAGGGGCGCAGCATGCTGCGCCCCTACATCATCGAACCCCGCCGTGCGCAACACTATCACGGGATCCGCGTTCGCCACGACCGCCCGGACGCCGGGCAGCGCCGCGATCGTACCGTCATCGAGCGCCGCCGCGCATCCCATCACAATCGTCTGGGCACGCCCGGTCTTCGCGAGATGGCGCACGAAGCGGCGTAGCTTCACTTCGCTTTCGTTGGTGACGGTGCAGGAGTTGATGACGGCGAGATCGGCGAGCGCGGGGTCGTCCACGACGACCGCGCCGCGGTCGTCGAACGCCTGACGCACCCGCTCGGTGTCGTACTGGTTGGCTTTGCACCCGAAGGTGTGGAAGTAGACGTTCACGGCCGCACGGTCAGCCCCAGCAAAAACGTCCAGACGCGCTCTTTGAGCCCCGTGCCGCTGCGCTCCAGCCGCTCGATGCCGATGTCGAGGCGGCCGCGGCCGCCCGAGAACTGCCGGCCCAGGCCCGCGGAGTAGCCGACCTCGGTCGGCGTCTTCCCGATGCCGAAGGGCAACTGCCCACCCCGCACGCCAAACCGAAACGGCGATCCCGGCCGCCCGATCTCGGCGCCGACCGACCAATTGAACGTGTCGTGCGTGGTGGAATCGGTGCTGCCCGCCGAGGCGGCCCAATTGCGCCACGTCACCGTCCCCGCGAGGCTCGCCTGCGCCCCCGCCCGCCACTGCGCGCCGGCGCCGTACGTCAGCGGCAAATCGTTCTCGGCCGCGGTGCGGCCACCGACGTCAGCGCGCAGTTTCGCGTCGGAGCGGAACCATCCGCCGAGGCGCAGGTCGCGCGTCACATCGAACAGCAGGCTCGCCGATCCGCCGTTGCCGCCGTACGCCACTTCATCGCGGGCCGTGGTCGTGCGGTAGTTCGCAGTATCGGCGAAGCTGCGCGTCGCAATGACGCGCGTGGAGCCGGTGAGCCGATGCACACCCAGCCCCAGCGCCAGTCGGCTGCTCAGGCGCGCGCCCACGGCGAGCCGCAGGTCGGACACCGCGCCATCGCTCGTGATCTCGTCGGTGATCGGCTGCTGCACGCCGCGCAGGTCGATGGTGTCCTGAATGACCACGCCGAATGTGCGGTCGAGATACGTCGAGAAGCCGCCTCCCACGACGATGCGTGACGTGACCGGCCCGGCGATCACCAGCGCCGGGAAGCGAGTGCCGCGGAACGCCGCGGCCCTGCCGCTCGCATCGATGTTGCGCCAGGACGTGCCACTCGCCATGCTGGCGCTCATCCGCCGCACGTCGGCCAGCGACGCATCCGTCATGGGCGAAAACGCGTCGAACGGCGCAAACGCTCCGCCCGTGGACCTGGCCCGCACGCTTTCCCACTTGCCCGGCGTGCCGAGGCCGCGGATACCGAACTGGGAATCCTGGGCGGTTAAGCGGCTCGGCGGTTGAGCGGTTAGAAAAACCGCCGCCAGGACGCCCATCCGAACCGCCCAACCGCCGAACCGCCGAACCGCCATCATGGCTCCCCAAACCGGAAGCGCTTCACGTACGTCACATGCAGCGCCGGCCGGTATGCGGGCGCGCGCGACGAATAGAACCGAACCTCGGTGTACGACGTCGCTTCGGGCACCTGTCCGAGGATGAACGCGGTCGTCAGTGTCGTATCCAGCGACCAGGAGCGCACCAGGGTGGTGAGCTCGATGTTCACTGTGTCGGGAGATCCGATGTGTATGATCTTGCTTCCGGCGAGGGACGAGAGCGGGGACTTCGCACCCAGATCCGCAGCCAGGGCGTGTGCCTCAACCTTAAAGGAATCACTCGGCGCCCCCTGCACGGCGTTCACGGGAACGAGCACGAGGGTCGCGCGCACGACGTCGATGCTGTCGTGCAGGAACGCCGGCATCGCGACGCGCAACAGGCTCCGCGCGGAGGGGACGCCGCCGACCGCCAGATTGGAATCGCTCGGCGGCGTCGGCGGGGTGAAGACAAAATTGTCGAAGCGGTTGGCAAGCGCCCGGTCGGTGTGCACGACGCTGTCCGGCGTCGCCGAGACCGTGTCGGGGATCGTGTAGTGAAAGAAGCGGCGCACCAGGGGCGCGTTGCCGCCCGATTCGGTCGTTCCGAGCGTGACGCTCGCGAGCGAGTCGGCCGCGACCCGCACCCCGAAGGCGAGGCGGCCCGTGTCGGGGTCGCTGAGAGGCGCCTGGAGCGAATCCAGGTTGAAGTAGACCGCCAGCGACGAGTCGACGCGACTGATCTGCAGCACGTGTCCCGCGGTGTCCACGCGAATCGAATCCCCCCAGAGACGGATGGTCTGCGTGTCGCCGATGGCCGGCAGCGCGAGCAGATCGCTCACGTTGAGACTGTCCACGAGGGGTCCGTTGAAATAGGAATCGAGCGACGCAAAGTCGGACGTCGAGTCCACCGTGGTCGGCAGCTGATACAGGCGCAGCCGCAGATTCGTGGTGTTCTTGGGGCGGCGCACGATCACGAACCGCACGCGCGTCGAGTCCACGCTGATCGGCACGGTCGTGGTGTCGCCCAGCTTCGGCGTCACTCGCCGGAACATGGTGTCCGTGGCGAAAAACGCGCGGCTCTCAACCACGCCGGGCACGTCCGCGGCCGTCATCGCCTCCGCCTGATAGCTCGGCACATAGCCGCGGAACGAGGAATCCCGCTCGATGATCGCGGCAAAGATCGTGTCGTGAATGTCGATCGACCCGGCCGGACAAAAGGTCGGGCACACCCCAGGCGAGGTCGACTGCTCCGTACAGGCAGCCGCCACCAGGAGGCAGAAACAGGCGAGTCGCCGTATCACCGGTCCAGCGTCTCCTTGGTAAAAGCGTCGGGCAACAGGGCGGCCAGCGTCCACCGTTTCTCGGTTGCCGGCCCGACCGCCGTCACTTCCAGATCCAAACCGAACTCCGCGAGCAGCTGCCGGCAGGCGCCGCAGGGCGCCGCCGGCGGGTCCACGTCCGTCGTCACGACGAGGCGCTTCAGCGTGCGCGCGCCGCCCACCACCGCCGCGCCGAGCGCCATACGCTCCGCACAGATCGTCAGGCCGTACGACGCGCTTTCGACGTTGCAGCCGACGTAGACGGTCCCGTCCGCCGCCTCGATCGCCGCGCCGACGTGAAAGTTGCTGTACGGCGCCCACGCGTGCTGCATCGCCGCACGCGCCTGTTTCACCAGATCCTTCATCCCGACACGTCCTTCAGGAACGACGTGCCCGCCGCGAGCGCCGGCAGGCCGAAGTACTCGGCCACGGTCTGCCCCATGTCGGCGAAGGTGCGGCGCGTCCCGAGCGGCACGGGATGCACGTTGGGCCCCAGGACCAGGAGCGGCACGACCTCGCGCGAATGATCGGTTGACGGCGTCGTCGGATCGTTGCCGTGATCGGCCGTCAGAATCACCAAATCGTCCGCTTGCAGCCGGGACACCAGCCGCGGGATCCAGGCATCCAACTCTCTGAGACCCTGATGAAACCCCGGCACGTCATTGCGGTGCCCCCACGTCTGGTCGAATTCGATCACGTTCACGAAGACGAACGCCGTCTCCAGCGTATCGAGCGCCTGCTCGATGAGTCGGTAGGCAGCGGCGTTCGTCGGCGTGTGCTGGCTGCTGATGTTCCGGCCCGCGAACAGATCATCCACCTTGCCGATCCCGACGCGCGCGACGCCGGCATCGGCCATGAGGTCGAGCAACGTCGTCCCGGTCGGCGCAATCGAAAAATCCTTGCGATTGGGCGTCCGGCGGTAGTCCCCAGCCGTGCCTTCGAAGGGCCGCGCGATCACCCGGCTTACCGCTTCCTCCCCGATCAGCATCTCGCGCGCGATGCTGCAGGCGCGGTACAACTCATCGAGCGGCACTGTTCCTTCGTGCGCCGCCACCTGGAACACCGAATCCGCCGACGTATACACGATCCATTTGCCGCTACGTTGATGCTCGACGCCGAGCTCGGCGATGATCGCCGTACCCGACGCCGCTTTGTTGCCGAGCCACCCGCGTCCTGTGCGTTTTGCGAACTCGTCCAGCAGTGGAACGGGAAATCCCTGGGGATACGTGCGAAACGCCTTCTTCAGGAGCACGCCGCAGATCTCCCAATGCCCGGTGGTGCTGTCCTTTCCTGCTGATGCTGGCTCCGCGATCCCGTGGGCTGCCGCCGGTGTGACCCCGGGCGCAAGCCCAGGGATCCGCCGATCCATCCCCAACCCCAGCTTCTCCAGATTCGGCAGCTTCAGTCCGCCCACGGCGCGCGCGACGTTGCCCAAAGTGTCCGACCCCGCGTCGCCGTAGGCCGCCGTGTCGGGGGCGGGCCCGATCCCAAGTCCATCCAGCACGATGATGGCGGCCCGGCCCGTCCCGTATTTCACACCGGGACGCGTGGCAGCCGTGCGCCGAGTCCCGTCAGGAATTCGTGCTGGACTTTACCGCTCCAATCCGCGATCTCCTTCAAGGTGATGTGCTGTTTCGCATCCGCGCCGACGATGGTCGCGGTGTCGCCGACCTGCACCTCCAGTGTGCCGGTTTCGACGAGTGCCATGTCCATCTGTACGAGCCCCACGATCGGGCAGCGTTGTCCGCGCAGCAGGACAGTTGCTCCCCCCTTGGCGACGGTGCGCCCGAGCCCGTCGGCGTACCCGCAGCGCAGCGTCGCGATCACGGTATCCCGCTGCGCCGTCCAGCTCGTGTCGTAGCTCGCCGTCTCTCCTGTGCGCATCCGCCGCACGCTCAGCACCCTGGCCCGCACGCTCACGACCGGGCGCGGCTGCGGCAGATCGTCCGCCGGCGAACCGCCGTAGAGGAAAATCCCCGGCCGCACCAGGTCGAGCGCGAACTGCTTGCCACGCAGCGCGGCGGCGCTATTCGCGACATGCAACAGCGCCGGCCGCCGCGGCAGACGCTCGACCGCGCCGAGAAACCGTTCGAGCTGCCGCTCAGCCGATCCGTCCTGTCGCTCGGCGGAGTGGAAATGCGTGTAGCACCCTTCGAGCGACGGCGTGTCCACCGCCGCGCCGAGCTCGTCCACCTCGTCCCACCGCACGCCGGCGCGTCCCATCCCCGTATCGATCTCGATATGGAAGGGGCGCTCGGCGCGCGTCGTCCACTCGAGAATGCTGCCGGCGTCGCCGAGCGCGGGCGTCAGCTCGTGGCGGTCATACGCGTCGAACAGTTGCGCGCGTGCAGGCATGAAGACGAGAATCGGCCGGGTGATACCAGCCGCGCGCAGCTCGGCCCCTTCCTCGATCGTGGCGACGCCGTAGCCCCAGGGATCGAGCTGCTCGAGGGCTTTAGATACGAGGACGGCTCCGACCCCGTACGCATTCGCCTTGACGACAGGGAGGAGCCGAGTGCCTGCTATCTTTGCTACCGTTCGGGCGTTGTCGACGAGGGCTTCCACGTCCACTTCCACCCAGGCCTCGCCCTTCGTTGACACGCTCACTGGCGCGGGTATGATACCCCGCCCGGAGGCTAAATGCAAGGCGATTCAGCGCTTGGACGTGCTCTGGGACTCGTGCGCGAGTTACGGCAGCGGTGTCCGTGGGACCGCGCGCAGAGCCCGCAAACACTCCGTCCCTATTTGGTCGAAGAAGCTCTCGAGCTCGATCACGCGATTCAGACCGACGATCCCGAGGCGATGCGCGACGAGCTGGGCGATCTGCTCCTGCATCTCGCGTTTCAGATCGTAATCGCGGAAGAGCGTTCGCAGTTCAATGCGGAAGTCGTCACGCGCACGCTCGAGGAAAAAATGTGGCGCCGCCATCCGACTCTGTTCGGCGAAACGCGCGGCAGCGGTGGGGGCGGCGATCACCAGGGGTGGGAGCTCGCGAAACGGCGCGAGCCGCGGGCCGGAGGCAAGCGCGGCACCCTCGCGGGCCTGCCGCCGACGCTTCCGCCCCTGCTCATGGCGTATCGGCTCCAGGAGCGCGCCGCCGGCATCGGATTCGACTGGCCCGATGCAAAGGGTCCGATGGAGAAGGTGAAGGAGGAGACCGCGGAGCTCGAGCGGGAGCAGGGAGCGGGGAGAAGGGAGCAGGTCGAAGAAGAGATCGGTGACCTGTTGTTCGCCACCGTGAATCTCGCGCGTAAACTGGGCATCGAAGCTGGGCAGGCGCTCGAGCGCGCGAATCTGAAATTCATGGCGCGATTTGAGAAGGTCGAAAAGCTCGCGGAGGCGCGCGGCCTGGAAATGGGCCGCGCGTCCCTGGAACAGCTCGACAAGTTGTGGGACGAGGTGAAGCAGAGGCGCTAATCCGCGTCGTTATCGCTCGCTACCCGGCAGACGCGTACTCTCCACCTGCTCGGTCGCCTGCGTCCACCGCTCGAGCCCAGCCTCTAGGCCGCGCTGCAACGATTCGAGCTCTGCGCCGAGCGTCCGGGCGGTGGCGGCGCCGTCGGGCCGCGTGTACAGCGCGGGATCCTCGAGCGCCGCGATCACCACCGCCACCTTGGACTCCAGGTCCGCCACCTGCGCCTCCGCCTCCTCGAGCTCGCGCTGGGCGCGGCGCAGCTCCTTGCGCGGGTCGCTCTTGGACGACGGCGCGACACGCTGGCGCTCGTGCACCTGCCGCAACGCCTGCTCCTCGGCCGCGCTGACGGCGGCGGCGTGGGCCCGCTCGGTGCTCACTTCTTCCCACTCCGCGAAGCCGCCGGCGAACTCGGTCATGTGTCCATCGTGCAGAATCCAAATCCGCGTCGTCAATGCGCGCAGCAGCGCCCGATCGTGGCTCACCAGGATCACTGTGCCGTCGTAATCCTCAATAGCGTCCTCGAGCGCCTCGATGGATTCGACGTCGAGATGATTCGTCGGCTCGTCCAGCACCAGCAGGTTCGCTCGCGACAACATCAGGATCGCCAGCGCGAGGCGCGCGCGCTCTCCCCCCGATAACGAGTCGGCCCCCCGCAGCACCTCCTGGCCCGAGAACCCGAAGCGGCCCAGGTGCCCCTGTATTTGCCCGCGCTCCCATTTCGGGCGCAGCCCGGCTATGCAATCGTAGAGGGTCTTATCGAGCGGCACCTGCGAGAGATCCTGACGATAGTAGCCGGCCGTGATCGAGCCGCCGAGCCGCAGCTCGCCGCCCTGCGTCGGGTGTTCGCCGAGCAGTGCGCGAAGCAGGGTAGACTTCCCCGCTCCGTTGCGGCCGAGAATCCCCAGGACGCCGGTCCGCTCCAGCGTGCCACTGAAGCGCGGCACCAGGGTCCGCGCGCCGACCCCGACGCTCACGTTCCTGGCGGTGAGCACCTGGTCGCCGCCGCGCTCGGCCACCTCGAACCGCAACGCCATGGTGCCCTCAGCCCCGATCACCGGACTGAGTCGTGGAAGCCGCTCCAGCCGCTTGCGCCGGCCCTTGGCCTGCTTGCTGTTCTGCCCGGCGATGTTGCGGGCGATGTAGTCCTGCTCGTGCGCAATGGTGCGCTGCTGCTGGTCGAACGCCCGCTGCTGCGCCAGCCGGCGCTCGGCACGCTGGGCCACGAAATCGGCGTAGCCGGCCGCGTACGGCGTGGCGCTGCCGCCTTCCAGATGCAGCACGTGATCAACGGTCGCGGCCAGAAAGGCGCGGTCGTGGCTCACCAGCAGCACGGTCCGCTCACTCGCGACGAGGTATTGCTCGAGCCAGCGGGTCGTCTCGAGATCGAGGTGGTTGGTCGGCTCGTCGAGCAGCAACACATCTGCGGTCGTCATGAGCTGGCGGGCGAGGCCGAGGCGGCCGAGCTCGCCGCCGCTGAGCGCGGACAGGGGCGTGACGCGGGTCTGCGCGGGTTCGAACTCGAGGCCGTGCAGCACCGCGTCGATGCGCGCCGTGACAGCGTAGCCTCCCTCGCGCTCGAAACGCTCGAGGTCTTCGCCGTACCGGGCCAGCGCGCGGGGCGAGGAGTCATGCGCGAGATTCGCGGCCTGCTCGACCAGCGACTGCTCCAGCGCCAGGAGCTCGGCGAGCTCGCCGGCCGCCGCTTCCCAAACCGTGGTCGCGGCGCCGTAGTCGCGGTGTTGCTCGAGCAGCGATACGCGCAGTCCGGCCGCGCGCGCGATGCTCCCGCGCGTCGGATCGAGCTCGCCGGTCAACAGGCGGAAGAGCGTCGTCTTGCCGGTGCCGTTCCGGCCCACGATGCCCCAGCGCTCGCCCGGAGCGACCGTGAACGAGACGCCCGAGAACAGCGTCGTGTCGCCGAAGTCCACGCCCACGCCGCTGAACGCGATCTGGCTCACGGCTGCGCGCTAGACCGCGGGACGCCGGTCTCCTAGCGCCACGCGGTCACAATGATGGGGAACACCGCGACGACCGCCACAAAGACGGCGAGGTAGTACTCACTGCGAACGCTGAATGATGACCGCGGTTCCGTAGCAGAGAACCTCGGTGGCCGAACCCTGTCGGCCGACTTCCGAGCTCTCGTAGCGCACACCGACGATCGCATTCGCCCGAAGCTCGCGAGCATGCAGTAAGAGCAGTTCGTAGGCCTGCTCCCGCGCCTGCTCACACATCTCGGCATAGGCGCCGATTTGCCCCCCGATAATCTGCTTCAGTCCACCCAGAAATCCCTGGCCGAGCGTCGGAGATCGCACGACGATTCCACGCACCAGACCTTTGTATTCCACGATGCGATAACCCTCGATCGTAAAGGTCGTGGTTGTCTGCAGCGTCTCTGGCATCCATGCTCCTTGAAGGGTTCTACTGCACCGAGTTGCTTACGAACGCGAGCCGTTTGCCATCCGGCGACCACGACGGGACGTTGATCGTCCCTTGACCGCCATAGAGGTAGGAGATGACGCGCGCCGGTCCACCGCCGACGGGCATCAATCGCAGCAACACGTGTTTGTAAAACGGATGATCGTCCGGCGCAACGTCCAGGGGAAACGAGAGGAACGCGATCCACTTACCGTCGGGCGTGATGTGCGGGAACCAGTTCTGGAAGTCGTCGTTGGTGATCTGCTCCTGGGCGGTTCCATCCGGTCGCATCCGCCAGATCTGCATCCGTCCGCTACGCGATGAGTTGAAGTAGATGTATGCGCCGTCGGGCGTGTACTCCGGTCCGTCGTCGAGGCCCGGCGTGTTCGTGAGGCGGATCTCGTCGCCTCCGGTCGCGGCGATCTTGTACACGTCCAGCTCGCCGCCGCGCTCGCCGACATACACCAGCCAGCGGCCATCGGGAGACCAGCCGTGCAGGTACGATGGGCCCTTGGCCGTGATGCGCGTCGGCGTGCCGCCGGTCGCCGGCACCGTGTAGACGATGGACGCGCCGCTGTCCTCCACGGCATGGTTACTGATGGCGAGCATCCGGCCGTCGAACGAGAGGACGTGGTCGTTGTTATTGCGCGTCGCGAATCCCGTGTTGATCGCCGCGGCCGAGCGTGACGCGAGATCGAAGCGGTAGAGCCGTCCCTCCTGCACGTAGATGAGTGCCTTCCCGTCGTGCGTCCAGTTGGGCGCCTGAAACGATCCCGCGTACTGGTGCACGATCGTCGCGTTGCCCGACGCGACATCGAGAATCTCGAGGTTCGAGCCGATGTAATCGCGGTAGGGGACGAAGTCGTGCGGCGCCGGCGTCGTGATGCGGACATTGCTGAACGTGGCCCGCTCGGTGACGGTGTCGTTGTGCGCGCACACGAACAGGCCGACATACACCGTATCGGGGAGCGAGACGCTGTCGAGCCGCTGTGTGACGAGCGTGTCGCCGAATTGCGCGACCGACATGAAGTACACGCCGTCGCGCCGCTCGAGCTGGATGACCGCGTCCGCATCGGGGAGGCTATCGGGCGACTTGGCCTCCTCCGTGATCGCGCCAGTCTGGCGGCGGAACTGGAGCGACATCAAGCCGTTGCCGTGCAACGCCGCAGTGACGTGCGGGGTGCTGACCCCAAGTGAGGGGCGAATGGTCCAGCCGATCTTCCGATGCTGCTCGACGCCTTTGCCGATAAAGCGGGCGCGTGTGGACAGGATGAAATTGCCGCTCATCCGTTTCCACACGAAGTGAAACTCGTCGCGGGTGTCCCACATGTTGTGCCCCGAACCGGCCACCAGATACGTCTGCCGCTCCGGGTCATACGACGCGGAGCCTCGGGCTCGGCCGACGTTCGTATGCGTTGGAAAGATGCCGACAGGAGTCTGAGCACCGAGAACCTGGCCCAAAACGGCGCTCAGCAGGAGCGGAAGCAGGCGGAGAGGTAGGCGCATGGCGTTAGACGCCGCCAGCGGGCCGGTCGAAGGGGGAGAGGTGCTGCGCCCTGACATTCTTGTCCGACAGGCCGGCCTTATATCGGATTCCATTCCATGCCCGGTCGTCCCCGCCCCCGCGGATGGTCAGGATCCCGTCGTGTCCTTCGGCGGAGCTCACCGTGCCGCTCGACTCTACTGGCTTCACCGTGCCTCCAAGCAATGACTTGCTGAGATCACAAAGGCAATTCTACCATTGACGCCGGGCGCCGCCAGCTTACGGCCCGATATCGGCGCACAGGAGGCATCCTGGACACGCAGGTTGTGGCGACGGAGCGAACCTCCCTTCGCGCTGAGCACCTGTTCCTTCTGCAGGCGTCCCGACCTGGCCTGTGGCTCACGGCCATTGCGTTTTACATGCTGCCGCTCGGGCAACGCAACGTTTTTCACTCCGCCGTGTTCTGGCTGGGCGCGCTGTACGTCAGCTTTCCCATGGGCCTGCTGCTCTACGGCTGGAACGACATCGTTGACTATGAAACCGACCGGCTCAATCCCCGCAAGGGCACGTTTCTGTTCGGCGCGCGGGGCACGCCCGAGCAATTGCGCGGACTGCCCCTCCGCATCGCGCTGGCGCAGGCACCGTTCGCGGTCGCGTTCAGCCTGCTCGCCGGAGCAAAGATGCTGGTGTGCTTCGCCGGCATGATAGCCGCGGCCGCGCTCTATAACTGGCCGCGCTATGGCTTCAAGAGTCGCCCGCCGCTCGAGATCCTGAATCAGGCGGGCTATCTGTTCGTGTTTCTGTTGAGCAGTTGGCTGAATGACGTCCCGCTGCTCCCCTGGGCGACGATGCTCTTCGGCGCGCTGTTTGCCATGCATTCGCTCTTGTTCGGCCAAGTGATGGATTTGGAGCCCGACCGCGCAGCCGGCCGGCGTACGACCGCTACCGTCATCGGCCGCGTTCGGGCCAAGCTGTTGATGGTGGCGCTCATCGTCTGTGAAGCGGTGCTGGTCGCGCGGTTCTTTTCAGCGAAAGTTCTGGCTCTCTTCCTGCTTATGAGCGCCGCGTGGTTCGCCGTTGATGCCACAGTGCTGTGGCGCAGCCGGCCCTATACCAATCGCGAGATGCGCTTCTTCATGCTGGCCTGGAACGCAGTCGCGCTGGTCAGTATGCCGTGGATGTGGTCGCAGGCCAGCCTGCTGCAGATGCGGTGAGGGCGCGCGTGTTAGGCAGCGTTGGGCGCGTGTTCCCCTCGATACGCAAGACGACCCGTAGCGATCACGAGCAGCAGCACCACCCCTGCACCGCACCAGGCTGCGTAAAACAACAGGCGCGGCAGCCGTTGGACGCGGACTCGGTCCCAGTTGTTGAATCGGAGCCCGATCTCCTCTGCACGAACGACTCGCGAACCTGCGCCGTCTCTGATCGAGACTTGTCCCTGCTCCAATAAGGTCCCGAGCGGCCGCCCTCGTGCGTAGATCTCGACGCGGTCCGCGCTCTCAGCCAGCGACAGGGTCTTGGGTGGCGGCGTCCACCACATGTCCGAGCGCTTCGCGAGTTCGCTGTAGAGGGCGACGACCGGAATCAGGAGCAAGCTGGCGGTGAGCAGCGAGTAAAAGATCCGGAGACGCGGTGGCATCAAATCCTCCTCGCGGTCGAGACGTTCGTTACTGCCTAACGCGTCACTTCGTCACCTCAGCGGGACCTTGACGCTTCATCTGTGAATCCGCTTGGCGATGAATCACGCGCCAGCCATTTCGCTCGCGTCGAAAGATCCAGGTGGCACGGATCTCAAGTATCGATTCCTCAGACCGGCCTGGGACCTTGAAGCGCAGGTTCTCACGCTGTACCACGTAGCCGAGGTTCCCTACTACGTAAGACGCAATTCGCTCGATCGTCAGGGACCCCTCGGAGTACTGGGTACTCGCCCAGTCGAGTCGTCGCCCGACCTGGTCCCACCCATGGTCACCTCTCCCGCCGGAGACGCCAAAGAGCGTGACGTCGGACGCGCGAGACCAGAGGGCCTTGAGGGGTTCTGCACGGCCTCGAAACAACTCGCCTTCTGCCCGGGTGACGGTGTCGAAAAAAGCCTCGAACTCTGCACGCTCTTGGGCGCCAGCCTGAGGAAGGCTTAATGACCCCGCCGAAAGCGCGGCAACGCAACAAACCACAACGACGATTCTGGGCCCGCTGTGTGTCGCCGTCATTTCTGCCTCCCTTCACTCAAGAGCATCGGTCGAACGCGCCGGAGTTAAGCTGCCGCGGCAGCTGTGAAGTATTCAACCACCTGCTTGGTCGCGCTTGGTCTGCCTAACGGGTGCGCCTAAGCTGCGGCGCCGAGCGAGAACGTTCACAAACGCCATTCTACAATAGATGACGGGCGCCGTCAGCTTCAGGCGCGTGTTAGGCAGCACGTGACAGTGAGCGGCGCCACTGGATCCAGCTCATAGCGCCAATCGTGATCACGCTAGCGAAGAAGATGTACTGCGTGGCGTAATAAAGGCGTTGCTCGGTCCTCGTGGTATATAGTCGTAGTAGAGATATGCCGTGTAGAACAAGGTGAGTACTCCGATAACTGCCGTGGCGCGCACGAAGGCCTTCTTGAGGCTCAGGCTTGAATCCGCGCTGTGGTCTCGCGTGCGCATCGACGGCCTCCGTGCTGCCTAACGGGGTGCGGCTGAGCTGCACCGTCATGCTGTGTAGTTCACAAATCCAATTCTACTACGACGGGCGGCGCCAGCTCCACCCGCATGTTAGGCGGCGCCACGTTTGGGCCTGAAATCATTATCAACTGCCTGGACTCGCGGGGACGCTCCGATCCAACGGGTCAGATCGCCAACAACGTGCGTCTTCAGTTCCTCCAGTTCGGGCGTATCGACTACCGAATCGAGAAACAGAAATCGCGGTTTGCTCGAGCTCAGATGAATGCGAAAGGCACCGATCGCAGGGTCATCGCAAAAGATGTCGATCGCAAGACCAACCTCGCCTCTCTTGAACCAGATGAACCATCCCCAGTCTTCTTGGTTATGCTGAATCGAGGAATAACGTTGCTGAACTGAAGGCAGCAGTTGGTCAGCCACGATATCGCCGCCGTGGCAGCACGTATTGAAGTACTCCTCGGGATGGGCGATTTCTACTCGCTTCGTGAAGGCGATTTCGTACGGCATCAGCGTGCAAGGTTAGCGATGCGGTCGCGCCAGCGTCGATCAAGTTGAGCTTCTGGGATGTTCAGCAGTCGAGCCGCGGTGGTCACAACGGCTCGTGGTTCACGTCCCGCGCCTGCCAGACTCCGAATCGCGGCGAGACCGCCGGCATCGTAAACCATTTTGCACAGAACCGCGAGGCCATCATAGCCAACGTCCACCGTGCCGCTTCGCGCCGGCGGATCGGTGAGGATGCTCTCGAGCGTGAGGTCGGGGTGGTCGTCGAGGTAGTGTTTGAGCCCCGGTATCAGCTGCTGGAAGTCGACTCCAGCGGAGCCTCCGGTCCAGGTCATGAGTCCCTCCTGGACGGGTCCCGCGGCATTAAGGGGGGCCAGAAATGGCCAGAGGATGACGTGGGCGAGCTCGTGTCTGTAACCCTCGCCGTTGGTGGACGATCCGATGAACACAAGATGGTCGAGGTTGTCGCTCCTCCC
>WNGL01000967.1_pt1 | contig 36262 bp, 34 predicted proteins | sample 5400591 | NCBI WGS metagenome assembly WNGL01 (sample SAMN13153377, study PRJNA577476) | soil metagenome | isolation source: 80 cm soil or saprolite under Garry oak tree replicate 1 | place: USA:California | collected 2016-06-15
GCTTGACCTGGTCCGGGTGCACGCCGAGGCGGTCGGCGACGATCTGCGCGAACGTCGTCTCGTGCCCCTGGCCGTGCCCGCAGGTCCCGGTGGTGACGATGACCTCGCCGGTCGGGTCCATCCGGACCAGCGCGGTGTCGTAGCCGGGGGTCATCCGCATCCGCCGCTGCGACATCGTCGGGGTGCCGTACGCGGTGCGCTCGGAGAAGCAGGCGTAGCCGATAGCCGCTCCATGACCAGCACGATCTGCGGGCGGGACACGCCCCGGTACGGCGCGGCGGGGGCCTTGTTGGTGGCGATGGCCCGGCCTCGGCCCAGCAGCAGCCGGCGGTCTTCCTTGCGGGGCATCGAGGCGCCGATCCAGCGGTTCATCGCTGAGGCTCGGCTTTTTGGCTTGCCCCGGCCTGGCTTGCTCCGGCCAGGGCCCGCGCGACCAGGGTGGCGGTCAGCTTGCGGCGGAACCCGGCGTCGCCGTGGGTGTCCTCGGGGGGGTCAATCTGGCGGGCGGCGTGCTCGCCCATGGCCTGCCAGGTCGGGCCGGTGGCGGGCGCTCCGGCCAGCGGGTCCGCGTTCACCTCGACGGGCCGCGGCCCGACGCCGCCGAGGACCACGCGGCCGTGGCGGCAGACGCCGTCCTCGACGTCCGCCGACACGGCCGCGGCCACGACCGCGAAGTCCCCCTGCCGCTGGGCGAACTCGGTGAGCACCGCCCGCGGCGCAGGCCGCGGGAACCAGATCTCGGTGATCATCTCGTCCGGGCTGGCCGCGGTGCTGTAGTAGCCCTGGAAGAAGTCGGCGGCCGGGACGGCACGCTGCCCGCCCGGCCCGGTGAGCACGATCCGGGCGTCTAGCAGGACGGCCAGCAGGCACCATTCCGAGGCCGGGTCGGCGTGCGCGATGCTGCCGCCGAACGTCCCCCGGCTGCGGATCGGATAGTGCCCGATCCACCGGGCCGAGGAGGGCAGCACGCCGTAGCCGCCGAGGACGGCGGGGTCGCGGCAGGTCTCGACGGTGCGGTGGGTGGTGAGCGCGCCGATGCGCAGCCCGTCGCTCGCGTCGGCGTGCAGGTAGCTCAGGCCCTCGATCCTGGACACGTCCACCAGCGCGGCTGGCCGGGCCAGCCGGAAGTTCATCATCGGGACCAGGCTCAGGCCGCCGGCCAGGATCTTCGCCTCGTCGCCCAGTTCGGCCAGCAGCGCGACGGCCTCGGCGACGCTGTGCGCCCGGTAGTAGGCGAATGGTGCTGGCTTCACCTGGCTCCTCAGGTCGGCCGAGTCCCCGGCCCCGTCTGCCCGCCGCGGCCCGGTTCACGCACGGCCCGGATCACGTGCGGCTCGGTCCATTTGGTATACCATATTTCACACGTTTCCGGAGCCCCCGCCGTAGAGAGGGCCTGCATGCCGCATCCTCACCTGGTCGTCGAGACCAGCCCGGCCGGCTACCGGCGGCTGCGCCTGTCCCGGCCGGAGCGGCGCAACGCGCTCGACCTGAGTCTCTTGCGGGCGGTCACGGACGCGCTGGCCGCCGACCCCGAGGTGCCGGTCGTGCTCGGCAGCGCCGACCCTCGGGTGTTCTGCACCGGGGCCGACCTGACCATTACTGATGCCGAACGGGCGGCGGTCTCCGACCTGGTCTACGGCTGCTGCGAGACCATTCTTACCAGGCCAGGCCCGGTGATCGCGGTGGTGGCCGGGCCGGCCGTGGGCGGCGGCGCGCAGCTGGCCGCGGCGTCCGACCTGCGGATCGCATCCCCGGCGGCGCGGCTGCGCTGGACCGGCCCGCCCGGGCTCGACCTCGCGGTGGGCGCCTGGCTGCTGCCCGACCTGGTCGGCCGCGGCGCGGCCATGGACCTGGTGCTGACCGGCCGCTGGGTGGAGGCGGCGGAGGCGCTCGCGCTCGGCCTGGTCAACCGCGTCTGCGACGACCCGGAACCCGTGGCCGCGCAGATCGCCGCCGACATGGCCGCGCGAGGCGCAGGCGCCGGGGTCAAGAAGGTGATGGCGGCCGGCGGGCTGCTCGACCGGCTGCGGGCCGAGCAGTCGGCCAACCGTTCGGCCTGGGCCCGCGTGGTGCCGGGTCCTCCAGACCCGTGAACGGCTACCAGAGTGCTCGCCGGTGCGCCGATCTTCTGGCCGGTAGTCAAGGGCGATGAAACCCGATGCCGGTACTTGGCGACGAAAACCAAGTGGGCATACAAGATGAAGACACGATGCCGACTAGTGTGAATGTACTTTACTCAGCCACAAAACGTAAGTATGTTCTAGGTGTGCAGCTCCGGTACAACTACCGCCTCTACCCGACGCCGGGCCAGCAGCAAGCGCTGGCACGGGCGTTCGGCTGCGCACGGGTGGTATTCAACGACGCGCTGCGCGCCCGGCAGGAGGCGCACGCGGCCGGGCTGCCGTACGTCACCGGCAAAGAATTGTCGGCCCGGCTGACCGCGGCCAAGGCCACGCCCGGGCGGGCATGGCTGGGCGAGGTCTCCTCTGTAGTACTCCAGCAAGCCTTGGCGGACCTGAACGCCGCCTACCGGAACTTCCTCGCGTCCCTCGCCAGGAAACGCAAGGGGCCGAGGATCGGGCCGCCCCGGTTCCGGTCCCGCAAGGACCGCCGACAGGCCATCAGGTTCACCCGCAACGCCCGGTGGCAGATCACACCGGGCGGGAAGCTGAGGCTGCCCAAGATCGGGGACGTGCCCGTGCGGTGGTCACGGACGCTGCCGTCCGCGCCGTCCAGTGTGACCGTGATCAAGGATGCGGCAGGACGGTACTTCGCCAGCTTCGTTGTGCAGGATGAGCCCGGCCCCCTGCCTGAGACCGAGTCGGTGACCGGTATCGATCTGGGGCTGACCCACTTCGCGGTCCTGTCCGACGGGCGGAAGATCGCCTCCCCGCGTTTCCTGCGCCGGGCGGAGAAGAAACTCAAGCGTGCACAGCGTGCCCTGTCCCGCAAGCCGCAGGGCAGCCAGAACCGGCACAAGGCCAGGATAAAGCTAGCCCGCGCTCACGCGCGGGTGACGGACGCGCGGCGGGAGTTCCATCACCAGCTGTCCACTACGCTGATCCGCGAAAACCAAGCGGTCGCGGTGGAAGGCCTGGCGGTAAAGGGACTCGCCCGCACCCGTATGGCCAAATCCGTTCATGATGCCGGATGGTCGGCGTTCGTGGCGATGCTGGAATATAAGGCACGGCTGTACGGGCGCGCGTTCCACCAGATCGGGCCGTTCGAGCCCACCTCCCAGGTGTGCTCGGCGTGCGGGGTGAGGGACGGCCCGAAGCCGCTGCACGTGCGTGTCTGGCGGTGCCAGGCTTGCGGGGCTTGGCTGGACCGGGATGTGAACGCGGCGATCAACATCGCCAGGGCCGCCGGGCTGGCGGTGTCGGCCTGTGGAGCGCAGGTAAGACCGGGGCTTGCCCCGGCGCAGCGCGGTGAAGCAGGAACCCTCCCAGGTGCTGCGTGACGCGGCACGGCAGGTATCTCTTGCCCTCAGGCAGGAGAGGAAGTCAAGAGGACTGGAGCCTGGCCGGGTGGCGGACGCACCTGCCCGGCGTGGCCGACGTCGAGGACTGTGTCGCCGGGCTGGGCGCCGAGACGATCCCCGCGCTGGCCGCCGCGGCCGCGGACCGGGTTCCCGGCCGGGTCGCGGTCAGCGTGGACTCAGAGCCTGTCACCCACGCCGAACTCGACGACGAGGCAGGCCGGGTGGCGGCCTGGCTGTCCGGGCGGGTCCGCCCCGGCGACCGGGTGCTGCTCGCGGCCGGAGCCAGCGCCGGCTTCGTGCGCTGCTACCTCGGCGCGCTGCGGGCCGGGGCCGCGGTGGTCCTGGCCAACCCCGGCTACACCGCCGCCGAACTCGGTCACCTGGTCGCCGACTCCGGCGCGGTGCTGGCCTTCGCCGACCGTGAGCCCGCGCAACGGCTGGCCGGGCTGGAACCGGCCCTGATGACGGTGGATGTCGGGGAGCTGCCCCCGGATGCCGGGCCGGCCCCGGCGATCGTGGCCCGGCCGCACGAGGTGGCACTGCTCGCGTACACCTCGGGCACCACCGGCAGGCCCAAGGGGGTGCCGCTGACCCACCGCCAAGTGGCGGTCTCGATCCGCACGGCGATGGCGGCCTGGCAGTGGCAGCCCGACGACGTGCTGGTGCACGCGCTGCCGCTGTACCACCAGCACGGGCTCGGCGGGCTGCACGCCGCCCTGATCGCTGGCGGGACGGTGCACATCCGGTCGAAGTTCTCCGCGGCCGACCTGGTGCAGGCGGCCGCCGGCACCCGGGCCAGCGTGCTGTTCGCCGTGCCCACCATCTACCAGGCGCTGGCCGAATCGCCAGTCGCGCTGGCCGGCGGCCTGCGGGACCTGCGCCTGGCGGTCTGCGGTTCGGCTCCGCTGAGCCCGGCACTGGCGGCACGGCTCCCGGCGCTGCTCGGCCGGCTGCCGCTGGTCCGGTACGGCACGACCGAGAGCGGGCTGGACGTCTCGCACCCGGTCGGCGATATCCGCGGGGACACGATCGGCGTGCCGCTGCCGGGCGTGCAGGTCAGGATCCGCGCCGCGGCGGATCCCGGCGCGGGCGGCCCGGCGGATCCCGGCGCGGACGGCGAGATCCAGGTCCGCGGGCCGCATGTTTTCGCGGGCTACTGGAACGACCCGGCGGGCACCCAGGCCGCCTTCACCCCCGACGGCTGGTTCCGCACCGGCGACATCGGCGCAGTGGACCAGGCCACCGGGCACCTGATGATCCGCGGCCGGACCAGGGAAATGATCATTACCGGCGGCCTGAACGTCTATCCGCGCGAGGTGGAGATCGCGCTGGAGGGCCATCCGTCGGTGGCGGAGGCCGCCGTGGCGGGCGTGCCCGAGGAGCGGTGGGGCGAGCGGGTGACCGCCTGGGTGGTGCTGCGGGACGGGCACGGGTTCGACGAGGCCGCGCTCATCGCGCACGCCCGCACGCTGCTGGCCGGGTACAAGTGCCCCAAGCGAGTGTTCACGCTGGCCGCACTGCCGCGCAACCACCTCGGCAAGATCGTCCGCAGCGCCCTGCCCTGAGCGAGGCTGCCCGCGCCCCGTGCCAACGCGCCAACGCGCCAACGCGCCAACGCGCCAACGCGATGAAACCACGTTTCCAGCGCGTTGGAACGCTATGAACCGCGGGTTCCATGGCGTGCGGGAATCTCCAAACGAAGTGACCTAGGGGGTCTTTGATACGAGAGCGGCTCAGGGTGTTCCGGCGGCGAGCCATGTTCGCCTCGCGCCGGGCTAATCAGGCGCGCCGTACGGGGAAGGAGCGGAGCGTCACGCCAGCATCCAGGCTCTCGCCGCTAGATGTCGCGAGGCGAGTCCTGCTTGATGCCGTACCGGGCGGCGACCGGGTTCCACACCTGGACGAACGCCTGCTTGGCGGCGTCGGCACGCTGGCTCGCGCTGTACGCGGCCGTGTAGGCGCCGGACTGGCCGGTCGGCGTACACCCGCCGTTCAGCTGCTGCTGGGCCCAGATCAGGTAATCCCGGTCGGCAGTCAACGAGGTGCCCAGCGCCGTCATCAGGGCGGACTTCATCCGGGCGCCGTCCGGGAGGGCCGAGGTGGACAGCGCCGACGCCTGGCCGTACTGGCTGGCGCGCTGAGTCACGACGGCCTGAAGCTGGCTGACCGCACCGGGCAGGTTCGTGCACGCGCCCACCTGGCTGACCGCATTGTGCAGCGTCGTCCGGGCGGCGGCGCTCGAGGTCAGCAGCGAGCTCAGGGCGGCCGCCTGCTGGGAAGCCTGGACCGGGCCTGGCGCCGACGATGCCGGCCGCGCTGATGGCGAGGAGGCGGCCGGACTGGTCGCAGCCGGACTGGTCGCGGACGAGGCCGGCCAGGCCGGGGTTGACCGCTGGGACAAGGCAAGTCCGGAGGCGAGCGCGACGGCGGCGGCGGCGATCACCGCGGCGGCCAGCAGGGCGGGCCTGCGTGCGTGGCGGCGAGGGGCGGATGGCCCGGGTTCGGCCTCGGGCTCGGGTTCTGCCTTGGCGTCGGGCTCGGGCTCGGGCTCGGCCTTGGCGTCAGGCTCGGGTTCGGCCTCGGGCTCGGGCTCGCTGGCCGGGGCCGGCAGGCGAGGAACTGCGGGTGGTTCGTCTGTCAGCTCAGCGGCTGAGGGGTTATTCGCGGCGGGAAGCTCGGGCGTGGCGGCCTGCTGGTCTTGCTCGCCTGCCGCGACGGTGGCCGGCTGTCCGGCCGCGGCGGCGGGCCCGGGGGCGCTCGCCTGGCCCGTGCCGCCGGGCGGGCGCGACCGTGGCGGGTCGGCTGGCTCACCGGGCTCGAGGCCCAGCGCCGCGCGAAGTTCCTCGGCGAACCGGCCGCAGCTCGGGTAGCGGTCGGCCGGGTTCTTGGCCAGCGCGGTGGCCAGCACCGGGTCCACGGCCGCGGGCAGGTCGGCGCGTCTCGCGGTCGCGGTCGGGGGCGGCGCGTAGAGCTGCGCGTACATCAAGGTCAAGCCGTGGTCCTGCCCGAACGGCGGCGCTCCGCAAAGCAGCTCGAACCCGGTACAGGCCAGCGAGTACAGGTCGGCCCGGCCGTCGAGGTCGCGTCCTTCGATCTGCTCCGGCGCGGCGTAGTCCAGCGTTCCGGTGGACTGGCCCGTGGCGATGATCTGGCCAGGCGGGAAGATCTTGCTCATCCCGAAGTCAGCGAGGTATGTGTGACCGGGCTCATGGCCGCTGTCATCCGCGTCGAGCAAGATGTTGGCCGGCCTGACATCGCGGTGGATCAGGCCGTGCGCGTGCACGGCGTCCAGCGCCGAGGCGATCTGGGCGATGATCTGCCAGGCGTAGCCGATCGGGAACGGCGCGAGATGGTTGAGCAGGGACCGCGCGTCGCCGCCGCGCACGTAGCGCATGGCGACGTACACGATCTCGTTCGCCTCGCCGGCCTCGTAGACGGGAATGACATGCGGGTGGCCCACGGCGGAGGCGGCCCGTGATTCGCGGATCAGCCTGGTCCGGAACGCGGCGTCGCGGGCCAGCTCGGGCACCACCAGCTTGAGGCCGACCGGACGGCGCCGCTGTTCGTCCCAGGCCAGGTAGACGACGGCCGTGCTGCCCTGCCCGATGTAGCGGTGGAGCCGGTAACCGGCGCTCGTGCCTGACGGCCCGGCGGCGGGCAGGTCGGGGCGAGTGACGTGGCTCACTGAACCACCACCGGGCCGGGCGCGATCGGCCAGCGGCCAGGACCGGCCAGGCCGGCCGGGTACCTGATCCGGTGTTGATTTCTCCGGCGCAGCTCGGGAACCTCCGCTCACGGTGCGGCGGGCACGCAAGCCGCGTGTGCTCCCGCGAGCCCGCGGGCGCGGGGTCCCGCGCCCGTATCGCCACGATAATGACCCTTCCGCAGGTCTGTCCGGCCAACACAGATCCGGCTGGATCCGCGGCTGCCACCTCATGCGGCGGACGTCGTGGTCCCGGGCGTCTTCCTTCCTGTTGATATTTGGTATACCATCCAGCTCACCGTCCGGGTGCGGCGCCGCGCCCGGGTGTCGTGCCGCGTCCGGGTGTGGCGCCGCTCCCGCCGGGCTGCTCCCGCCGTGGTGCCGCACCCAGCCCGTAGGCGGACGGGAACGCGCGGCTCGCGCGGGAACACGCCGGCCGGACGTGGCGCTGTAGCGAGACGGAAGGGGTTGCGGTTGGACCTGCAGCTGGACGGCAAGGTCGCCTTCGTCACAGGCGCCAGCAAGGGCATCGGCCGCTGCGTGGCCGAATTCCTCGCCCGTGAGGGCTGCGACGTGGTCATCACGGCCCGGACCGCGGGCCCGCTGGAATCCGCCGCGGAGAAGATCGCCGCGGAGACCGGGCGCGCGGTGCTGCCGCTGGCCGGCGACATGAGCGTGACCAAGGACGTCCAACGCTGCGTCGACGCCACCCTGGAGCGGTTCGGCCGGATCGACATCCTGGTCACCTGCGCGGGCAGCTCGCCCGGCGGCCTGCTCGAGGACCTGACCGAAGAGCAGTGGATGTCGAGCCTCAACCTGAAGTTCATGGGCTACGTGCGATCGGTGCGCGCGGTCATCGGTCACATGCGCCAGCGCGGGGAAGGCGCGATCGTGCTCGTCGTCGGCAACGACGGCCTCAAGCCCAGCTACTGGGAGATGACGGCTGGCGTGGCCAACGCCGCGGACATCAACTTCGCCTCCTCGGTCGCCGAACAGTACGGGCGGTACGGAGTGCGCATCAACACCGTCAACCCCGGCCCGGTGAACACCGACCGGTGGGACACGCTGGAGAAGGCCTTCGCCCGCGACAAGGGCGTGACCCAGGAACGCGCGCACGAACTCGCCGAGCAGTCCATCCCCTTCGGCCGCATCTGCGAGCCCGAAGAAGTCGCGGCGCTGGTGACGTTCCTCGCCTCGCCGCGGGCCAGCTTCATCAACGGCGCCCACATACCTGTCGACGGGGCGCAGCGCAAGGCAATCATGGACCACTGAGGGAGCCCAGTAAGGGAGCCCAGCTAGGGAGTACTGCCATGACTGACGCTACCGGCGCCGCCGAACTGCGGCCGCTCCAGGTCGAGATGAACGGCATCAACGTCATCGCGGAGAGTGAGCGCAAAGGCCATCCGCGCGACCTGTTCTGGCCCTGGTTCGCCGCGAACATCTCGGTGCTTGCCCTGTCCTACGGCGCGTTCGAGTTCGGCTTCGGCATCTCGTTCTGGCAGGCGCTCATCGTCGGCGTCGTCGGGATCGTGCTGTCGTTCCTGGCCTGCGGGTTCATCGCGGTGGCCGGCAAGCGGGGCTCGGCGCCGACGATGGTGCTGAGCCGGGCCGCGTTCGGGGTCAACGGCAACAAGCTCCCCACGGTGATCTCCTGGCTGCTGACCGTGGGATGGGAGACCGTGCTGGTCGTCCTGGCCACGCTGGCCACCGCGACCGTGTTCCACACGCTCGGCGTGGGCGGCGGCACCGGCACGAAGGTAATCGCGCTGATCCTGGTGGTGGCGCTGACGATCTTCGGCGGCGTGATGGGGTTCGACCTGATCATGCGGCTGCAAACCTGGATCACGATCGTAACCGGGGTGTTCACCGTGGTGTTCATCGCGCTGGTGGCGGACAAGATCCACTGGCACATCGTGTCGGGCATCCACGGCGGCTCAGCCGAGGGCGTCATCGGCGCGCTGGTGTTCACCATGACCGGCTTCGGGCTGGGATGGGTCAACGTCGCCGCGGACTACTCGCGCTACCTGCCGCGCCGTTCCTCGGGCGCGGGCGTGATCGGCTGGACCGCATTCGCGTCGTCCATCGCGCCCATCTTCCTGCTGGTATTCGGACTGCTGCTCGCGGGCTCGTCGAAGAGCCTGTTCTCGGCGATCCAAGGCGACCCGATCGGGGCGCTGGCCACCTTGCTGCCCACCTGGTTCCTTGTCCCGTTCGCGATCGTGGCCGTGCTCGGGCTGATCGGCGGCTCGGTGCTCGACATCTACTCCTCGGGGCTGGCGCTGCTCACCCTGGGCGTCCGGATCCCCCGGTACCAGGCGGCCCTGATCGACGGCACGGTGATGACCCTGGGCACCATCTACGTGGTGTTCGTCGCGCACAACTTCATCGGCCAGTTCGAGGGGTTCCTGATCACGCTGGGCGTGCCGATCGCGGCCTGGTGCGGTGTCATGCTGGCCGACATCGGGCTGCGGCGCAGGGACTACGCCGAGCCCGAGCTGTTCACCACGTCCGGCCGGTACGGCGACGTCCGGTGGGTCCCGGTGGCGGCCGTCGTGCTCGCCACGGGGATCGGCTGGGGGCTGGTCACCAACGGCTCGGCTAGCTGGCTGACCTGGCAGGGCTACCTGCTCGGACCGTTCGGCCTGGGGGGCAAGGCCGGCGCGTGGGCCTTCGCCAACCTCGGCGTGCTGGTGGCGCTGGCCATCGGTTTCCTCGCGCACCTGGGGTTCGGCTGGGCGAGCGTACGCGCCGAGGAAGCGGCCCCGCTGCCCGCCCCGGCGGCGGCCTGACCCGATCCAGAAGACCCGCGGATGAAGGGGACATTTGTCGACGAAGCGGTCACCATGTCCGGGTAGGACCGCCCTTCGCTGGGTATGCGAAGTTCATGGGGACGCCCTCTCCCGGCTGGGATTCGCTGGTCCGTGAGAGCCGTGCCTCTGCCCGGCGTCGCCGGCGCCAGAAGCGCCGTCGCCGTCAGCGGCAGATGCTCTGGCTGCTCACGGTCGTGACGACCGCCGTGCTGGGGGCTCTCGCCCTGTTCGTCAAGGACATCGCCCGGGTGCCGACGGCAGCCCCGGCCGCGCTGTCCGCCCCGGCCCGGACGGTGAGCCACGGGAACGCGGCCGCCGCCGCGCACCGGGTGTCGCCGCGAGGTCACCACTGGCCCGCCACCGCGCCGACCTCCGGCCGCGCGCACGTGACCGATGCCGCCTCGGGCCTGTCCTACCGGCTGCTCCCGTCGCCCTGGCGGCAGGGCTGCCCGTCCGACCTGAGCACGCCGATGTTCAGCTGGAGCGCAGGCGAGAACACCGTGGCCGGGCACGTCACCATCGGCGGGTCCGTTATCGCCTGGCACGGCCTGGCCTGCTCGGGACAGCTCCAGCCGCAGTTCGCGTACGCGGGCCCCGCCGATCTCGAGCCGACCGCGATGGGCCTGGTGGGCGCGCTCGACCCGGCCTACTACGGCGGGGTGCCGCATGCCCGCACGATCCAGGACAGCACCGCGATCAACGTAAGCGGACATCAGGCCTGGATGGTCGAGTTCGGCATGAGCTACCAGGACGGCGCGAGCCAGGGCCTGACCTGGACCAGCGAGCGAGGCGCTGTCGTGGTGGTGGACCGCGGCGCGAGCCAGGCCCCCGCCGTGTTCTACGTCTCCGTGCCCGCCAACCTGGGCACCCAGAACCTCACCACGTTCGTCAACTCGCTCCAGCTCGGCTAGCCCGCAAGCGCAGCGTCAGCTCGCCTCGGCGATGCTGATGTTGCCGCCGCCGCTGTCGACGCTGATCGTGTTGCCGGACGCCGAATTAGTCGGCACCGAGGCGCTGTAGTCGCCGCCGCCGCTCTGGGGGTTCTTGATGTCGTAGATGGCGGTCTTGCTGTGCGGCAGCACGATGGTGATGTCGCCGCCGCCGCTGGAGACGAAGATGTACGACGGCACCTCGGTGAACACCAGCGTGACGTTCCCGCCGCCGGTGTCCAGCGTGACGCGCTGGCCGCGCCGGTGCTCTCGCTGAACCTGGAGTCCCCGGGCATCCACTCGCTGCCGGCCGGCGTGCCCGTGGTCCGCAGCCTGATGGACATCTCGCAGGCCTTCCCCGGCGGCCCCGCGCCGGCCGAGGTGGTCGTGACCGGCTCCGACCTTGGCGGCCGGCAGGTCAGCCAGGCCGTCGCCGCGCTGCACGGGCAGGTGGCGGCCACCCACGGCGCCATCCGCGAGCCCATCACCACCGCGATGTTCGGGCACGACCAGGTGCTGGTCGTGTCGGTGCCGCTGGCGGGCAGCGGGACCGACGCCGCGTCCAACACCGCGCTCACCGCGCTGCGCGACCACGCCCTGCCCGCCACGCTCGGGAAGGTGCCGGGGATCAGCTACGCCGTGGCCGGGCTCACCGCAGGCAACCACGATTTCGACGCCCAGCTGGCGAAGACCGTGCCGTGGGTCTTCGCATTCGTGCTGGGTCTTGCCTTCGTGTTGCTGATGATCGCATTCCGTTCGGTATTCATCCCTGCTCTGTCGATCGGCCTGAACCTGCCCTCGGTGGGCGCCGCCTACGGCCTGATGGTCCTGATCTTCCAGGACGGCCACCTGTCCGGCTCGCTCGGCTTCACCGCCTACGGCGGGATCACGCCCTGGCTGCCGCTGTTCATGTTCGTGCTGCTGTTCGGGCTGAGCATGGACTACCACGTGTTCATCCTGAGCCGGATCAAGGAACTGCGGCTGGGCGGCGCGTCCGCCAGGACCGCGGTCACCCGCGGCATCGCCAGCAGCGCGGGCGTGGTGACCAGCGCGGCGGCGATCATGGTGGCGGTGTTCTCGATCTTCGCCACCCTGTCGCTGATCGAGTTCAAGATGTTCGGCGTGGCCGTGGCGGTGGCGGTGCTCATCGACGCCACCATCGTGCGCGGCGTCCTGCTGCCCGCCGGCCTGGCCTTGCTCGGCGACCGAGCCTGGAGCCGCCGCGACCTGCGGCGGGCCGGGCAGTCCTACGGCGCGACCGCCTCCATCACCGTCAGCGAGCCGCCGCGGCCGACGAACGGATGGTCGCGCACCAGGGAAACCGCGGATTCCATGTCGTCCGCGCGCAACACCGAGTAACCGGCGACGGGACCGTCGGCGGCGCCGGGGTGCTCGCCGTCCGCCGAGACGGTCATCGCCGCGCCGAGAGGGGCGCCTGGGTCGGCCAGGGCATCACCCACCTTGCCGACCCAGGCGCCGAAGGCCGCCATCGCCTGCTGGCGGCCTTCCTCAGTGTCCGGCATCCCGCCGCCGTGGTAGGTAACCAGGTAACTCGTCATCACAGGCCTCCCTCGGTATCGGTGACGGCTCCCCCCGCCACACGATGTCTTAGCCTGGCGCGGCGGGCGGACGCCGTCTATGTCCGGCCGGACCGATGAGTTGTCCGTGCGTCCAGGCTCGCGGACCCGCGCTTGTCCGGCCGCTGGGCTGCGGGTACGTTCGTGCCGAACCCTGACCCGGGGGGTGATAAATGGAGCTGCTCACCTCGCCCCGGTCCGATGACCTCGGTGCGCTGCTCGAGCGGATCAACGTCCGCAGCGTGGTGTACTGCCTGTCCGACCTGGGCGCCCCGTGGGGGTTCCGGGTGGACGGCTCGGCCACGGCGAAGTTCCATCTCGTCCTGGACGGCCAGGCCACGCTGACCCTCGACGACCCGGGCGCCAGCCGGGTCACGCTGGCGGCGGGGGAACTCGTGCTGCTGGCGCACGGAACGGGGCACCTGATGCAGGACCGCGGCGACTCCTCCGCCCGGCCGCTCGACCACATCCTCGCCGAAAGGCCCTCTGACCAGGCCGGACGCCTGACGTACGGCGGGCGCGGGCCGCGCACCTCGCTGCTGTGCGGCGGTTTCGCGCTCGCCTCCGGCCTGCCGGAGGACCTGCTGGACCTGCTCGGCCTGCTGCCGCCGCTGCTCGTCCTCGACGCGGCGGGCACCGGCGGCGGTCCCTGGACCCGCTGGCTGGAGCCGGCCTTCCTGCTGCTGCGCGAGGAAGGCGCCAGGGACGCTCCCGGCGCGACCGCGATCATGGCGAAGATCGCCGACGTGTTCCTGACCGAGATCGTGCGCAGGTACCTGTCCGGCCTGGATGACATGACCGCCGCCGTGCCGCCGGCGGCCGGCCGCGACCCCGCCGTGGGCACCGCGCTGACGCTGCTGCGGTCCCAGCCGGGCGCGGCGTGGACGGTCGCCGACCTGGCCCGCAAGGTGGACATGTCCCGGACGGCGTTCGCCGCCCGGTTCAGGCAGCTGGTCGGCGAGCCGCCGATGAGCTACCTGACCCGGGTCCGGCTCGGCCACGCGGCGGGCTACCTGTCCACCACGGACATGACCGTGCGCCAGGTCGCCCGGATGGTCGGCTACGAGAACGAGGCCTCGCTGTCCAAGGCGTTCCGGCGCGCGTTCGGTCACGCCCCGGGCGAGTACCGCCGGCGGCAGCGAGCCGCCCACGGCGTGCGGGCGACAGCCGACGAGGCTACGTATTGACCGGGAAGCCGAGGTTGACGCCGCCGTGGCTCGGGTCGAGCCAGCGGGACGTGACCGCCTTACCGCGGGTGTAGAAGTGCACCCCCTCGGTGCCGTGCACGTGCGTGTCACCGAACAGCGAGGCCTTCCAGCCGCCGAACGAGTAGTACGCCATCGGCACCGGGATCGGCACGTTCACGCCGACCATGCCGATCTCCGCCTCGGACACGAACCGCCTGGCCGCTCCCCCGTCGTTGGTGAAGACGGCCACGCCGTTGCCGTACGGGCTGTTGTTGACCAGCTCCACGGCGGCGTCGTACGTCGGGGCGCGCAGCACGCTCAGCACCGGCCCGAAGATCTCGTCGGTGTAGCAGCTCATCTGCGGGGTGACGTGGTCGAGCACGCTCGGCCCCAGCCAGAAGCCCTCCTGCGCGCCCCCGATGACGGGGTGCACCCGCCCGTCGACGGCCAGCGTGGCGCCCTCGCGGACACCGCTGTCCAGGTAGGAGGCGACCTTGTCCCGGTGCGGCCCGGTGACCAGCGGCCCCATCTCTGACTTATCGTCCGAGCCGGGCCCGACGCGCAGCCCCGCCACCCGGTCCTTGATCCGGCTGACCAGGTCGTCGCCGATCGGGTCGACGGCGACCAGCGCGGAGACCGCCATGCAGCGCTCCCCCGCTGAGCCGAACCCGGCGGACACCGCGGCGTCCGCGGCCAGGTCGAGGTCCGCGTCGGGCAGTACCACCATGTGGTTCTTGGCGCCGCCGAGGGCCTGCACCCGCTTGCCGTTCGCGGTGCCGTTCTCGTAGACGTACCTGGCGATGGGTGTGGAGCCGACGAAGCTGACCGCCTTGATGTCCGGGTGGGCCAGGATGGGGTCCACCGCCACCTTGTCGCCCTGGACCACGTTGAACACGCCGTCCGGCAGCCCGGCCTCGGCCCACAGCGAGGCCAGCAGCAGCGACGCCGACGGGTCCTTCTCCGACGGCTTCAGCACGAACGTGTTGCCGCAGGCGATGGCGAGCGGGAACATCCACATCGGCACCATGGCCGGGAAGTTGAACGGCGTGATGCCGGCCACCACGCCGACCGGCTGCCTGATCGAGTACGAGTCGACGCCGGTGGATACGTTTTCCGAGAACCCGCCCTTGAGCAGGTGCGGGATGCCGCAGGCGAACTCGACGACCTCCAGGCCGCGGGCCACCTCGCCCGCGGCGTCCGAGGCCACCTTGCCGTGCTCCGCGGTGATCAGCGCGGCGAGTTCCCTGGCGTTCGCCTTGACGAGCTCACGGAACTCGAAAAGCACCGAGGCGCGCTTGGCCAGCGAGACGCGCCGCCAGGTCTGCAGCGCGTCCTTCGCCGCGGCCACCGCGGCGTCGACCTCGGCCGGGGTGGCGAAGTCGACCTGCCCGCTGACCTGGCCTGTCGCCGGGTCGTAGATGTCGCCGTGGCGTCCGGCCTCGCCGTCCCAGGGCTTGCCGCCGATCCAGTGGCTTACGTGCTTGCTCATTTGGCCGTCGCCTCCGCGTTCACGGCGGTCAGGGCGTCGGTCAAGATGCCCAGCCCTTCCTTGGCCTCGGCCTCGGTCAGCGTCAGCGGCGGCGCCATCCGCAGCGTGTGGCCGTACAGGCCGCCCTTGCCGATCAGCAGGCCGCGTTCCTTCGTCGCCTCGAGCATCCGGCCGGCCAGCGGCGGGCTCGGCTTCTTGGTGACCGGGTCGACCAGGTCGACGGCGAACATCAGGCCCTTGCCGCGTACCTCGCCGACGATGCCGAGGTGCTGCGTGGCTTCCCTGAGCCCGCTGATGATCAGGTTCCCGGTGACCGCGGCGTTGTGCTGCAGGTCGTGGGAGAGCACGTAATCCAGGGTGGCGTTGCCCGCCGCGGTCGCGACCGGGTTGCCGCCGAAGGTGGAGATGCCGTTGCCGCGGATGCCGTCGAGCAGGTCGCCGCGGGCCACCACGCCGCCGATGGCGAAGCCGTTGCCCAGGCCCTTGGCGAACGTCATCGCGTCCGGGGTGACGCCGTGCGCGCCGATGCCCCAGAAGTGCTCGCCGGTGCGGCCCCAGCCGGTCTGCACCTCGTCGGAGACCAGCAGGATGCCGTGCTCGTCCAGGACTTCCTTGTACGCCGCGAACAGGCCGTCGGGCGCCATGGTGAAGCCGCCCACGCCCTGCACAGGCTCGGCCAGCAGGCAGCCGACGTCGGCGGGGTGGATGCCGCCGGCCAGCAGCGCCCGCAGGTCCTCCACGCAGGCCTTGACGTAGTCGGCGTCGGACAGGTTCCGGTAGGGCGAGAGCTGCCGGTCCGCGCCATGCAGATAATGAGTGCCGAACGGGCTGAGGCTCGACATCTTCCAGGCGGCGTTTCCTGTCACGCTGACGGCGCCGAACGACCGGCCGTGATAGCTCCCCCGCATGGCGAGAACCTCGCTGGCCTTCCGCGCGGTGAGCGCGGCGAGCAGCGCGGTCTCGTTGGCCTCCGTGCCCGAGTTGGTGAAGAACACTTTGGCGTCTTTTATGCCAGACAGCCTGGCGATCTTCTCCGCGAGCTCGACCTGGCCGCGGATCAGGTACAGCGTCGAGGTGTGCACGACGCCGCTGGCGATCTGCCGCTCGACCGCGTCGCGGACCTCGGGGACGTCGTAGCCGAGCATGTTGGTGAGAATGCCGGCGAAGAAGTCGAGGTAGCCGCGACCCTGGGCGTCGGTGACCCGGCAGCCCTTACCGCCGACGATCTCGATCGGTTCGTCGTAGTAGATACCAACCCAGTTGGGGATGACCGCGCGGTGGCGGGCGAGAAGCTCAGACATGGTTCCTAGTCTCCCTGGTGGCGGGGGTTGATGTGTACCGACACTATGTAAGGTTTTCCGCTCATGGCTTTACGCTTTGATCATGCTTCCCACCGTCAGCGACCTGCTCTCTCTCGACGTGATCCGCCGCGGCAGCCCGCAGGTGGTCGCCGGTGCTGACGGCCTGGGAGCGCGGGTCCGCTGGGTCCACGTGCTCGAGCTGGCGGACGCGGCGCACCTACTGCAGGGCGGAGAGCTCGTGCTCACTACCGGGGTCGCGCTGCCCGCCGATCCCGCGCTGCTGGCCCGGTACGCGACGGACCTGGCCGCGGCCGGGGTGAGCGCCCTGGCGGTGGAGCTCGGCCGCCGCTACGTCGGGTCCCTGCCTTCCGCCCTGGTGCGGACGGCGGTGAATAGCGGGCTGACGCTGATCGCCTTCGAGCGCGAGGTCCCGTTCGTGGAGATCACCGAGGCAGTGCACGCCCGGATCATCGACGCGCAGCTCGGGGAGCTGCGGGCGTCTGAGCGGCTGCACGAGGTGTTCACCGAGCTGTCCGTGGCGGGCGCGTCGCCGGACGAGATCGTCCGGCAGGCGGCGATCCTGGCCGGGCGGCCGGTGATCCTGGCCGACCTCTCACACCGGGTGCTGGCCTGCGAGCCTGGCAGCGCCGATCCGGCGCGGCTACTGGCCGGGTTCGCCCGGCGCAGCCGGGCGCTTGGTTCGCCGTCGGGGCGGACGGCGTACGACGAGGCGTCCAGGTGGCTGTTCACGCCGGTCGGCGCGCGGGGCGAGGACTGGGGTCGGGTCATCCTGGTCTGCGACGGGCCGCCTGGCGGCACGGACACTGTGCTCATCGAGCGGGCCGCCACCACGCTGGCGCTGGGCCGCCTGCTCACCAGGCACGCAGAAAGCCTGGACCGGCAGGCGCACCGGACGCTGATCTCCGGCATCATCAGCCAGGCCCACGCCGACCCGGCCGAGGCCGCGGTGCGGTCCCGGGCGCTCGGGGTGCCGGTGGAGGGCCGACAGCTTGTCGCCCTGGTGCTCAGGCTGAGCGATCCTTCCGGCCCGGGGGTTCTCGGCGTGTCCGCTCACGCGCGGGTGCTCGACATGGCCGACGCGGCGGCGGCCGCCTGCCGCGCCGAGCGGATCCCCTCGCTGGTCGGGACGCTGGACGACGCCCGCGCCGGGGGGATGCTCTCGCTCAGCCCGCGGGCCGACCCCGATCGCGTCCTGCACGCCCTGGCGGCGCGGATCGCGGAGCGGCTCGGCGCCTTCCCCGAAGGCCCGGTGATAGGCGTCGGCGCCGCGGTGGGGTCGATCAGGGACGTGCGCCGCTCGTTTCTCGAGGCCAGCCAGGTGGCCGACGTGGCGGCCGAACGCCCGGAGGGCTGGAGCGCCGCGGGCGGCTCGGACCGTCCCGCGTTTTACCGGCTCGCCGACCTGCGCCTGCGGGGCCTGCTGCACCTGCTCAGGGACGACCCGCGGGTGCAGACGTTCGTGGAGCGGGAACTCGGCGCGCTGCTGGCCGCCGAGCCGGGCTCATCGCTTCTCGGCGTGCTCGCGGCCTACCTCGCGGCCGGCGGCAACAAGGCGGCCGCGGCCAAGAACTCGCACCTGGCCCGGCCGACGTTCTACGAGCGGCTCCGGCGGATCGAGCGCATCCTCGGCACCGATCTGGACTCGGCCGAATCACGGACTTCACTGCACGTGGCCCTGCTCGCGCTGGAGGCGTCTCGGGCGGAGTCAGCCTCTTCAGGCTCGTAACCCCTGCGAGCTTCCAAACCCTTCGAGTCCTCAGGCCCTGCGTCCCGTGCTCCGCCGCCGAGCAACCGGAGTCGTCAGTTCGCTGGATCCCCTTTGACCTGGGTCATTCGGCCTGGCAACGCCGTCATCGGTGGCCAGACGCCACCCTTCGCTGCGGTGATCTGGTCAGGCGCGGCTGATCCAGCGGCCTGGCGGTGGCGTTCTCCCGTGTATCGGGCGGATTGGCTTGACCGTGGATTATGTATGACGCACAATCCCCGCCATGGGCGAAGTCTCCGTGGGGACCGGGCCGGCGGACGGCGCGGCGGGGCCGGCGGACGGCGCGGCGGGGCCAGCGGCCGAAGCGCCGGGGCCGGAGCTGCTGCGGCAGGAGATCCTGATTCCCGGCGGGCACGGCGCGGCCTTTGCGCCCCGGGCGGGTCAGCTGGTGGAGATCGTTGATCTGGAGGGGCAGCAGGTCGCCGACTTCGTCGCGTTCGCGGAGCGCAACCGGACCGAGTGGCTGTCCACCACGCACACGCGGTCCGCGCCGCTGCGGCTGACCGCCGTCGTCGGGGACCGCCTGGAGAGCAACTGGCGGCACCCGATGTTCGAGATCATCCGCGATGACGTGGGCCGGAACGACATCATCACGTCGATGTGCGACGACCGGCGCTACCGGCTCGACTACGGGGTCGTGGGCCACCGCAGCTGCCGGACGAATTTCACCGAGGCGCTGGAGCCGTGGGGGATCGCCGAGTGGCAGATCCCCGATCCGTTCAACTTCTTCCAGAACGCCCCCATCCATCCGGACCGGACGTTCGGCAATGAGATTCCCACCGGTAAGGCCGGGGACAAGCTGGTGCTGCGGACGCTGATGGATTCGATCGTTTCGGTCTCCGCCTGCCCGCAGGACCTCAATCCGTGCAACGGGTTCCACCCGAGCCCGCTCATGATCCGCATCCTCGGCCCGTCGCGGGATCTCTCATGAGGCGGATCCTGGAGCAAATACACCCGATCGTTACCGGACCGTGACATGACAGTGGTCGATTCCGGGATCGCTATCGATCCGTTCGCCCAGCTCAGAGTACTGACCAGGCCGCGCGGACCCGTTCTGCAGGGTTGCGGTCCGCGTCGGCAGGGTCGCGTGCGTGGTGCACATCGGATCGTCCTGGAACGCCCTTGATCTAGCTGCGGCAAGGAGTGCTGCAAGCAAGTCTGGTGACGGCCTATCGGACTGATAGAGTGGGAGTGTCGGAAAATCGGAATTCGGAGGGTGGCTGCCATGAGCGTGCCTGCCGCCAAGATCGAACCGGAGCCCCTCGTCAGCGCTCGGGTGAAGGTGCGACCCAAAGCGCAGCTGACGCTGCCCGAGGAGATCAGGCGTGCGCTGCACATCAGTGAGGGCGACGAGGTAGAGTTCGCCGTCCATGACGACGGGACGATCACGGTACGTGGCTACGTGTCCATCCCGACCGATCAAGCCTGGTTCTTCACCCCGCGGTGGCTGGCCGGGGAACGCGAGGCGGACGAAGAGATCGCGGCAGGCCAGGGAACGGTGCACGAGTCGGCCGACGACATGTTCGCCCATCTTGACGCCCTGGCTGCGGACGCCTGATGCCGACGTTCGAGACGCTGCCGCGTTTCGAGAAAGACTGCAAGGACCTCACGCCCCAGCAGCGGGCTACCTTCCGCAAGGTGGTCAAGGACGCCTTCGTGCCGGACCTGACGGCCTCGGACCGGCCGTTCCGGCCGGGTTTGCGTGTCAAAGGTGTGAAAGCCCACCCGAACGTATTCGAGATGACCTGGGAGAACGATGGCCGCGCCACCTTCAGCTACGGAGCCGAACGGGTGCCCGGCCAACCGCATGTCATCTGGCGACGCATCGGAACTCACGACATCTTCACCCCGCCACCCGGCCCATAACGCGCTGGCAATGCCACCGCAGCCCGAAGTGCCGTCATGACCACAGGTCAAGTAGCACCCCAAGTGGACCGTCGATCAGCTTCCCGACGGCACCTTCCGGTGGACCACGCCCTCCGGGCGCCAGTCCAAAGAACCAACCCTGTATCCCATCTGACCCTGGACGCGGATGGGCGTCAGGCGTCGAGGACCTGGCCGGCCCGCTGGACGACCGGGGCTTCGCTGCTCCACGGGAAGTTGATCCACCTGTCGGTACGCTTCCATACGTAGTCGCACTTGATCACGGACCGGGACTTCTCGTAGATCACAGTCGTGCGCACGTCTTCGACGTGGTCCTTGATGAACGTGTGCACGAGCTCGATCGTCCGGCCCGAGTCGGCGACGTCGTCGGCGATGAGCACCTTCTTGGCCGAGAAGTCCACTGCGCTCGGCACGGGCGGCAGCATGACCGGCATGTCGAGCGTGGTGCCCACGCCGTCGTAGAATTCCACGTTCATCACGTGCAGGTTCTTGACCGCGAGCGCGTAGCCGAGGGAGCCGGCCAGGAACAGGCCGCCGCGGGCGATCGACAGGATCAGGTCGGGCTCGAAGCCGTCGTCGGCGATGACCTTCGCCAGCTCGCGGGACGCCTCGCCAAACCGCTGCCAGCTGAGATTCTCACGCTCGTCGTCCATGGCCGCCTCACCGTGTCGAGTGCTCGTAGCCATCGTGCCATGCCGACGTGGGCGTGCAACGTTCCGCTGGCCTACGGTGCTCTTAGGTGGTGTGGAGCCGGTGGTGTCCGATTCTCGCGACGAGCTCGCCGCCGTTCCTGACGTCATCAGCGGCGGCGGCGAGGACTTCAGTGCCTTCGCGGTGTCGCGGTGGCCTGGCCTGGTCAGGCTGGCCTTCGGCCTGACCGGAGACCGGTGGGCCGCCGAGGACCTCGCTCAGGCCACCCTGGCCAGGGCGTACGTGGCCTGGCGGCGGGTCAGCCGGGCCGACGACCCGGACGCGTACCTGCGCCGCATCCTGGTGAACACGAGCAACCGCCGGTTCCGCAGGCACCGGGTGGCCGAACAGCCGGGTGACCCGCCCGAGACCGCGGTGGACAGCCACGCCGACCTGGTGGGCGAGCGGGCCAGCCTGCTGGCTGCGCTACGCCAGCTGCCCGCCCGGCAGCGCGCGGTGGTGGTGCTGCGCTACTGGGAGGACCTGACCGACGTGCAGATCGCCGCTGCCCTCGGCTGCTCGCCGGGCACCGTGCGCAGCCAGCTCTCGCGGGCCCTGGCCAAGCTGCGGGAAAGCCCCGCCCTCGGAGAAGGTGATGAGCCGTGACACCAGACGCCGGGCTGAGGCAGCGCCTGGGCGACCTGCTCCAGGAGATAGAACCACCGCCAGCCCCGCTCGAGACCATCATCCGGCGGGGACGGGGCATCCGCCTGCGGCGCGCGGGGGCGGCCGCGGGCGCCCTGGGCCTGGCCGGGATCGTCGCCGCGGCCACGGTGCTGGCCTCGCCGACGGGACCAGGCGAGCCTGGCTTGCCGGTCACGGTGCCCGCCAGCGGCACCGCCGGGCCCGACGGGGTGTTCGCCAGCGGCAGCGTGAACGGGCACGCCTGGCGGCTCGCCGCGGCGAACATCGCCGACCCCGGCTACCGCTGCATCCCGGCGATCACCATCAACGGGACCGACGCCGACCCGGTGGACCCATCCCAGGGGCACTACGCCACCGTAGCCCTGGGCCCGGCCTATCCGGGCATCGGCTTCGCGTTCGTTCAGGTGCGGGGCGACGTCGGACGGCTTGTCCTCGACGGCCGGCAGGACGTCCCGGCCACGGCGGTGACCGCCTGCGGCGAGCATTACCGCCTCGTCGGCTTTGCCTACCGGCTGGCGCGGCCACCGCAGGTTACCGCAGTCGGCGCTGGACCGGGCGGGCCGGCCGGCTATCAGATTCCGCTGGTCAGCGCCAGGCCGCCCGCCGCGTCCGTGCAGACCGACGGCATGTGGAACAACGTGGGCCCCACCGGTGGCGAGACGGCATCGGGCGTCGTGGCCTCCGGCCGGAGCTGGTCGATACAGCTCCTGCTCGACGTGGGGGGAGACTGCTACGAGTTCAGCTCGGCCGACTCGGTCGGCAGCCCCGACACGGGCGCGTGCGGTCCGATCAGCACGCCGGACGGCCCGGAGACCATCATGGCCCTGCCGCTGTCCTATCCCCCGGCGAAGATCACCGCCCCGACTGGGTACGCCCTCCAGGTGAGCCCGGCCACGGCCCACCTCAGCGCGCTCCTGTCCGACGGATCGACCCAGCTCGTGACGCCCCGCGTGGTGGACGGCAGGAAGTACGCGGCGTTCGCCGTCCCCGCCTCGCTCCAGCTCGAGCGCCTGACCTGGCTCGACGCCGGAGGCGCAGAAATCGCCAGCACGTTCGCCGTGCCCCATACGGGGTACACGCAGTTCCAGCCCTGAGCACTGCGGCGAGCTAGCCGACCTCGCGCGTCGCGCCCTGCCCGGCCTCGCGGGCCGCGCGCTCGAGCCGGTTCCGGTAGCTCTCCCACCAGGCCCGGTCGCCCGGCGCCATGCTGTCGTTGCCGTCACGCAGGCCGGCCGCTCCGTCGATGAGCTCGCGGACGATGTCCGCCTGCCCGGCGTGCCGGTCGGTTTCGGCGATCATGTGGACCAGGATCTTGTGGAGTGTCACCTCGCTGCGGCTTTCCGGCCACCACGGCACATGACCGATCGCGTGGAGCGCGAGCGCGGCGATGGTGGCGTCAGAGTGCGCCCAGGCCCGTCGGTACAGGCCCGTGACCTGCTCCCGCGACTCGTCCACGGTGGCCCACATGTCCGCGTTGGGCTCGGCGTCGTCCTCCAGCCACGGCAGCGGCTCGCCGAACGGCCGACCGAAGGTGTCGCCGAAGTACCCGAGCTCCACGCTGGCCACGTGCTTGATCAGTCCCAGCAGGTTGGTACCGGTGGGCACCATCGGGCGGCGGATGTTGTACTCCGAGATCCCGTCGAGCTTCCATAGCAGGGCTTCCCGTGCGTCCTGCAGGTAGCGGTGAAGGTCCGTCTTCGGATCCGATCCGGTCATGCCGACAGTCTGCCACCACCCGCGTGACACCTGATATTTCAACCGATGGCCCAGGTCACGAGGGGCTGGCCACCTTGACCAGCAGAAGAGTTCAACGCCCGGGAGACAAAAATCCTTCGCTGGTGATCGTGGGGCGCCGTGTCAGGGGGCGGGGCAGAGCCCGGGGGGAAGGAGCTCGGGCGGGAAGTCCTGGTAGGCGACGGGGACCAGCCAGCGGCGGATGGCGGCGGTGCCCACTGAGGTGGAGGACGGCACGGTGGTGGCGGGCCACGGGCCGCCGTGGTGCTGCGCGGCGACCACGGCCACGCCGGTGGGCCAGCCGTTGCAGACGACACGGCCCGCGATCCGCTCGAGCACCGCGATGACCGGGCGGGCCAGGTCGAGGTCCTCGGGCGAGCCGGTGTCGACGTGCACGGTCCCGACCAGGTTGCCCGCGAGCGCGGCCAGGACCGGCAGCAGTTCCTCGACCGACGGATAGGTGATGACCAGCCCGGCCGGGCCGAACCGCTCGCGGGACAGCACCGCGATGTCGGCGGCGAACTCCTTCAGCGCGACCTGGAACACCCGCGGCGTGGCGCCCCACGGCCCGTGCCCGGGGCGCCCGGCGGCGAGCTCGGTGATGCCCGGGTGATCCGCGGCTTCCTCCACCGCCTCCTCGAAGCCGGCGAAGATGCGGCCGGTCAGCATCGCACCGCCGGCCGAGGCGCCGACCGCCTCGGAGATCGCGGACAGCAGGCCCACGTCCTGGGGCACGAACAGCAGGCCGGGGTTGGTGCAGAACTGCCCGGTGCCGAGCGTCAGCGAGCCGGCGTACCCGATGGCGATCGCGGCCGGGCGGGAGAACGCCGCGCCGGGCAGCACCACCGACGGGTTGACCGAGCCGAGCTCGCCGTAGAACGGGATGGGGACCGGGCGCTCGGCCGCGATCTTGGCCAGCGCCAGCCCGCCGCCCGTCGACCCGGTGAACCCGGCCGCGGCCACCGCCGGGTGCCGGAGCAGCCTAAGCCCGGCCTGCACCCCGTGGACCAGGCCGAACGTCCCGGCCGGGGCTCCCGCGGACGCCAGCGCGCCCGCCACGACCTCGGCCGTCAGGGCGGCCGTGACCGGGTGCCCCTCGTGCGCCTTGACCACCACCGGGCAGCCGGCGGCCAGCGCCGAGGCGGTGTCGCCGCCGGCCACGGAGAACGCGAACGGGAAGTTCGACGCCGCGAACACGGCCACCGGGCCGACCGGCCGGTCGATCCGCCGCAGGTCGGGCACGACGCCCTGGGCCGGGGTGAGGACCGCGTCGGCGTAGCCGCCGTCCCGCAGCACCGCCGCGAACAGCCGCAACTGCCCTGTGGTGCGGGCCACCTCGCCGGTGAGCCGCCCGCCGCCGAGCGCGGTCTCGGTGTCGGCGATCGCCGCGAGCTCGCCCGTCCGGGCGTCGAGTGCGTCGGCCACCGCCTCCAGCGCCTCGGCGCGGCGGCCGGACGCGGAGCCGGAGCCCCACGCCGGGAACGCGGCCACCGCCGCCGCGACGGCCGCGTCCACCTCCGCGTCGGTGGTCTCGGGCACAGGCTCCCCGACCGGCTCAGCGGTACGCGGATCAAACCCCTGGATCATCAGCGTGTCCTCCCGGGTGACAGGCTACTTCGGGTCGGGTTCGGGGTTGCGGCCGCGCCTGGCCAGGAAGCCGAAGTCGCAGCCCTCGTTGGCCTGGGTGATGTGCTCGGTGTACAGGGCGCCGTAACCCCGATCGAATTTCGGCGGCAAAGGCCGCCACTGTCCCCGGCGAGTCACCCAGGCCCGTTCGGAAATATTCAAGGACAGTTCGCGGGCACCGACGTCGAGGGTGATGAGGTCTCCGGCCTGCACCAGAGCCAGCGGGCCGCCGACGAACGACTCGGGGGCGACGTGCAGCACGCAGGCGCCGTAGCTGGTGCCGCTCATCCGGGCGTCGGAGATCCGCACCATGTCGCGGACGCCGCGGGCGAGCAGGTAGTCGGGAATCGGCAGCATGCCGTACTCGGGCATGCCTGGGCCGCCCTTCGGGCCGGCGTTGCGCAGCACGAGGACCGAGTCTGGCGTGATGTTCAGCGCCGGGTCGTTGATTCGTTCCTGCAGCTCGGAGTAGGAATCGAAGACGACGGCCGGGCCGGTGTGCTTGACCAGCCTGGGTTCGGCCGCGATGTGCTTGATGACCGCGCCGTCCGGGGCCAGGTTGCCGCGCAGCACCGCCACCCCGCCCTCGGCGGCCAGCGCCGTATCGGGCCCGCGGATGACGTCGGCGTTGTGGACCGGTACCCCGGTTATTTTTTCCCCGAACGGGCCGCCGGTGACTGTCACCCGCTCCGGGTGCAGCGCCCCCGGAACGGTGGCCAGCTGGCCCAGCAGGGCAGGCAGGCCGCCCGCGAAATAGAAGTCCTCCATCAGGTACTTGCCGCTCGGCCGCACGTTCGCCAGCCACGGCACGCGGCGCGAGATGGCGTCGAAGTCGTGGAGCGTGAGGTCCGCGCCGGCCCGCCCGGCCATCGCGATCAGGTGGATGAACGCGTTGGTGGAGCCGCCGAGCGCGAGCACGGTGGCCACCGCGTCCTCGAACGCCTCGCGGGTGAGGATCTTGTCCGGGGTGAGGTCCTCCCAGACCATGCCCACGATGCGGCGGCCGGTGGCCGCCGCCATCCGGTAGTGCGCCGAGTCCACCGCGGGGATCGACGCCATCCCGGGCAGGGTCATGCCCAGGGCCTCGGCGGCGGAGGTCATCGTCGAGGCGGTCCCCATCGTCATGCAGTGACCCGGGGACCGGGCGATGCCGCACTCGAGTTCGGCCAGCTCGCAGTCGCCGATCAGGCCGGCCCGCGCGTCGTCCCAGAACTTCCACATGTCGGTACCGCTGCCCACCGGCTGGCCGCGGAAGTTGCCGCGCAGCATCGGGCCCGCGGTCAGGTAGATCGCCGGGATGTTCGCGCTGGCCGCGCCCATCAGCAGCGCGGGCGTGGTCTTGTCACAGCCGCCCATGAGCACCGCGCCGTCGGCCGGGTAGGAGCGGAGCAGTTCCTCGGTCTCCATCGCCAGCAGGTTGCGGTACATCATCGGGGTCGGCTTCTGGAACGTCTCGCTCAGCGTGGCCACCGGCATCTCGACCGGGAAGCCCCCCGCTTCCAGGACGCCGCGCTTGACCTGCTCGGCCCGCTGGCGCAGGTGCATGTGGCACGGGTTCAGCTCGGACCACGTGTTCAGGATGGCGATGAGCGGCTTGCCCAGGTGCTCCTCGGCGTCCACGCCGAGCTGGCGCATCCTCGACCGGTGGCTGAACGCTCGCAGGCCCGAGGTGCGCTCGCCGCCGAACCACCGGTAGCTGCGGAGTTCCTCCGGCGTCTTCACGCCAGCCCCCAGCTGGTGAGGATGGCTCATGGGTTCTCCTTCGGGAAAGTTCCGCCGTCCTGGCAATAGCATCACACGGGCCAGCGGAAATGTCGGTGGGCGATGGTCTGATGGGGGCATGCAGACGTTCACCATGGTGCCGCGGGGGCCGTTCTCACTCGCGGCCAGGATTCTGGTCGCCGTACGAGGCCGCGGCCTGGACCATCATCGGGCACCGCATCCGCATCACGCAGGCCGCGGCGATCACGGCGCGGATCGCCGAGCGGCCCGTACCGGACCTGGGTCACGCTGCTGCTGCGGGCCCAGCTGGAGTACTCGACCGGCGAGATCACCGGCAGGCAAGATCGCGCCCGGACGGGTTAAGCTGGGGTCAGCACGTGGTTGCGTCTAGGGTTCCGCCGGCTGTCCGTCAGGCGACACCGACAATCAGGGCGGCCGGGCCTGGACCGAGCGACGCCGCGACCCAGCCGGGAGCCAGCACGCCGTGGCCCGGGCCGGGGAACACCTGACGGGATAGAAGCCCTGAGGGCTCCTGTTCAGCCTGCCTGAGGAGCCCCGTTGGACCCGTCGACTACCCTCTCCCTCACCGTCATGCTGGCGGTCATCGCCGCTGCCGTCATCCACGCGGCCTGGAACGCCATCGCGCACGGCATCAAGGACCAGACGCTCGCCTTCGCGCTCATCGGCGTGGGCGGTATCGTCGTCGGGATCCCGCTCGTCATCGTGACCGCCATGCCCAGGGCGGCCTGCTGGCCATACCTGCTCGGCTCGGTCGCGATTCACGTCTTCTACAACCTGCTGCTGATGCGGTGTTACCGGCTGGGCGAGTTCAGCCAGGTCTATCCGCTGGCCCGGGGCACCTCGCCACTGGTCGTGACGATCCTGGCGGCGATCTTCGTGCACGAGCACCTCGCGCTCCCCCAGATAGGCGTGATCCTGGTGGTGTCCGCGGGGCTGGCCGTGCTGGTCCTGGCGGGACGCCGTCCTGGCCCGGCGGGGGGGTCTGGGGGGGTCGACCCTCCTGGCAAGCAGCGCGCGGCCTTCCTGGCCGCGGTCGGCACCGGCCTGACCATCGCCGCCTACACCACGGTGGACGGCGTGGGCGTGCGGCTCTCGGCCAGCCCGGTCGGCTACATCGGCTGGCTGATGGTGCTGGAGAGCCTCGGGGTCCCGATGTTCGCGCTGGCCCGTCGGCGTGACGTGCTGCTGAAGCAGCCGAAGCGGATCCTGCTGGCCGGCCTGGCCGCCGGGGGCCTGGCGGTGCTCGCCTACGGCCTGGTGCTGTGGGCGCAGACCCGGGGGGCGCTGGCGCCGATCGCCGCGCTGCGCGAGACGAGCGTCATTTTCGGCGCCATCGTCGGCACGCTCGTCTTCCGCGAGCCGTTCGGGCGGACCCGGGTGGCCGCCACCGTACTGGTCGCGGCGGGCATCGTGCTATTGAACGTCGCCTAGCGCACGCTGAGAGCCCGCTTGACCTCCCGCGGATGCCCCGGAGCGGGCCCGGACATGGGGGTGCCCGGCGGCGCAGGGTTCCGCCGGGCACCGGGCCGAGGGGTCTGGATCGGCCTGTTCCTACCCAGAGAAACGGAATGAATGCGGAAAAGGATCAAAAAGGCGGCCTTACGTAAGCATTTCGTCACAACTTGCCATCATCAGTCACAGGCGTTATCCGGGAGGCCCGGCCGGGCTAACGTAGCCACCAGGAGACCACGATGTCCGTGAACATAACCGCCCCGATCGAGATCGCCGCCACACCGGAGCATGTGTGGGCGGTGCTGGCCGACCTGGCCAGCTATCCGCAGTGGCACCCGGTGTTCCTGGCGGTGACCGGGCAACTCGCCGCCGGGAGCACGCTCACCATCACGACCACCCACCCGACGACCGGCCGCACCATGACCGCCAAGGTCAAGGTGCTGACCGCCGAGCCGGGCACCGAACTGCGGTGGGTATCGAAGCTGCTCGGCCTCACGATAAGCGAGCGCAGATTCCTCCTGAGCTCAGCCGGCGGCGGCACCTCGCTGGTGCAGGACGGGACCTACCGGGGACTTGGCGGCAGCCGCGGCCGCAGCACGCTCAAGGCCATCAGCCGCATCCAGGACGGCTTCGAGGCGATCAACCAGGCCATCAAGCAGCAAGCCGAGGCTCGGCAGCGGGCATCGGGCTGACAACTCTAAGGACGGTCATGATCGAGCCCTACCAAGCCATCGGCCTGGTGCCCACCATGCGGGGCATCCGCCACCGCGGCGAGATCAGCGTCAACATCGAGCACATCTCGCACCTGATCAAGGCGGCGTCGTGGCTGTCCAGCCTGGACCTGCCGGTGCGGCTGATCGCGATACCGGAGGGCGCCCTGCAGGGCTTCAACGACGAGGTCCTCGACCTTGACCACGAGACGTTCGCGCGCGAGTGCGCGGTCGACGTGCCCGGCCCCGAGACCGACGCCCTCGGCGCGCTGGCCCGGCAGTGGGACGCGTTCATCATGGGCCAGGCGAAAGCCCGTCATCCCGAGTTTCCCAGCCGCTTCTTCAACGTCGGCTTCATCCTGAACCCCGAAGGCGAGGTCATCCTGCGGCACCACAAGGTGGTGCCGCTGCTGCCGGTCGAGCACTCGGTGACCCCGCACAACGTCTGGGACAGGTGGATCGAGCTGTACGGCCGCAACCTCGACGCCTTCTACCCGGTCGCCGACACCGAGATCGGCCGGCTCGGGTTCCTGATGGCCAACGAGGGCTCCTACCCGGAGAACGCCCGCGGCCTGGCGATGAACGGCGCCGAGGTGGTGTACCGGGGCCCGTACCCGCATCCGCACGTGGGCAACGGCCTGTTCGAGGTGCAGAACCGGGCCCGGGCGCTGGACAACAACTTCTACCTGATCGCCTGCAACGTCGGCACGTACTACCTGCACACGGACTCTGACGTGCCGATCGACACGTTCGGCGGCGGGTCGGCGGTGATCGACTACCGGGGGCAGATCGTCGGCCGGCACGACTACAGCGCAGGCTCCTCCTGGGTCGCGGGGACCATAGACGTGGGGGCGCTGCGGCAGTTCCGGGCCAGCGCGCAGTGGGACAACTGGATCAAGGACCTGACCACCGAGCAGTACCAGGTCATTTACGAAGAGCCCGTCTACCCCAAGAACCTCTACCTGGACCGCGCCCCGTACACGCACGAGGAGTACCGGCGCGAGGTCATCGACAAGCAGATCGAGCTCATGCACGAGCGCGATGTCTGGCGCCGCCCGGATAAAGGCTGAGCCAAGGGCTGAGCCGGGGCGGCGCCCGATGCCGAATCAGGTGCCGATGTAGCTCATGACGTGCTTGATGCGGGTGTAGTCCTCGAAGCCGTACATGGACAGGTCCTTGCCGTAACCGGAGTGCTTGAACCCGCCGTGCGGCATCTCGGCCACGATCGGGATGTGGGTGTTGATCCACACCGCGCCGAAGTCCAGGCGCTTGGCCATCCGCATCGCGCGGCCGTGGTCCCTGGTCCACACGCTCGAGGCCAGCCCGTACATGACGCCGTTGGCCCAGCGGACCGCCTCGTCCTCGTCGGTGAACCGCTGGACGGTGATGACCGGGCCGAAGATCTCGTCCTGGATCAACTCGTCGTCCTGGTGCAGGCCGGACACGACGGTAGGGGCGTACAGGTAGCCGCGCTCCCCCACCCGGTGGCCGCCGGCCACGACCTGGGCGTGCCCGGGCGTGCGCCCGACCATGCCCTCGACGCGGGCCAGCTGGTTCGGGTTGTTCAGCGGGCCGAAGTAGGCGTCGGGGACGTCGAGCCCGCCGGTCGTGGTGTTGTTGGCCTGCTCGGCCAGCGCCGCGGTCAGGTCGGCGGCGATGCCGGGTCCGGCCAGCACGCGGGTCGCCGCGGTGCAGTCCTGCCCGGCGTTGAAGTAACCCGCCCCGGCGATGCCCTCGGCGGTCGAGGCGACGTCGGCGTCGTCGAACACCACGACCGGCGCCTTGCCGCCGAGTTCGAGGTGCACGCGCTTGAGGTCGTCGGCCGCCGTGCGCGCGACCTCCATGCCCGCCCGTACCGAACCGGTGATCGAGACCATGCTTGGCGTCGGGTGCGAGATCAGCTCACGGCCCGTGTCGCGGTCGCCGCAGATGACGTTGAACACGCCCGGCGGCAGGAACTCGGCCGCGATCTCGGCCAGCAGCAGCGTGGACACCGGGGTGGTGTCGGACGGCTTGAGCACCACCGTGTTCCCCGCGGCGATGGCGGGCGCGAACTTCCAGACCGCCATCATCATCGGGTAGTTCCACGGGGTCACCTGGGCGCACACGCCGACGGGCTCGCGCCGGATCATCGAGGTGTGGTCCTTCATGTACTCGCCCGCGCTGCGGCCCTCGAGCACCCGGGCCGCCCCGGCGAAGAACCTGATCTGGTCGACCGAGGGCGGGATCTCCTCCGAGGTCGTCAGCGCGACCGGCTTGCCGGTGTTACGCGTCTCGGCTGTGACGATGTCGCCGGCGCGCTTCTCCATCGCGTCGGCCAGCCGGAGCAGGGCCAGGCTGCGCTCGGACGGGGTGCTGTCCCGCCACCCCTCGAACGCGTTCGCCGCGGCCTGCATGGCAGCGTCCACGTCCTGGCGGCTGGATACCGGGGCCTGCGCGTAGACCTCCCCGGTACTGGGGTCGATTACGTCACTGGTACGTCCGTCGCTGGCGTCGACGAACTTCCCGTTCACAAAGTTCTGCAGGGTGCGATCTGTCATCCCGCGCCTCCATCCGCCGGATCAGGCTCTGCGACGAGCTTCGCAGAGATGGACTATCTCCACAAGTGATTCAGTTGCTATCTTTACTCATACCTACGAAATCAGTTGACTTGTGGGGGGCATAACCCGAGTTCGGGAGAGGAGACGGCGGTATGGCGCGCAGCCCGAGGACGCTCCCGTCCCAGAACCCTGGTGGTGTCGTACCCGACGACGTCTCTAAGCAAATCATTGAGCAGTTGCAGCAGGACGGCCGGCGTTCCTATGCGGCCATCGGCAAGGCCGTCGGGCTGTCCGAGGCGGCCGTCCGGCAGCGCGTGCAACGCCTCCAGGACGGCGGCGTGATGCAGATCGTCGCCGTGACCGATCCTCTCACGCTCGGCTTCCGGCGGCAGGCGATGATCGCGATCAAGACCGACGGCGACCTGGAGAAGGTAGCCGGCCAGCTCGCCGACATGGAGGAGATCGACTACGTGGTGATCACCGCCGGCTCGTTCGACGTGCTGGCGGAGGTCGTCTGCGAAGACGACGATCACCTGCTCGAGATCCTCGGCCGGGTGCGCGCCGTGCCGTGCGTGACCAGCACAGAGACATTCGTGTACCTCAAACTCCGCAAGCAAACCTACTCATGGGGAACGAGATGACATCCTTCGACGCCCACGACGCCGCACAGGAAGCCGCCAAGCGCAACCTGTGGCTGCACTTCACCCGGATGTCCGCCTACGAGAGCAGCGATGTCCCCGTGATCGTGCGCGGATCCGGCGCCTATGTCTTCGACCAGCACGGCCGGCGTTACCTGGACGGGCTCTCCGGGCTGTTCGTCAGCCAGGTCGGCCACGGCCGGCGGGAGATCGCCGAGGCCGGCGCGCGGCAGGCCACCGAGCTGGCGTACTTCCCGCTGTGGTCCTACGCGCACCCGAAGGCCATCGAACTGGCCGCCCGGCTGGCCGAGCTGGCTCCCGGGCCGCTGAACCGGGTCTTCTTCACCACCAGCGGCTCGGAGGCGGTCGAGTCGGCATGGAAGCTCGCCAAGCAGTACTTCAAGCTGACCGGCCAGCCCGGCCGGTACAAGGTGATCAGCCGGGACATTGCCTACCACGGCACGTCGATGGGAGCGCTGTCCGTCACCGGCCTGGCCGACATCAAGCACCCGTTCGAGCCGCTGCTGCCCGGCGGCGTGCGGGTGCCGAACACCAACTTCTACCGCGCGCCTGACTTCCTGGCCGGAGACGAAGAGGAGTTCGGCCGGTGGGCCGCGGACGAGATCGAGCGGGCCATCCTGCGCGAGGGCCCGCAGTCGGTCGCGGCGGTATACCTGGAGCCGGTGCAGAACTCCGGCGGCTGCTTCCCGCCGCCGCCCGGGTACTTCCAGCGGGTCAGGGAAATCTGCGACCGGTACGGCGTGCTGCTGGTCTCGGACGAGGTGATCTGCGCGTTCGGCCGGCTCGGCTATTACTTCGGCTCCCAGCGGTACGAGTACCAGCCGGACATCATCACCTTCGCCAAGGGCGTGACGTCGGGCTACTCACCGCTCGGCGGCATGCTCGTCAGCGACGCGCTGATGGAGCCGTTCAGCTCGGGCACCGCCACGTTCCTGCACGGCATCACGTTCGCCGGCCACCCGGTGTCCGCCGCGGTCGCGCTGGCCAACCTGGACATCTTCGAGAAGGAAGACCTGCTGGGGAACGTCCGGGGCAACGAGGCCGCGTTCCGTGCCACCCTGGAGAAGCTCTACGACCTGCCCATCGTGGGCGATGTCCGCGGCGCCGGGTACTTCTACGGCATCGAGATGGTCAAGGACAAGGTCACGCGCGAGACGTTCACCGACGACGAGTCCGAGCGGCTGCTGCGCGGTTTCCTGTCTCAGGCACTGTTCGACGCGGGGCTGGTCTGCCGCGCCGACGACCGTGGCGACCCGGTCATCCAGCTGGCTCCGCCGCTCATCTGCGGCCAGGAGCACTTCGACGAGATCGAGGCGATCCTGCGCGCCGTCCTCACCGAAGCCTGGACTCGCATCTAGCCACTCGCATAACACAGTTCATCGGATGGCGGAACCGGTCATCCCGCCCCGCCATCTGACGTTCACTCTCCGGCGTTACGTTCTCGTAATGCCGGAGAAGCCAGAGAGATCGCGAGCCCCCGCTCGTCGATGTCACGCCGTCAGGTGCTGGCGGGCGCGGGCGGCACGGGCCTGCTCGCGGCGGCCACCAGCACCAGCCCGACGAAGGCGGCGGCGACGCGAGGGCGCCGCGCGCGCGCCGGGTCGGCCGACGGGACCCCCGAGCAGGTCCATCTCACCTGGAGCGAGAATCCGGCCACCGGGGTGGTGGTCTCCTGGGCCTCGCCCGGGCAGGCGCGGCGGCCGCGGGTCCGGATCGGGCAGCGGGTGGTCCCAACGACTACGAGCGGTCCTTCCCTGTGCGCGGCGCCGACCCCGACGCCGGCCGCGAGGTGGCCACCGGTGCCGTGGTCGACACGCTGCGGCCGCACCCGGTCACCACGACCGACAGCGGGGTGTTCGACACCAGCCAGGGCACGGTCCACCTCGTCCTCGGCTGCGGCGGCACCGACGCCCCGCTGGATGAGTACGGCAGCGACACTGCCGACGGTAAGCGCCAGGCCAAGGTGTTCACCCGGGCCGACCGGCCGGCCCTCACGTCCACGCCGGACGTCTACGCCCGCGCGGCGGCCGATGCGGTGGAGGACGCGATCTGGTCCGCGCGGCGCGACACTTCGACCGGGTACGGGATCGCGGTTTTCGACGTCGACCCCGGGGGCTCCGAGGCCGGCGGCCAGGCCAGCATCAAGGTGACCCACTACCACGCGGTGGGCGCCGACCCGGTCAACCCGGGCACCGGCGCCAAGGGCGCGCCCACCCCCGACTACACCGAGTTCGAGACGTTCCGCCTTGTGCGCCCCGCGCGCTGACGGGCACCGCACGGGCCGAGCGGCCGGGAGCCTACGGTACGGGCGGGCGCGCGGGGGTGATCTCCTGGGACGGCATGGCGTTGGCCTGCGCTCCGGTCAGCTCGCTCACGAGGACCTCCCCTGCGGCATTCAACCGCAAAGGATACGGTCGGGGCATGGACGTTCTCGTGATCGGGGCCGGGGCCGTCGGTCTCACGACGGCGATCAGCCTGGCCGAGGCGGGGCTGAGCGTGCGGATCAGGACGGCCGCGCCGCCGGGGCAGACCACGTCGGTGGCCGCCGGGGCGGTATGGGGCGGGGTCAAGGTAGGACCGCCGGAACGGGTGCTCGAGTGGGGCCGGACCGGGCTCGAGACGCTGGCCAAGCTGGCCGCCGAACCCGGCACCGGGGTGCGGATCGCCGCGGGCCGGGAGGTCTCCCGCACCCCACTGACGCCGTACTACTGGACCGGGCTCCTCACCGACCTGCGGCCGTGCCGCCCCTCCGAGCTGCCCGCCGGCTTCACCGATGGCTGGCACTACACCGCCCCGCTGGCGGGCGGGCGGCACGCTCGAGCTGTCGCCAGTGAGCTCGCTGCCCGAACTGGCCGGCGCCGCCCCGGTCGTCGTGAACTGCTCCGGCGCCGCCGCCCGCGACCTGGTGCCCGACCCCGCGGTGACGCCGGTCCGCGGGCAGGTAGTGATGGCCGCCAACCCCGGCATCGAGGAGTTCCTGGTCAACCGGGACCCGGAACCGCCGTGGATCGTGTACATGTTCCCGCACGGCGACACCATCCTGCTCGGCGGCACGAACGACGAGGGTAACTCGGACATGGACCCGGACCCAGAAGTGGCCGAACGGATCATGGCCGGGTGCGTGGCGATCGAGCCTCGCCTGCGCGGGGTGGAGATCCTCGGCCACCGCGTCGGCCTGCGGCCGGTGCGACCGCAGGTGCGGCTGGAATCCGAGCCGTTCGGCGGAGGCGTGCTGTGGCACAACTACGGCCACGGCGGCGCCGGCATCTCGCTGTCCTGGGGCTGCGCCGCCGAGATCACCCGGTCGGTGGCCGGTTAGCCGGGCCGGCCTGGCTTAGCGGTCCAGCTCGGCGGCCAGGCGGGCCGGGGCGATGACCCGGTAGGCGTCCTGGCAGAGCTCGGCGATCTCGGTCCAGTCCGGGTCCCGGTCCAGGCGGACGCCGATCCAGCCGCGGCCGCCGACGTAGGGCGGCCGGAAGAAGCGCTCCGGTTCTGATGCGGTGAGCTCGGCCTGCGCTCCGGGCGGCGCGGCGCACCACAGATGCGGGAACTGGTCGGTGTGATGGCCGTCTGCCCACAGCGTCACGAACGAGCTCTTGCCGCGGACGAACCAGGTCGGCGCGCCGTGGCTGGGCCGCTCGGTGACCTCGGGCAGCGCCAGGCAGATCGAGCCGTTCGGCGTGCTGATCGCTCACCGTTCCTGGTCACCTAGCAGGAGCGAGTCCTGCCTGGTGGGCGGCCCCGGACGGTCTTGGGTCGCCTGGTCGCCCGCCGTGGTTCTTCGGGGCTTTCCGGTCTTAGTGCCTGGTGGCTGCCGTGGGTCCGTCCGGGTGGCGGGTCTCCTGGTTTCGGTCCCGGTCTTCGGGTGGGTCTCGGAACGTGCCTGGGTTGACTTAGCCTTGTCGGGCGCAGCCGCATCCTCTGGTGCGGGTAGGTTCCCTGACGCACGCCGACGAGCCCGGAGGCCGAGTCCGCGCCTGCCGATCACCAGCGCTGCCGCGTGGTGGCCGGTCAGCTTGGGGTGGTGCTGTTGCAGGGGGGCCAGCCAGTGCTGCGCTCCCCACCGGGAGGTGTAGGCCGGGTCCACCGCGATGACGGCGATGCCGGTGTTGTGGGCCATGTGGGTGATCCGGTCACGGAACCGGGCGGTCGGGATCCCGGCGACCTGGTGCCGGAACACCCGGCCCCGGCGTCCCCGTGAGGGCCGGTTTCCGGCGCGTTCGCGTCCCTGCCGGCGGGCGTCGCGGAAGTCGAGGTTCTCGATGACGACGGCACTGGCCTGGTGCTCGCGGGCGGTGGTGAGGATGCTGGTGATC
>WNGL01001143.1_pt1 | contig 36254 bp, 27 predicted proteins | sample 5400591 | NCBI WGS metagenome assembly WNGL01 (sample SAMN13153377, study PRJNA577476) | soil metagenome | isolation source: 80 cm soil or saprolite under Garry oak tree replicate 1 | place: USA:California | collected 2016-06-15
GCAGTTGCACGCCATTTCCAGAATCCCGGGAATTGCAATCAGTGGTTTCGGCAACAACGGCGACATCGAAAAAAGTCTGCAGGCAGGGTTTTCCGAGCACTTGATTAAACCGGTGAAGCTCGAAAAACTGGAAGCAGCGATGGGGCGCGCAATCGGAGCGAAACCCGTTTCGAATTAAGTGGCGTGGGCGATTTGCCGCGCGAGCATCCTTCTTTGCGCATTGTCGATCTTAAAATCCAAGACGTCGCGTTCGGCGGGAAGGGCGTCGCGCGGGAACAAGGCAAAGCCGTCTTTGTCCCTTACACGATCGAGCACGAAACCGTTTCGGCCGAGATCGTGCGCGAGAAAAAACAATTCGCCGAAGCGGAGCTTATCGACGTAAAGGAAAGTTCGCCGCACCGCGTTACACCACCGTGCCCATATTTCGGCAGCTGCGGCGGCTGCGCGTATCAGCACATCGATTACGAACATCAACTCGCCATTAAATGGCGCCAGGTCCGCGATGTTCTGCAACGGATCGGCAAACTGAAAGATATTCCCATGCGGCCGATCATCCCATCTCCCGAACAGTACGGATATCGCAACCGTATCACCGTTCACGCCCAGGATGGCGTGATCGGATTTTTCCGGCGCGATTCCCATCGTTTGATCGACATCGAGCATTGCGCAATAGCGCGCGACGAAGTCAATCGCGCATTAGCAGAATTGCGTGCGCAGCCGCGTGTGCGCGATGGGCATTACACATTGCGCGCTTCATCAAGACCACGGGTTTTTTCTCAAACAAACGACGCGGTCGCAAATGCTTTGCGCGATTTGATCGACACGCTGGCTGCGCCGAATCAGCAACTCTTGATCGACGCTTATTGCGGCGCCGGCTTTTTCGCAAAAGCGCTGCTCGACAAATTCGAGCGCGTAATCGGAATTGATTGGGACCGATTTGCAATTGAAGCCGCCAGGCAGAACGCGACGGCAAAGGAGATTTATATTGCCGGAGATGTCGATCTTGCGGTCGGGCGATTGAGGTTAATCGTTCCCGAGTTCCAAAGCGAAACAACGACCTTGCTCATTGATCCGCCGGCAGCTGGACTGAGCGCAATGATGCGAAAGGCAATTGTCGATCTTGCACCGGCGACGCTGATTTACGTTTCCTGCGATCCCGCGACCCTGGCGCGCGACTTAAGAGAATTACAGGAAAAATTCACGATCGAATCGGTTACGCCGCTCGATATGTTTCCGCAAACCGCTGAGATCGAAGTCGCGGTGCACCTGCAAGCGACATCATTCGCGAATTGAGAAAGAGCTTGCCAGCGAACAAACGCCCAATGAAGAGTCAACGCCAAGCGAGATGGCCGACTTAATTGTTACTGAGACCGCGGGCCTGCACCGCCCGCGCAACCTGGATTGGAAGCGTGCCGCCGCGCTGCTTTACGGTGACTGGGGCACGAGCAAAGCCTATGTCATCGGTCTTGCCTTCGTCGCCGCTGGCTTCTCATCACTGCCGATCATTCTCGCGGTCTGCGTGCTTACGGGTCTTGTGGGAATTAATTACGCTGTCATCTGCCGCTATTTCCCCGATGGCGGGGGCGTTTATTCCGCGGCGCGTTCGCAAGGACGATTGCTCGCCGTTGTCGGTGCGCTGCTGCTCATCGCGGATCTTACCGTGACAGCAGCGCTGAGTGGGTGGTCCGGTCTGACCTATATCATTGCCGGCGCAGAAGACATCTTCTGGTTGAAGTTTCTCAAGGATCACATTGCGTTCACCACTATCGGTGTTCTGCTTTTCCTCGGGTTTACCAATTGGTTTGGACCAAAACACTCGGGCAGTTTGGCGGTCGCACTGGCTGCGCCAACTGTGATTGTGGTTGTGGCACTGATCGCGGTAAGCGCGCCGCATTTCACCACGCATTTTCTCGAGCCGCGCCATGAAAGTTTGCGCGCTCTCTGGGTTCAATTTGTTGGCGTGATTCTCGCGCTCTCGGGTGTGGAAGCAATCGCGAATCTAACTGGCGTTATGAAGCTTGATCCCGGTTCGACTCCGGACCGGCCAAGCGTTGCCCGGGAGTCGCTCAAAGCGATTACGCCGGTTGCCATCGAGGTGGTGTTTGCCACGGCGCTGCTCGGATGGGCGATGCTCTCGCTTCCCGCGGTGATGGAAAAGACGCTCGGGCTTACCACCAAGAGCGCCATCGCTGCCGCGCTGACGAAGCGGCACGAGGATATGCTGCGATTCATTGCCGAACAATTCGGAACCGCGTCACTCGGACTATGGTTTGGCCAGGCGTTCGGCTGGGTGGTCGGCGTTGTGTTTCTGTTGTTGCTGCTGAGCGCTGCGAACACCGCGATCGTGGCTATGATCGGTTTGCTCTACATGACGGCGCGCGATGGCGAAATGCCGCCGCACTTCAAACGGCTGAATCGACATGGCGTCCCGCTGTATCCGCTCCTCATCGCGGTGGGCCTGCCCACTATCGTCTTGTTGACAGCGACAAATTTCCAAGCGCTCGCCGGGTTGTATGCAATCGGTGTGGTCGGAGCGATTACGGTCAATCTGGGTTCGTGCACCTTCAATCGCGCGATTGGCTTTACTTGGTACGACCGCATCTTATTCGGCTTCACATTCACCATTCTGTTTTTTGTTGAGTTGACTCTGGCGCGCACCAAGCCGGACGCGCTTTTCTTCGTCGTATGTGTGCTCGGCGTCGGTTTGGCATTGCGCGCCTGGACCCAAAAGCGTGCCGGCTTTACCACGCTCACCGTCACCCACCAGGTTGCGGCGATGGTTTCACCGGATCTCGTCGCGACGATGCAACCACGTTTCGAAGAAGGCCAAAAAATCATGGTGGCAGCGCGCGGGGTCACGCCCGTCCTCGGTTTCGCGCTTGAGGAAGCGCAACTGCGCAAAGCAACACTTTGCGTGCTCTACGTGAGAGAGATTGCCGTTTTTTATGGAGGCGGTCCAGCGGCACTCGGCCGCACGCGGTGGCAGGAGAACCCGGAGGCAAGCGCGATCATGTCGATGATGCTGAAGCTCGGTGCTGAGCGCGACATTTGCGTGCTGCCGGTGTATGCCGTAAGCGAGGACGCCGCTTCGACTATCCTCGACCTTTCCGCGACGATGGGAGTGGATTATCTCATCATCGGCGCATCGCAGCGCACCGCCATGGCCAAACTGCTTCGCGGCAGTGTCGCCACGAATGTCGCGCAACAATTGCCCGATTCCATCCGGCTCGTCATTTTCGGATGAACTGTAGCCACGCGCCTGTGGCGCGTCGGAATATTCGTTATCATGGACGGCCCACAGGGCCGTGGCTACAACATTGAGCGTTGGACGTTGAGCGCTACCAAAGGGGAATTGCTATTTTCTAATCCCAAAGAATGCTTCGAGCACGCGGGTGCCGAGCGCTTTCCAAATCTTGATTACCTCATAAGTGATCACGGCGGTGAAGCTCACGGCCATCCAAACACATGCCGCTTCGATGGGCAGGCCGAACCATGCCCCGATGCGTAACCCAGTCAGAACGCGCGGCCGATATTCCCACCAACCATAGGGCAAAGCGAGTGTGACTTCCCAAAGTAGGCTGATGAGGAGAAGAAGAAAAAAGGTGAAGCTGAAGGCGCGCCAATTGATGAATTGTCGCGCAGTGTGAAAAAAGCCGGCCGACGGTATGAGCGAAGCACACACGAGATAAATAAAATACCACGGGAATCCCTCGGGCGCGCCGGATAAAAGCTTTCGGTACAAGATCGCAGCTGCGATGAGGACGACGCCAAGAACGACCGAGGCAAAATGAAAACGGACGATGCGCGGTATGCCTTCCGCTGCGGCCTTGTAGTCGGGAACGTTGTAGGCTGCCATCCAATATTCATCGCACCAAATGTAACTGAGCAGCACGAGCATGAAGCCAGTCAGGTAAAAGACGAATTCCTCAATTGGAATCGCTCCACCGATGGCCGGGACTTGGCAGCCGAGTGTGGCCAGTTTGTTTGGGAAGATAAAGAAAGCGTTGCCAAAGAGCAGATCGAGCAGGAAGCCGAGCGGTGCGAGCACGGCGATGGTTCTCCAAAATGCCTTTCTCGGAAACTGCAGATCAGGCCGGCAGGCAAACCACCACGCCAGGGCACCAATCGGAACAACGAACAAAAGCAGACTCCACGTGTATCCGAGCGGTGTCGGATTATCCGAAGTGGCTTGTAAAATGCCAGGATGAATGACGGTGCGCAACGCGATCGCAGCCGGAAGAACGAGCGCCGCCGCGATGGCGAATACGACGTAGAAAGATTTTCGCTCCCGCATGGACCACAGCTTAAACAGACGATAGCTCATTGGGAATAGGGTTCGTCTTCGGAATCATTCGCGGCTTTAATGAAGAGGTTTTAAGATTTAACTTTGGCGCGCGATTCCTTCTCTTCTTTAAAACTCAACACTTAAAACTTAGAACTGCCGTGACTCCGCCAAAAGTACTCATCGCCGACTCCATTTCTCAGCGCGGCATCGATGAGCTTTCGCGCGAGGGCGCCCTCGAAGTCGCGATCAAAACCGCCTTAAGCGAAAAGGAGCTTGTCGATCTTATCCCGCAATTCAGCGCGCTCGTTGTGCGCAGCCAGACAAAGGTCACTGCCGATATCTTGAACGCTGGTGTGCGGCTCCGCGTGATCGGCCGCGCCGGCGTGGGTGTGGACAATGTCGATGTCGAGACGGCTACGCGACGCGGCATCATCGTTTTGAATGCGCCGGGCGGAAACACGGTGTCCACGGCCGAGCACGCATTTTCACTTCTGCTTTCGGTTGCCCGCAAGATTCCGCAAGCCGACGCAAACGTTCGTAGCAAGAATTGGGACAAAAAGGATTTCGAAGGCGTCGAGCTGTATAACAAAACGCTCGGCATTATCGGAATGGGCCGGATCGGCAGCGAACTCAGCCGGCGCGCTATCGCGTTCGGGATGCGCGTTGTCGCTTACGATCCGTACCTTTCCGCGACGCGCGCCCGTAGCTTGCAAGTCGAGCTGGTGGACGAACTCGACGACTTGCTCAAGAGCGCAGATTTCATCTCGCTGCACACCCCGCTCACGACAGAAACGCATCACATTCTTGATTCCGGCCGGTTGCAAAAAACGAGACGTGGCGTCCGCATCATCAATTGCGCGCGTGGCGGCTTGATCGACGAAGCCGCACTGGTCGAAGCGTTGCAAGATCGACATGTGGCCGGCGCGGCGCTGGATGTTTTCGAAACGGAACCGTTGCCGGCTGATTCGCCGTTGCGCAGCGCGCCCAATCTTGTTCTCACTCCGCATTTGGGTGCGTCCACCGCGGAAGCGCAGGAAAGCGTCGGCATCGAGATCGCGCAATCGATTCGTGCGGCGCTGCTCGAAGGAACGATCCGCAACGCTGTGAACATGCCGAACCTCGACGCCAAGACATTGGCGATTGTGGGGCCGCATCTGCGTTTTGGCGAAAAGCTCGGGAGATTTCTGTCGCAAATCTCGCCGCGGCGAGCCGACGTCTTCAACATCAATTACAGTGGCAAAGTAAACGAAGTGGACACGACCGCGATTACGCGCTCGGTGCTCAAAGGTTTTCTGCAAGCTGCCGGCGGCAGCGACGTAAACGAAGTGAACGCGCCGGCGTTCGCCGAAAGCCTTGGTTTGAAAGTTAGCGAATCGCGTCTGAGCGCGCCGGGAGATTACACCGACATGCTCGAATTATCCGCTGCTGGCGAAGGAAAAACTGTGTCGGTCGGCGGCGCGTTTTTCGGCGCCACTCCGCGAATTGTCAGCATCAACAGCCGACCCGTGGAAGCTCGTCCACACGGTGTCGTGCTCGTACTCGAAAACACAGACCGCCCGGGTATGGTTGGACGAATCGGCAATTTGCTCGGCGATCACGGCGTAAATATTGCCACGATGTCACTCAGCCGAAATCAGGCCGGCGGAACCGCGCTTACGGTGTTGAACCTCGATACTGCGCCAGACGAGGCGTTGCTCGAGGAAATTCGGGCGAGCGAAGACATCCACTCGGCGCAAGTGATCAAGCTCTAGGCGTAAACGAGGAGATCGATTTCTTCGGGAAGCGAGTTTGAAACTTCGCGAATGACGCTGCCGCGAATTAGATTTAACAGCGCGTTACGCTGCGGAGCTCCGAGAATCACACGGGAGGCGCCGAGGGTGGCGGCGACGTCGACAATTGTTTCCGCGGCCGACGGACTAACGGCGTAACAAAACAGAGGGGGATGATCGACAGCCTTTTGTTTCGCTTCGGCAAAGATTGTACTGGCCTCAGGATCGTCTGGCCACTTGCGTTTCGTGTCCTGCTCGGTCATGAACGGCTGCTCGCGCACAAAAAGTAGGTACAACCTGCGGCCGGTCTCGCGTGCTTCCTTCAATGCAAAGTCGAGCGTGCGTCCGGTGCCACGGATGGCGCAGAGAATTGATTCCGCGCTTGTGAAATCTGACGCTGGCCCGGCTGCGGCCGGCGAGACTTGCATCGGTAACGCGGCGGAGACGCGCGGCGGCGCAACTTCCTTTCTCATTCGCCTTTCCTGGGCGAGGCCGCGCAGAATCAAACCGACAGCAAGGATCGTGACCGCGAAGTAGCGCGCGTTCGGTTTATCGATGAGCAACGACATTTCGATTGCCGCCATGACAATGAACGTCGCGAACATGAGCGTGCGTTCCCAAGGTTTGATCGACAATTTTCGGTCGGTCGCGGTCGCGCCAAGATTGGTCGCGATCGCGCCGACGACGCCGACGGCGTAAAGATCGGCCAGGCCGGCCATGTCTTTAACGAGAATCACCAGCGACATCGGAACGATGGTGGCAAGCAACATGCCCGCGCTGGGCACGCCCCATTTGTTGAGGCGCTGGAAAATGGCTGGAAGCTCACGATCACGCGACATGAGAAATTGGATCATGATAAGATCGACAATCGCGGTGTTGACAGCGGAGAGCAGCAACAAGGCGAAGACGATGCTGACGATGAACCCGAAGGCGTGACCGAGCGCGGGGCCAAGCGCGCCGCCGACAAAAATTTCCCCCATGTAACGCAACATGTAGTCGCGCACGCCTTGTGCGCCGGGTGCGTTCACGTCGCCGTTGAGGATCTGCAATCCGCCGAGCGCATGCATGGCGAGACCGAGCAATGCGGTGAAGACGCACACTTCGATCATGACCCACAAAATCGCGGGCGTGGAAGTTTTGCGCACGGATGGTTGCGCATCGGTGCTGCCGGGATCGAGCCGCATCACGCCAGTGGCGTTGGCGATGGCTTCGACACCGGAAAGCGCGAGGACGATTCCGACAAAGCCGGCCCAGTTTTGCCAGAAGCCGCCGTGCAACGGTTGTAAATGTCCAATCGCTTCCCCCATGTGCGGCAGACTGAAAAGCCCGAGAACAACGACGACGATGGCAGTCGGCACAGAAATCAAAAAAGCGAGGCCGCCGGTGTGTTTCGGTCCGAGCAGGTTGAGCACCCCGATAATGAGGATGGCCGCGGCGGCGAATTTTTCAGGATGCGGCACGCCTAGATAGGCGAAGGCGGAAAGCGCGCTGATGGCCGCGGTTACCAAATAATCGGCGATGAGAAGAAAGGCGCCGACGATGGAGATCACTTCGGAGCGATGACGCACGCTCGCGTAAACGCCGCCGCCGTCCGGATAAAGCCGGCAAATGATCATGTAGTTGATGCCGACCAGCGCGGTCAGCACACACATCGCGGCGATAAGGCAGAAGGAGGCATAACCTGCGACCGCGAAAGCGAGACCGATGACGTAGGCCTTGCTGGTGCCCCAGTCGCCGTACAAAATCGCAGCCGCGCGTTTCCAATCCACATTGCGCGGTCGCTTAACGTCTGTTGGTATCAATTGATTCGACTCAAACGAGACGGCCTCGCGCGACAAGGCGCCTTCCTTCAGGAGCCGGATTTCACGACATCCATTGCCCTTTAATGATGCTGACGAGGTTAGCTGTCGGGTTAGAGCCATTAAATGCTCTCGATGCCGCGCATCGTTCGCCCCGATCCGCACCGCATTCGCGGACGGAATTTGGTTCCCCCGTTGGACCGGCCACTCGCCGATCCATTAAGCGAAACAAAGAACTGGCGAAATCTTCTGACTAGGAAATGCCGCAGTCAAGTGAGCCACTCGCTGCCTGCGCATTCAAGCCGCCTCATTGGCGACGAGGCGGTACCCGATACCTGGCTCGGTCTTAATGAGAATCGGACTGGCAGGGTCCCTTTCAATCTTCTGGCGCAGGTGGGTGATGTAAACGCGGAGATATTGGCGGTGCTCTTCAGATTTCGGGCCCCAGATTTCACGAAGGATATGACGATGCGTGAGGACGCGACCAGGATGCCTAACGAATAATCGGAGCAGCGCATATTCGGTGGCGGTGAGCTTTATATGGTGACCGCCGCGTGTCACCACTCGAGCCGTAAGATCGACAATCAGATCGCCGCTCTTGAAAACGGAAACCTCTTCTTCGGGTCGCGTTTTGCGTTGCGCCGTGCGCAGACGTGCGAGCAATTCCGGCGTGCTGAACGGTTTGGTGACATAATCTTCCGCGCCGGCATCGAGCGCGGCGACTTTGCCCGCTTCGTCATCGCGCACGGAAAGAACAAGCACCGGCGCTTCGCTCCATTCCCGGAGGCGTTTTAAAACCTCGAGCCCATCGAGATCGGGCAGGCCAAGATCGAGAAGAATAATGTCAGGGCGCCGGCTGGCGGTTTCCGTCAAGCCTTGCTGGCCCGTTTCGGCTTCGTGGACTTGGTAGTCCTCAGCCTCAAGGACAACTCGCAAAAGCCGTCGAATCTGCACTTCATCATCGACAATCAACGCAACCGGTTTCATGCGGTCGCCTCGGACGGAAGCCGCATCGACTCACCGATCGGGATCCGGATCGAAAAACGTGAGCCAGGAGTGTGTTCTCGATTTTGCGCGACTATCTGGCCGGCATGCGCTTCAACTAATTGGCGTGCGATCGAGAGACCAAGGCCAAGCCCGCCGGCAGGCGTGCCGGGACCGCGATAGAATTTTTCGAAGACTTTATTTTCTTCTCCGGGCGCGAGACCCGGGCCGTGATCGACGACGGAAAAAACGAGCATGGAGTCATCGCGTGCCGCACTCACTTCAATCGGCTGATCGCTCATTCCGTGGGCCGCCGCATTCGAGAGCAAAGCGCCCAACGCTTGTTCGATGAGGTGCGCGTCCACGGAAATCATGGGCAAATTTTTTGCGATGGTGACTTTAACGGACTGTTCGTTTAATCCGGCGAGCGCAACTGCTTCGTGCACCAACTCACCCGGCTCGCACCATTCACGCACCGGTTGAAGAAGTCCGGATTCTAAACGCGTCGCGTCGAGCAAGTGATCGACGGTGCGGGTGAGACGCCGCACCGCTTGTTGGAGTTCCGCGCGATCGGGCTGCGGCTGTTGCAGCGCGGCGGAGATAGCGGCCAGTGGAGTTTTCAATTCGTGGGAGACAGAATCGAAAAGCGTCTTCTGAAGTTTTTGCGATTGACGAGAAATTTGTGCGGATCGGCTTTCTTCCAACGCGCGCTCTTTGTTCACAAACACGACAAGTTGGGCGGCAAAGGCATCGAGCAGTTCGCGTTGCTCGAGGGTGGGTGGGTGCGCGAGCCTCACGGTAAGCACACCTTCGGCGCGATCGCCCGTCACAAGCGGCACATGCAACGATTCGGCATCAGGAAGTGTGTCAGTGGATCTTCCGGCACTCTGTTTTTTTTGAAACGCCCAGATCGCGACGCTTTCGTCTTTGCTCGAGGGCGCGAACGTGCTGGCTGAATGGCAGGAAAGACCGCCTTCATCTCGCAGCCAAACCGCCGCATCGGCCTGAAAAAAGTTTTTGATCAACGTCAAAACTTTCGGCATCGCTTCGCCGAGATCGCGGCTGGCGGCCAGCGCACGGGTCAAACGATAGAGCGCGGTAGCGCGCTCTTCGCGGCGGCGTTCCGATTGTTCGCGCTCGCGCAACTGCGTGGCGAGATGGCCGATGACGAGCGCGATGACGAAATACGCACAGAACATCATCACATCCTGAAACTGGCCGATGTAAAAAGTGAAGCGTGGCGGAACATAAAGAAAATTCCAGAGCAACGCGCTCAGGGCAGCGAGAAAAAGAGTGGGCCATCGGCGCAGGCGCATTCCCGCGAGCACAACGGCGAGCAAATAAAACAACGCCACTGCATAGTAGCCGGTGTAAGAGAAGATCGACAACGACAAGGCGGTTACGACCGCAGCGATGACAAGTGCGATGCCAAAGTCGCGCCACGGTGCGCGCGCCAAACGTTCCTCGATTGGTTCACTGCGCGGCCGCGCCGATTCGTCCGCCGGAATCATGTGAATGTCGATGTTGCCGCTGTGGCGCATGAGCCAGCGGAGCGGGTCGCGTTTCAAAAAGCTTGCCCATCGCGAACCGAGCGGCTTGCCGATAACAATCTGGGTGACGTTGTGTTGACGGGCGATGCGGAGCAGCGCTTCGCCGATATCGGTGCCGGGCGTGGAAACGACTTCCGCGCCGAGCTGGCGCGCGAGCGCGAGATAACGAGTCAAGCGTGTTTGCTCCTCTTGCGAAAGCGCGCGAGGTTTCTCGATGTTCGCGACGATCCAGGTAGCTTCCATCGATGCCGCCAACCGGCGCGTGTAGCGAATCAATCTTTCCGAATACGGGCTCGCGCTCACAGCGACGAGCAGACGGTCGCCGCTTTTCCACGGTCCGGCGATTTTTTGCTCGGACATGATATCGCGCAAATCACGATCGACATGTTCGGCGACCAGTCGCAATGCCATTTCGCGCAATGCAGTAAGATTGCTTTGGCGGAAGAAATTTTCCGAGGCAGCAGCGGCGCGTTCACCAAGATAAACTTTTCCTTCGGCGAGACGCGAGCGCAGTTGATCGGGCGTAAGATCGACGAGCATAATCTCGTCGGCAAGATCGAGAACGGAATCAGGGACAGTTTCGTGGACAGAAACGCCGCTGATCTGCCGGACAATATCGCTGCGACTGGCGACATGTTGGACGTTGAGCGTCGTGTAAACACTGATGCCAGCATCGAGCAGCTCGAGCACATCCTGGTAGCGCTTCGGATGGCGCGATCCCGGCGCATTCGTGTGCGCGAGCTCATCGACCACGGCCAGCCCGGGATGCCACGTTAAGATGGCGTCGAGATCCATTTCACTCAGGGTCGTGCCGCGATATTCGATCTGTGAACGAGGCATGATCGGCATACCTTCGAGCAACGCCTCGGTTTCTTTGCGCCCATGCGTTTCGACAATGCCGACAACCACCTCGCATCCCTCAGCTTGTTTTTGCCGCGCTGCTTGCAGCATGGCGTAGGTCTTGCCTACGCCAGGCGACATCCCAAAGAAAATCTTCAACTTGCCGCGCCCAGCCGTGGTTTCTTCGCGCTTCATGCGCGCGAGAATCTCATCGGGATTCGGCCGGTCCACCTCGCTCATACGTCCGGCATCTTACGCCATCTGACCGTCTTGAAAAAGTGAGCGCCTATTAAACTCCGGCGCGGCGATCACTCGCGGTGTCGATGTGCCCTTCGCGCGAGTAGAGCTTTCTCGCAATCCCAGAAGGACGTGAGCGGAAGCGGAAACACGCCCATGGTGGTCGCAAGGAGAAAAAGATTATGGATGAATCCTTAGGTTTAGAACGTGAGAATAAAATCCACTCCCATCGTAAATTGATCGACGTTGCGTGAGTCGTTGAAGGGATGCGTGCCATTTAACGCGCGATCATAGCGCAGCTCCGGACGAATCGTCAGACCGGAAATCGGTTTCGGCATTGCCGGTTTGATGTTTACACTGGCTGTAACCGCCCCATAGGTGGTTTTTCCACCACCGACGGTGCGCGGGTCAATGGTCGGTTCACCCTCCAAGGCGCGCTTTGGGTCATGGTTGTTGGCAAACGAGACCACGTAAAAGCCGTCGTCATCCCAGAAGATTTCCCCGCGTATTCCGGCAGTTAACCAACTGTTGATCGCATAGGTGAAATATTGCGCGATGCCATAGGCTTGGGCGTCACTGACTTCGTCCAGCGCATAATTGAGATCGGTAATCGACGTAAGCTTATCGGTGATCTTCCACGTCGTTGTTATGTCGCTGAGATAGCGCAAATCGTGGTTGTTATGTGGGGTCTCTGGCCCGATGTGCGTAGTGGCGGCCACAACAACTTTACCCTCGTAGAGGTTTAATCCAATCCCGCCGTGGAACGCCAGCGCATCGTTGTTGTCCTCGATGCTAGTGTTTACGCCACGCGTAACACCAGCCATTAGGTCGAGCCATTTAGTCGCGTGAAAGGTCGCAAGGGCGCCGGTGTGATTAAACGGAATTCCAACATTAAAAATGTAGGTGTGCGAGTAAAAGAAGTTTGTGCGCGGATCGATCGTTTCCGCTCCTTCCAAAGTAACGAATTTGCCAAGCTTCAAGTCGAGGCCACCCTCGCTGATAATGGGAAAGTGCAGATTGAGATAAGCTTCGACCAGGTCCGGCTGAAGGATTGAAGTAGACGCCGTGTCATCGAACAAACCAAGCGAATGAATGGTGCGCGCGTCGCTTCCGTACATGAATTGCAACTTGAAGCCCCAATCGAATTCGCCGGGTTGCGGCGCCAGCGCGCGCTCGAAATTGATTACGAGCTGATTCAGCAGCGGTTCGTTCGCGCGGTCGTCAAAGAACCGTCCGAAGTTCTGATTATCCTTCGGGCTGGCAGAATTGAAGGTGATCCCACTGTCGATCCAACCGGAAATCTTAAAGCGTGGCGCCGGAGTGGGCGAAGCCGTTTCGGTTTCACCCGCCACAGCGATCGTGGCGAGACAAAGCGCGAGCGAGAAAATAAAAAGGTGTTTGATAAATGAGGCGAGGAATCAGCGCGGTTCGGCGAGCGCGGTGTTCATTTGAGGGATTCGGGACGTGGATTGTCGATGAACCAAGTCCAGAACGGCTGAAGATGTCGATCTTGTCTGAAGAAGACGCGCCGCAACTTCGCGAGTGGGCCGTGAGTAGTTGGTCGCACCGTCGCGTCCGATTTCTTCTCGATGTAAACGGGAACGACGACGAACACGTACGTTGTTCTCGTTGGGCCAGGGCCAGTGCGATGGCTATCGTTCGCCGACTGCGTGGCTGCCGGAGAAATTATGTCGGAAGGTTTCATGGATTCGCCGCGAATGAGTCGAGCGCGCGATTCAGGCTGAGGACGTTCACACCGGGATCTCCCAGAAGACCGAGGTCTCGGGCGTCTGTGTTTTGTTTAATCAACTCGCGCAATTTCTCCTCGCTTACGGCGCGAGCTTTGGCGACGCGCGGAGTTTGGAGCTCAGCGTTGCGCAAGCTGATATGAGGATCGAGGCCGCTGCCGGACGCGGTCACCGCATCAGCCGGCACGGATTCGTCTGCGTTTAAGCCGTTCTCCTTTCGAAAGGCGTCAACGCGGTCTTTGATCGCATCATTCAGCTTTTGTGAAGTCGGCCCGAGGTTGCTGCCGCCGGAACTCGCGGCGTCGTAGCCGGTGCCGGCGGCTGAAGGACGTGGATGAAAATATTTGTCGGCGGTGAACCCCTGCGCGAGCAGCTTCGAACCGCGCACGGTCCCATCGGTATCCAGAATCAGGCTGCCGTTAGCTTTGTCGTGGAACAAGCCTTGCGAGATTCCGAAGACCACGAGCGGATAAAGACCGCAGCAAACAATCGCCAGGACCAATGTAGCGAAGACCGCGCCGCGAATTTCGGAAAAAAGTTCTTTCATAAACTAAATGAGATGGAGAGCGGCGATGATGAGGTCGATGAGCTTGATGCCGACGAACGGCACGATCACGCCGCCGAAGCCATAGATGAGCAGGTTGCGCTGGAGAATCGCGAGCGCGCCCATCGGTTTGTAGGCCACGCCGCGCAACGCCAGTGGAATCAGGGCGATGATGATGAGCGCGTTGAAAATGACGGCGCTAAGAATGGCGCTGGTGGGACTGTGGAGGTGCATAATGTTGAGCGGAGCGATGGCGGGAAATGTGGCCATCAGCATGGCGGGAATAATCGCGAAATACTTCGCCACATCGTTCGCGATGCTGAACGTCGTCAACGAACCGCGCGTGATGAGCATCTGTTTTCCGATCTCAACGATGTCGAGCAGCTTGGTCGGGTTGCTGTCGAGGTCCACCATGTTGCCGGCTTCGCGCGCGGCCTGCGTGCCCGTGTTCATCGCCACGCCGACATCCGCCTGCGCGAGCGCGGGCGCGTCGTTTGTGCCGTCGCCTGTCATGGCGACGAGATGGCCGTTGCCTTGTTCTTCGCGAATACGTTTTAGTTTCTGTTCGGGCGTTGCCTCGGCCATGAAATCATCTACGCCGGATTCAGCAGCAATGGCCGCAGCGGTGAGCGGGTTGTCGCCCGTGACCATGATGGTGCGGATGCCCATTTTGCGGAGTTGTCCGAAGCGGTCCTTGATTCCGCCTTTCACGACGTCCTTCAATTCGATCACGCCGAGCGTTGTCATGTCGGAGGCGACGACGAGCGGAGTCCCGCCGCGATGCGAGATTTCATCGACCGCTTTATTCACGGCCTGTGGGAAAACTCCACCGGCCGCTTCGACAAATCCGCGCACGCTTTCCGCCGCGCCCTTGCGCACACGCATGGTCGGTTCGGTATCGGTTGCGTGAAGATCGATGCCGCTCATGCGGGTCTGCGCGGTGAACGGAATGAACGTCGCATGCAGCTCGTGCATTTCGCGTGCGCGCAATCCGAATCTCTCCTTCGCTAACACGACAATGGAGCGACCTTCCGGCGTTTCATCGGCGAGCGAACTCAATTGTGACGATGCGGCGAGATCTTTATCGCTGATTCCGGGCGCGGAATGAAACGCGACTGCCATGCGATTGCCCAAAGTGATCGTGCCGGTCTTGTCGAGAAGCAGAACATCGACATCTCCCGCCGCTTCGACCGCGCGCCCGCTCATTGCCAGCACATTCCGCTGAAGCACCCGATCCATGCCCGCGATGCCGATCGCACTGAGCAAGCCGCCGATGGTTGTTGGAATCAGGCAAACGAGCAGCGCGACCAGAACGGGAATCGAAAACACTGTGGCGGAATAAATGCCGAATGGCTTCAGCGTCACACACACGAGCAGGAAAATGAACGTCAACGCGGCAAGCAGGATCGTCAGTGCTATTTCGTTAGGCGTTTTTTGACGGCGCGCGCCCTCGACGAGAGCAATCATGCGGTCGAGAAAACCGCCGCCCCTCTCCATCGTTACCCGAATGACAATGCGGTCGCTGAGCACACGCGTACCGCCAGTAACCGCGCTGCGGTCGCCACCGCTTTCGCGAATCACCGGAGCGGATTCGCCGGTGATCGCAGCTTCATCGACGCTAGCGATTCCCTCCACCACATCGCCGTCCGCGGGAATCACATCGCCCGCCTCGCAAACGACGAGGTCGTCCTTCTGCAAGATTGGCGCGGGCACTTTTTCTTCACGCCCGTTTTGCAATCGGCGCGCCATGGTTTCCTTGCGAGCTCGTCGCAGACTGGCGGCTTGCGCCTTGCCGCGACCTTCTGCAACAGCCTCGGCGAAATTGGCAAATAGCACGGTGAACCACAGCCAAATGGCCAGTTGAGCAACGAAACCGCGCAGCGCCGGTTCGGCCGTGAAGATTCCAACTGTGGTGAGCGCCGCGCCCACCATGGTCACAAACATGACCGGGTTCTTGATCATCAGGCGCGGGTTGAGTTTCTTGAACGCGTCAACGATCGCCGGGCCGGCAATGTTCCAGTCGAAAAGGGAAGGAGCTTTCTGCTTCATAAGCTAAAGGCGCTCAAAAAAGTTTTCCCTGGAGGTTGAGGAAGTGCTCAACCACCGGTCCAAGCGTGAGTGCCGGGAGAAAATTCAGCGCACCAATCAAGAGTACTGTGCCGAGCAAGAGAATGAGGAACGTGCCGCCGGAAACAGGGAACGTGCCCGCGCTCGCCGGCGCGACCTTCTTCTGCACCAGCGAACCCGCCAGGGCCATGATCGGCACGATCATCAAGAAGCGGCCGAAGAGCATGTCGAGACCGAGCGTGGTGTTGTACCAGGGCGTATTGCCGGAGAGTCCCGCGAACGCGCTGCCATTGTTTCCGGCGCCTGAGCTGAACGCGTAGAGAATTTCGCTGAGTCCGTGAGGACCGGCGTTGTTCAGGCCAGCCAGGCCCCACTTGCTCACCACTGCCCACGCCGCGAATCCCAGAATGGAAATCGCGAGAATCAGCAACGACAACATTGCCATCTTGACATCGTAGGCCTCGATTTTCTTGCCGAGATATTCCGGTGTGCGGCCAACCATCAAACCCGCGATGAAAACGGCGAGCACGACAAAGACGAGCATTCCGTAGAGACCCGCGCCAACGCCGCCGAAAATTATTTCTCCCAGTTGGATGTTGAATAGCGGCACGAAGCCGCCGAGTGCCATGAACGAATCGTGCATTGAGTTGACCGCGCCGCACGATGCGTCGGTTGTGATCGTGGCAAAGAGCGCGGAGTTGAAAATGCCGAAGCGAAGTTCCTTGCCTTCCATATTGCCGTCGGCGGCAGCGATGCCGAGTTGGTGATGAATCGGATTGCCTGCGCTCTCGGCCCACCAGCAGAGCAGCACACCACCCACAAACAAGATCGACATCGCGGCCCAAACCGTCCATCCATGCTTCTGGTTTTTGACCATCCGCCCCAGGTAATAGGTGAGTCCGCTGCCGATCGAGAAAATGGAAAGCATCTGGATGAAATTCGAGAGCGGCGTCGGATTCTCGAACGGATGTGCTGCGTTGGCGTTTACGTAACCGCCGCCGTTCGTGCCGACCATTTTGATCGCGACCTGCGATGCCATCGGTCCTTGCACGATGTTTTGTGCGGTGACGGTTTGTTCCTCCATTACCGGCTTGTCATCAGCTCCCTTAATTGTCTCGCCTTTGCCGTTTTTCTTTTCGACCTGGACTTTCATTGGCTCCACCAACGTGGCTTTGGTGTAAGGCTTGAAATTTTGAATCATGCCCTGCGAAACGAGAAAGACCGCGAAGACGAGGCAAATGGGCAGAAGCAAGTAGTAGGTCAGACGGACGAGATCCACCCAGAAATTGCCGAGCGTATTCGCGGAATGGCGCGCGATCGCGCGGACGAGCGCAGCAGCAATGGCAATGCCGGTCGCGGCAGAACCGAAATTGTGAAACGCTAGCGCGACCATCTGCGAGAAATACGACATCGTGGATTCGCCGCTGTAATTCTGCCAATTGGTGTTCGTGGTGAAGCTGACCGCCGTATTGAACGCGAGGTCAGGGCTCACGGGACCAAGTCCCTGGGGATTGAGCGGCAGAATATTTTGCAACCGCAGGATCGCGTAAGTGAACACGCAACCCACCAAACTGAAGAGCAACATGGCGAGCGTGTATTGCTTCCAATTGTGCTCTTTGCTGGAATCGACTCCCATCAGCCGATACGTCACCCGTTCCAAGGGACGCACCACGGGATCGAGCCAGGTCCTGCCATTCGCATCGAGCACTTGCAGCAGATAAAGCCCCATCGGCTTGGTGATCAGCACGAGCGCGATAAAGTAGAGGGCGAATTGAAGCCAGTCAGAAGCTTGCATTGTCGATCCTTAGAATTTTTCGGGGCGAATCATGGCCACAAACAGATAGGCGAACAGCAACAGCGCGATGATGCCGACAACGATTGTTTCCATTCGATCTTCCTAGAGCCTTTCGCAAAACCGGACGTAAAACGCACTCACGAAAAAAAACACGACGACAATTCCAACGAAAATTAAGTCGCTCATAAAATCACTCGATGGCTACTCTGTCCGTCGATGGCTACGAAGAGATAGGCGACGATGAAACCGCTCATAAAACTATCCCAACGATGAGCGAACTTTGGCCGCAGCGTTAATTAAACGAGAGCCGTAAACCGTTAAAAATTCGTTAAAGCCTTCTTCGCTGCGGGCGATCCGCTCTGGAAAGGCTGCGCTCACCGACCATCAGAACTACGAGGTTGACCAGCTTCGGTTCCCTAGTCAGAATCGCTGCCCATATGGACTTCAGCGCACATTCTATCATTTGGGTTTTGGTCATCGGCCTTGTCATCGGCGCCATCGCGAAACTGTTGATGCCCGGAAAAGATCCCGGTGGTTGCATCATCACCATGCTGCTCGGAATCGCCGGGGCCTTTGTCGGCACTTGGATCGGCCGCCTCTTCGCGGGCGAGAATTACATTGCCGGTTGGATCATGTCGATCATAGGCGCAATGATATTGCTTTTGCTCTATCGATTGATTCTCAGGCGAAGGATGTAAGCGACGGCGTTTTGGGCGCGCCGCGCAGGCACGTCGCTACATTCGATATTTGATTCGCCGCAAGAGGCGCAGGGTTGCTCTGTCGCGTGAATGGCAGATTGTCATTTCTTCATGCCCGCGCCGACAAAATTTCGGATCATCGTCGCGTTCGCCGCTCTCTATCTTATCTGGGGTTCAACTTATCTTGGGATTCGTTTTGCGATTGAGACTGTTCCGCCATTTTTAATGGCGGGCACCCGGTTCCTGATCGCGGGCGTGATTATGTATGCGATCGGGTGGTCGCAAGGCATCGGTAAATCGAATTGGGCGAACTGGCGGACGTCCTTGATTATCGGCGCCTGTTTGATTCTCGGTGGCAATGGCGGGGTAACAGTCTCCGAAAAGTATATCGATTCGGGGTTGGCGGCGCTGATCGTGGCGGTAGTTCCCATCTATATTGTGGTGCTGGGCTGGGCGTCCGGAATCGCGCCCAGGCCAACGCCAATTGTCTGGCTCGGCCTCGTAGGAGGTTTTGTTGGCGTTGGCGTTTTACTGGGCCCGGCGCTGCGCTTTTCTTCGAACGGCGGACGACATCCTGCGATTGGAATGTCGATCCTGCTTGTCTCATCCTTCATCTGGTCGGCGGGATCGCTCTATTCGCGCGCGGCTAAACACGCGGCGTCTCCGTTTCTCACCGCTGCTCAACAGATGCTCTGCGGCGGATTGCTTCTTTTACTCACTAGCTTCGCGACCGGCGAAACGCGGCGTTTCCATCCAGGTTCCATGTCGATCTTGTCGGTCGCGTCATTTGCCTATTTAGTCATTATCGGAGCTGTGGTTGGATACACGGCCTACATTTGGTTGCTGCGAAATTGCGATCCTGCGAAAGTTGCTACCTACGCCTACGTGAATCCGATCGTGGCTGTCCTGCTTGGCGCCGCTTTCGCCGGGGAGACTTTGACCATGCGCACATTGGTCGCCGCTGCTCTTATCATCGGCTCTGTGGCGCTGGTGATTACCGCGCAGCAGTTGAGATTGAGAGCCGAGCCGCAAATTAGCGCCGCTGTGACCCCAGCTGATTGAGAACGATGAAAAGCGAGAATCCGTTTGGTGACCCGAAAGGACCTGTCGTGAACGGCAGTCGAACGGATCGACAAGAGACAATCGAAGTCGTAAAGCGGAACTGGCGCGCCGAAGTTGAGACGGCCGAAGTATATCGCGATCTCGCGGGACGGGAGCAGGACGAGAAACGCAAAGGCATTCTCTTGCGCATGGCGGAAGCGGAAGAGCGCCATGCCCAACGCTGGGAGAAAAAGCTGCGAGATCTCGGCGTCGAGGCGCCCATTCTTAAGGACACGATCGCCCGCCGGCTAAACCGTTGGTGGAATAAAATCGCCGGCGCGGAGGTGGCTATTCGCCGAATGGAAGCAGCGGAAGAACGGCACGAAGCAGAATTTCGGGATCAGGCCGAGCGGGCGCTGGCCGGAGAGCACGATGTACAGGATTTTCTTCGCGAGAGCGCACTCGAGGAGAAGGCGCACGCGCGTGCATTGAGCGCGATGGCTCCGCCGGCTGGTCCGAGAACTGCACTCGATGCAATTTTGAAACGCGAGCGCTGGCATGGGCGCGGTGGTAGCTGGGTAGCCGACGCGATTTATGGCGCAAATGACGGACTGGGTGCGGTGTTCGGAATCGTTTCCGGCGTCGCGGGCGCGACGAATAACCAGCAACATTACGTGCTCATATCCGGTTTGGCGGGGATGCTCGCTTCGACTCTCTCTATGGGAGCTGGGGCGTATCTCGCCGCGAAGAGTGAACGCGAGGTTTATGAAGCGGAAATCTCGCGGGAGCGAACGGAAGTGGAAGAAAATCCCGAGGAAGAAATCGAAGAGATGTCGCTCTTCTATCAGCTGCAAGGATTCAATCCTGAAGAATCGCAGCGAATGGCGGAACGCCTCGCCGAACAGCCCGAACAGTTCGTGCAGGCGATGGCTCAGAGTGAGCTCGGATTATCCGAGCATCGCTTTCCGAATCAGTGGACATCGGCAGTCTCGGCAGCCATTTCAACCGCAATCGGCGCTTTCGTTCCAATCGTTCCATTCTTTTTCATGGGAGGCTTGAATGCGGTGATTGTGTCGTTTGGCATCAGTTTGGTTGCGCACTTTGCAGTCGGTGCGTTGAAATCGCTGATCACGATCCGTTCCTGGTGGGCATCGGGTCTCGAAATGACATGGATCGGTGTAATTGTGGCGGTGGTGACTTACAGCCTCGGGCTAGCATTTGGCGCGTTAGGCTAAAAGAAAACTAATTTTGAAACGCTTGGGAGAACAACTTGCGTTTGCATCTCCTTTGCATACCGGTGCGTTTTCAACGTTTCGTCATTCGCATTGTCTATCAATCTCACATGCATCTGCGCCTTGTAATCGTTCTCATTTCTGTCGCGCTCATCGCACCGGCAGGATTCGCTCAGGATAAAAATGGACCGACTGCCGATGAGTTGGTTGCCAAAAATATCGAAGCCAAAGGCGGCGCGAGCGCGCTGCGTGACCTCCAATCTCTGCGTCTTAGCGGCAAAATGCTGGTGCAGCAGGGCCAGATCCAATTAGCCTATCTGGAAACCAAGAAGCGCCCTGACGAAGTACGCACCGAGGCTTCCCTCCAGGGGATGACACAAATCGAGGCGTATAACGGCAAAGAAGGATGGAAAATCTCACCATTCTTCGGACGCAAAGACCCCGAAAGAATGTCGGCGGACGACGCTAAAGCGCTGATAGAAGACGCGGAGATCGATGGGCCATTGGTTGATTGGAAGGCGAAAGGAAGCACGGTCGAGTACCTCGGAACTGAGGACGTCGATGGGACGCTCGCGCACAAGTTAAAAGTGGCGCGGAAAAATGGGGACGTGAGTTTTGTCTATCTGGATCCCGACCACTTCCTGGAGATCCGAGTTTTGACACAACGGCTGAGACACGGCGCGCAAGAAGAGGTGGAGACCGACCTCGGCGATTATGAAAAGGCCGCAGGCGTATTCGTTCCGACCTCGATCGAGTCCGGACGCAAGGGGGCGCCGGACAAGCAGAGGATTATTATCGATAAGGTCGAAGCTAACATGCCAGTTGATGACGCAGTTTTTCATTTTCCCGCCGCCAAATAACTTTTCCTTTAACATTTATGCATTCCCTGAAGTTTGTTCTACCTTCCACGCTGGTTCTTTGCGCCATTCTTTGCCACGCTGAAAATACGCCATATACCTCGGCAACAATCTCCGGCTTGGGCGCACGCAATATAGGCTCTGCAGCGATGAGCGGACGCATCTCGGCCATTGCCGGAACACGCGAGCCCTCGGGTAAAATCACGCTCTTTATTGGCGCGGCCAGTGGCGGCGTTTGGAAATCTGATGATGGCGGGACGCGGTATCGGCCCGTGTTTGATGAGCAACCTGTGCAATCAATCGGCGCGATTGCGCTCGATCCAAAAAACCCGAAAAATGTTTGGGTTGGAACCGGTGAATCGTGGACGCGCAATAGCGTTTCAATTGGTGATGGAATCTATAAGTCAACCGACGGCGGCGAAACGTGGACGCATGCGGGTTTGGAGAAATCGGAGCGTATTGCAAAGATCGCAGTGAGTCCGAAAGACAGCGACACGGTTTTTGCGTGTGTGCCCGGCGCACTCTGGAGTGATTCGCCTGATCGCGGCCTTTACAAGACAACCGATGGCGGCAACACGTGGAAACAAGTTCTCAAGGGGCCAAATCTTTCGACGGGCTGCACCGCGATAGCAATCGATCCGACAAACCCGGACGTGATGCTCGCATCCATGTGGGATTTCCGGCGCAAAGGGTGGGAGTACCGCTCCGGCGGCGAGAGTCCTACCGCGCCTTCGGCCAGTGGATTATTTCGTTCCGTAGATGGCGGCAACACCTGGACGGAGATCACGCCCGAGGCCAATAAAGGTTTCCCGAAGAAGCCGTATGGCCGCATCGCGATGGCGATCGCGCCTTCGAACGCCAAACGCGTTTACGCGTTTGTCGAATCGCCTCAGAGCGCGTTGTTCGTTTCCGATGACGGCGGCATGACGTGGGAGAAGCGTGACAAAAGCCAATGGATGGTATGGCGTCCGTTCTATTTCGCGAATTTGGTTGTCGATCCAAAAAATCCAGACCGCGTGTTCAAGACCGATGGCGCACTGATTGTGAGCGAGGACGCGGGTAAAAGCTTTGCAACGGTGGGCGGCTTTCAAGGAACGCACGGCGATGCGCATGATGTGTGGATCGATCCCACCAACACGCAAGTCGTGTTCGTGGGAGACGACGGCGGGATGTGGTACTCCTATAACAGCGGCAGCAAATGGTGGAAAGGTCAGAACCTGCCGGTGTCGCAGTTTTATCATGTTAGCGTGGACGATAACGATCCGTACCGTGTTTACGGCGGTTTGCAGGACAACAGTTCGTGGGTGGGCGAATCGCAGTACCCCGGCGGCGTCACCAACGCGCAGTGGGAAAACATGTACGGCGGCGATGGTTTCTGGATGTTTCCTGATCCCGCTGATCCCGATTACATTTACGCCGAATATCAAGGCGGCGAGGTCGCGCGCGTGAACCGGCGCACGCACGAAGCTCGCAACATCAAGCCCAGGCCCAACTACAAGGAAAAGCTCCGGTTCAACTGGAATACCCCGATCGCGCTCTCGCCGAACGAAAAGGGGACGATTTATATCGGCGCGCAATTTCTCTTCCGCTCACGCGATCACGGCCAGACTTGGGAACGCATCTCGCCCGATCTGACCACCAACGATCCGCAAAAGCAGAAGCAAGAGCAATCGGGCGGCGTCACGGTGGACAATTCGTCTGCGGAAATGCACACCACGATTTATTCGATCAGCGAATCGCCTAAAGACAAATCGCTGATCTGGGTCGGCACGGACGATGGCAACCTCCAGCTCACCCGCGACGGCGGCAAGACGTGGACCAATGTCATCGGCAACGTCTCCGGGCTCCCGAAAAATTCGTGGGTGAATTGGGTCCAGGCCAGCAACTTCAACGCCGGTACTGCCTACGTGGCGTTCGACCGCCATACCTTTGGTGACATGACGCCGTTTGTTTTCAAAACGACCGATTATGGAAAAACGTGGACGCCGCTCGTGAGCGCACAGGACATCAAAGGCGTTCGCGGATACGCTCACGTGATCAAGGAAGACGTGGTCAAACCAGACCTCCTCTTTCTCGGCACCGAGTTTGGACTTTGGGTCTCGATCGATGGGGGAAAAAACTGGGCACAATTTAAAGGCAACCATTTTCCGGCTGTTGCCGTTCGCGATCTGGCCGTCCAACCGCGCGAAAACGATCTCGCCCTCGCAACGCATGGTCGCGGCATCTGGATCATCGACGATATCACGCCGCTGCGCGCTCTCACGCCGGACCTTTTGACGCATGAAGTCGCTTTCGTTTCAGCGCGGCCTGTGCAGCAACGGATCGAAGGAAGCGGTGGATGGGCCAATGGCGACGCGGTTTTTGTTGGCGATAATCCACCTGACGCTGCCGTGATCAATTACTACCAGCGCGAGCGTCATTTGTTTGGAAAACTAAAACTGGAAGTTTTGGACGCTTCTCGCCGCGTCATCGACGAATTGCCAGCCAGCAAACGACCCGGTCTGAATCGTGTGACGTGGACTATGCGCGAGAAGCCGCCGCGCGTGCCACCCGCGGCGCAGATTGCTTTCGCAGGAACGCGCGGCCCGCGGCTTGTGCCAGGTGTGTACATCGTGCGCCTGACAAAGGCCGGCAAAGTCTCAGAAACGAAGTTGACGGTCGGTTTGGATCGCCGGGCGAAATTCAGCGCGGCGGATCGCAAGGCACAGTTCGACGCTGCTATGAAGGTCCATGCCTTGTTTGGCGAAGAAAGTTCGCTGATGGATCGAATTATCTCCTTGCGCAAGGCGTTAGCCCAGAGCGGCGCGGCGTTGCCAGAAAGCGATTCCCTTCGCAAGAACGTCTCCGACTTCGACGGGAAAGTTGACGCGGTGCGCAAAAAAATCGCTGCTACTACTGAAGGAGGAGCGATCACTGGCGAAGAGCGTTTGCGAGAGCACACCGACCAGCTTTATGGAGCGATTCTGAGCTATGAAGGAAAACCAGGCGGTTACCAGATGGCCTATATCGATTCGCTGAAGCGCGAACTTGCTGATGTGACAAAAGAGTTCGAACAATTGCTCGCACAGGACCTGCCGTCGTTAAACGAATTGCTCAAAGCCACAGGCCAGCAGCCGATCCCGCCGCCCACAACCAAAGTTGCTGTCGATGGAGAAGCGCTTAGTTCGGGCGGGCCGGATGTTAACAACCTGCCCCCCGACTTCCGCCTGCTCCGCTAACTCGGCGATCGGGGTTCAGTGACCGATTACGCGCAGCGAAGGCTCATTGATCAAAGCGCCCGGCGTCGTACGTCGCCCTGTCTGGTCGATTTCACGACGATCAATAATTCGAACCGGCGAGACTGTCGTGGTGCCGATCGGCTGCAGTTTAACACGTTGTGGGATAAGCGAACCAGTGACGAAAATCGTCCGCTCTTCAACTTTTTGCTTGCGTCTGGAGGTTTGGTTGACCGTGGGATCGGCGAGCACTGTTACGGCAAGCATGCTGGCCACGATGAGAGTTATGGCGCTCGAAAATGTCAGGGTCTTCACGAATGAAGCTACACCAGTGAGGCCGTTGTGTGCAAATTATCGAAACGATGAAGATGGACCGTTTCTGCAAAAGCAAGAGACCCACTGGCTCTTGCCACTGCCTCTTCACCGATTAGACTGAAATCAGGGCTTAGAACTTCTTGGTGATGCGTCCGTAAACGAACCGGCCAGTGGCATCATAGGTGAAGCCGGGATAACCGACCGCGTTTCCACCTTCCCCGAATGCCTTAGGCGGATCCTGACCAAAAACGTCATTGCACCCAATAGTGATGATCGTGCCTCTCAACAAATGATCCAAGGCGCTACGAGCGTAGTTGCTGGTCTGAGCCGAGGCAGTTTCCAAAGGGTTGCCGTCTTTGCCGCGAACGACCTCTTTTCCTCCCTTGGAATAGCCGGGTACCGGCTGCTCCTCAACCGGAAGAAGAGCGGTGAAATCGTAGGAAGCCTGGACGTCGACGAAAACGGTCTGGTGAACCCAGTGCTGGTGAATGTTTGGCGTAAATTCGTGGAATCCGTCGATGTAGCGCGCGATGCCAAAGAGATCAAAGCCCTTCCATGTCCACTCGAGGCTGGAAGTACCTTTCCATTTATACCAACCTTCATTCGAAGTGCCCGGGTCGGTGGTTCTGCCGGCCAGGTTGCCGTTGTCTGGCCCGAACTCTCGGAAGATGAACCCCTGGAAGATGAATTCATCCAGGTAGGTTACTTGAGTCTGCGAAGTGAAGGTCCCCCAGGGCGTTGGCCTCTGGTAGTAAAGGCCGAAGTCAAACCCGCGAGCCTCTTGATTGCCGATGTTCTGATTTCGACTCAAGATACGTGTGATGTTTCCACCAATGTCGCGCTCCACCGCTTCGCCGGGCAACAATGTGCCTGTTAGTTCACGTTGCAGCACTTGGTCGTCCAACGGCGCAGTGACAACGCCGGTGCGCTCGATGTCCCAAAAATCAACCGAGAGGTTCAAACCAGGCACATATTTCGGCGTATAAACAAATCCGCCGCTGAACGACCGGGAATCCTCTGGCTGGAGCCCGGGATTGCTGCTTATAAGGGTGTTCGTCTCAGGTTCAAAGACTCCGCCCTTCTTCGGATCGTGAGAAGGCTCCAGGGTTGATAACGGAGACCCAAACAGTTCCTCAAGTGATGGCTCGCGAAACCCTTCGCCCCAAGTCGCACGCAGAGTCAGCTGTTCGTCGAATGGTTGCCAGCGCATGCCTACCTTCGGCACCAGGACGTTAGTGTCGTTGTTCAAGAATTCTTCAAACCGGCCGCCAGCCACAAACTCCAGGGAATGGAAGCCGGGAATCGCATTGGTGGGGCTGAAGATCGGAATGCTAGTTTCGGCGTAGAACGCATAGGCCTTTCTTCCACCCGTAGCAGTCGGAACTGGCGAATTACCGACAATATCACCCTCGACGTTCAGCATATCCGGCTCCTCCTTAAGCGATTCGCGGCGGAACTGACCACCGAAGGCCAAGCCAACGCCGCCGGCCGGTAAGTTGAAGAGCGCCGTTGTGTACATGGTGGCATCCAAGGTGGCCAACTTTGAGGTGTCTTCGTCTTTGGGATGCACTCTGGCAAACTCGACCGTGGCCTCGTTAGACGCGATTGGAGCGCGATAATCACCGAAAGGATTAAAGGCAGGCTGGCCAGCGAGGACTCCACCCGGTTGAAAGATCGGATCGGCCTGGTTCAAGATGCGGTTAAATCGCGAGGCGGACACTTGCTGTCCGGTAACCGTGTTCTTGAGCTGACTGTAGCGGAATGCGGCGTCGTACCCCCAGGTCCCGTCAAAAAGCTTGTCCCCTCTTATGCCAACCGTACTGAGCCACGCGTCGGTTTCGTTATCGAACAAACGGTTGCCAAATTCAGCCAGACGCGCACGAGTGCCGCCCGAGATAATCTGCTGGAAAGGGTTAAAAGGATTGAACGCGTCCGCTGGAAGACCGGTCTCCGCGTGGGTGGGCGTATTGGGTGGCTCCGCGCCAGGCGCAATTGGCGAATTCGGCGGAATGGCCAATGTGGTCTGACCTAAGGTCTGGAATGAACCGCTGGCTGGAGGCGCCAGTTCGTTGTGTGTTTTCACGTTCTGATAAAAGCCGTCCGCATAGACGACCATCTGATCGCCAAAGACCTTGTGGTCAGCACTCAGGTAAAGACCGTAGCGCTCTGATTCCGGGAAAGAGAGCGAGAACTGATTGAAGTTGAATCCAGGGAGTTGACCGGAGGCCGACCTGACACGTGCATTCGCGTTATAGAGATACGTGCTTGCCGGGGCCGATCCGTTAGTGAAATCGGGCGCACCGGCAAATTCAGTCCCACCCGGATTTAAATTCTGACCACCAGCGGCCCCCGCCACATCGCTGCTGAGCTGAAGATTATAAGGACTTGCGTTCGAGCTTAGGAACGGCGGAACGGCCGAGAAACCGCGATCGCGGTTGGCGATGGAGTTGCGATGATAGTAATTCAAGACGCCGGTAATGTTGGTATCTCCCTTGCCAACACCGAAGATGCCGTATGAGTCGAATAAACCCGAGTCTTTATCGAGCGTGTTGCCGTATTCGACCCTCGCTTCCGCGCCATCGTAATTGTGACGCATCTTGAGGTTCACGACACCAGCCACCGCATCCGCGCCATACGTGGTGGACGCGCCGTCTTTTAGAATTTCGATGCTCTCAATAGCGGCTTGGGGGATCGAATTCAAATCCACGAACATCACATTGACCAAGCCGGGGTTGTTGCCCGTCGGATACGGAGCGACCCGGCGCCCGTCTATCAGGATGAGAGTGGCCCTGGCATCGAAACCGTGGAGCGCAACTGTCGCAGCACCCACAGCCGTGTTGGAGCCGTTTTCGTTATTCGAAATCGGAACTATGTTCGCGTTGGCAATGGGGAGGCTGAGGAGAAATTGCTCGGTGGTGAGCTCACCTGATTTGGTGATGTTTTCGCGGTTGTAGGTGTCAACCGGGTTCGGTCCGACTGCTTCTGCCGTCGGAATGTTCGAACCCGTTACGATGACGCGCTCGGCTTCGGCAGTGGCCGCCGGCGGGGCAGCACCCGGTGGAGGTGGCGGAGGCGGTGGATTCTGCGCAAATGCGCTCGACGCGATAATGAGAGGGATTCCAACGCAGGCTGCGAGAGTCATACGCAGGAATCCGAACGTATAAAGTCCGGTTCTGATCATAGTTTCTCCTTTGGTTAAATTAGCCTTACGACACGGGATTAAGAAAAATCCCAAAGGCTGGCAAGACTATTTTTCACTTTTCTGAAATATTTTTGAACAGCCGTCCCATGCGTCACTCCGGCGGCTTGAGCTGAGCTCTGGCGCCTGGTATCTCGCTCGCGTTGCTCGTTGATGAGCAGCTTGGAATAACCGATGTCGATCAACAGAACGTGACCGATCTCAAACTTCACATCGGATGAGAACCCGGCTGTCATGCATTCACAAATATCTTGTCGATCCGAAATGTCTGCCCTAGTTCGGGATTTCGAGGAACGGAAAAACCTGAGTGGCGACTTGAATTAATAACCAGGCGACGACCGCGTAAGCGACGGCCACCTTGTAAACATGGCCGCTTCAGTTCAGAGAAGAAGTTCTTGGGGTTCACTCTGCGCGCTTTGGCGAAGTGCTCGTCACGGCAGCACTCTAGTGGGCGCGCGGCTGCGCGGACTAACGGTTTGGCACGGAAAAACGTAACCGCTCTGCCCACCTTGGCAGCGTGCCATGCCCGGCGAAATCGCCAGAATTATTTATTTCGTGGTCTCCAGACGGTGCCCGTAGATAATCATCGGGCTGGCGGTGGTCGGAATCGCGCTGAGCCTGTCACAAGGCACAGGAATACCGGAGGTTGAAGTGAACGTGTAGCACATTTTCTTTGCGGTCTTCGTGACCCGCTGTGGCTGTGCCCGGAGCACTACGTTCTTACTCGGATCAGCAGCAAATGCCGATGCGCAAAACGCGAGTGCGAGCACGACGCTTGCACATCGCACCGACCAGCCGCACAGGCGACTGAGTCTGCTTCCTGTTTTCATGCTGTGATTGTGATCCCGTTCCGAATTTAGCGCAAGTTTATTCGGAGTGGCTTTAAGACAAAAAAACGACACTTTCAGCCATCGCGAATCATGGGAGATTTCGTGCGATGAACCGCGCTGTTTGCGGTAATCGCTCAAACGTCTGTTTGCCGATTCCAAGCTGGCTCGGCGGCGGCGCAGCGAGGCGAATCGACCAGGAAGGATTGTATCGCACGGTTTGTGATTACATCGCGGAATGACCGATCGATATCTGATGGAAGGATATGCGCGTCTAACGAGTTGAATCGTTCAACCAGATTCAGCGTGGAGGGCGGAAGCCGAATTCAGCCTGCAATTCTCCCCAGAGCCAATCCACGAACCAGTCCTTCTGGATCGATCCATTTTCGGCAGCGGCCAGCGCTTCCGCTTTCTCCACTTTGCCGTTTAAGCAATAAAGGTAAGTGAGCAGGAAGAAGTTATTGATATTGGCGAAGGCGCGATCTCTCTCGCCTTCCAACAGTTGAATAGCGCCAGGCAAGTCCCGTCGGGCGAGCGCTCCCGCGACCAAATCTTGCAGGGCTGCGACAGGTAAGCTGGGCGAATTAGTCGCCAGCTTTTGCGCAAGAGCGAGGCGGAATTCATCACTGTTCTGGACCGCGAGGACAGGCGTTCGCAGCTGCGTGTGGCGCAAGTAAAGATCAAGTTCGGCCAACCAATTGCTCCCGGAGATTTCCGAAAAGTATCGCGTTTCGCGGACAAAAAAGAGGAGCTCGAGTGATTTCTTCCATTCGTTAGGCCAAATTTCCTTGATCAGCGAGGACGAAAGAAAACGGTGAAAAGCGGCAGACCTTTCGAGATACGTATAACCAAAGTGGTGTACGGCGTTAAGATCGGGATGCACGTCGGTCAGGCGTTTCGGATAAAGATCGCTCAGCGGTTCGACGCCCTGCGTGATCCGATCGATTTCCTCGCCATCCATGAGAAATAAGGCGGACATCTGCGCGGGAACTTCGATGCCGATCCGGCCCAAGTCTAAGCGAGTCCCCACATCGCTCCTGAGTGCGCGCGCCGCCTCTTCGTTAGGCTTATGCAGCGGTCCGTTCATTCCGGTCATGATCCATTCCAAATCGCAGGTTGCCCAGACAGAGGCGTTCGGAAAGATGTTGTGGAAGCCACGAAGGATTGCTTTCGTCTCGTCCGTTGTTAGTTGGTAAATCGGCAGCCAAAAGGTCGCGATCCCGCCGTCCTTTAAGCGGTCGTTCAAGAGTGAGAAAAATTGTTGAGTGTAGAGATTAACCGTTCCCGCTACTTTCAACGGCGGTGGTTCACCGGTGATAATGTCGTAGTTCTCGGGACTGGCTTGCAGGAAGAAGCGGCCATCTTGTACAAAGGTTGTCACCCGAGGATCGCGTAATGGATTCGAGTAACCAGGGCCGGAATAGGAACTGGCGAGATCGAAGACTTCTTTCGAGATATCTACGACGTCCAGGTGCTTGAGATGCGTTTCGCGGGTGAATGCATCGGCGGTGACGCCCATGCCGTAGCAGATCAGCAACGCATTTTCGGCTTCGGGACGGAGAGCCAGCGGCAAGTACGCGAACAATCGCATGTAGCGTTGGCTGCGCGGCAGCGTGCCTGACATTGAATAGGCGTTCGTTATGAGCCGCTAGTAGTAAGGTTCGCCGAAAAGATCGCGGCGCAGCAGCTGGAGTGTATCAGCGGTGCCCTCGATTCTTTTGATTAAGTGTGAACCATCCGCTTCGTACGGGCGACGGGCATTGGCGAAATGCGTTTCGTCTCGATGATAGGGGAAGGTTGCGATGATCAGGATGAGCATCGCGGCAAGCGGTGTGATTCCGAGCGGCCGTCGAATGGACCACGTCGGTTTTTCGCTCGCGAGAATAACCAGCCCAGCATAACACGCTGCGCATAAGATAAAGCTCGATTGGAATCCGAGCCACGGCAGCAGGACAAAACAGGCGAGCAATGGACCGAGGGCTGCGCCAGTCGTGTTAAACAAAATGGTAAGACCCGCGCTGTTCATGCGGCTTGCCACTTCGCGCTGAACGCAGGTCAGGATTAACGGAAAAAGAATCCCCGACAGAAATGCAACGGGAAACATCAAGGCCAGCGATAGCCGCTCGATCTGCTGCCAGGACTCAATGTGGAAGGCGTTTGTGTTCACTTGACGAACCGGCACCGGAAAAAACAGATAGGAGAGAAGTGTCCCAATTGCGGCGACGAGTAAAAGAATCGGAAGCAATTTTCTCGGCAGTGCGAGGCGGCGCGGAATCACGCTCGATGTGATGCTGCCGAGGCCAATTCCCACCAACACGACAGCAAGCATGACGCAGAAAGCGGTAGAGGCGGATGCCACATACAAGCGCATGAATCGGAGCCAAATTACTTCGATGCCAAGAAGAATGGCGCCGGCTCCCATACTTACGAAAAGCAAACGCTAGGGCGGCCGATTGCCTAACGAGAGCAGCAATCGAAATCGCTTTGGAGTTTGCCCGACTGTCTCTGCACCGGAGAAAAGCCATGCAATTCCGGCCGCGGCGCAGCCCATGCAGCCGGCCGTCAACCCCGTGCCCAAAAGTCCGCAGGTCCGAATCAGATAAGTTTCCCCTAGCAAGGCGCCGGCCACTGCGCCCAACGTGTTAAATCCGTAAAGAACACCGATGGTGCGGCCGAATTCCTGGTGGGTTAGAAGCGGATCTTCCAGCAATACGGGAAGGGTTAATCCCATGGCCGTCGTGGGAATAAGCAGAATCGAAAACGACACCGAGAAACGCAGGCCGTTCAGGAACTGCTGATGATTCCAGAGCGCTTGAAAAACCGGACGCATCCACTCTCCGAGCAACGGAAGCCCAAACACGAGCGTGCAGCCGAAGACCGCCACAGCCACTTCCAATCCCGCGTAAACGCGCAGCGGTCGCCACCGCTGCAGCATCCACGATGCGGCAATAGCACTTCCGAGCGCGAGGCCCGCCATGAAGCTGGATAGAATCAACGCAGCGGCCCAAACCGAATTGCCGAAAGCCAATCCGCTCAGCCGGAGCCAGAGAGTTTGAAAAAGAAGCGCGCTGCTTCCGGAGAGAAAAAGAATGACCGAGACAATGGCGGTGCGCACGCGCCGAAACGTGCAACGCGGCACTCTGCATGCAATCGCAATACTTCGTGCTGCGCCGCGACGCTGCCGATTTCGTCCGCCGAATCCAAAGAAGGGCGACTTGGAAGGCGCCCCTCCTTGTTTTTATGAGATCATTTGAATTTCGCTAAGGCGAAATTTGTGGAGGTAAGGGGATTCGAACCCCTGGCCTTCTCATTGCGAACGAGACGCTCTACCAACTGAGCTATACCCCCGTTGTTGGCGAACGAAGATTAGCACGCCTTGCCAATTTTTCATGCGATCCTCATTCAACCAACGAGAACCTGGCAAATTATGAGAGCCGAACTTCATCTCGCCGTCATCTTTTGGGTCGCAAGTCTGGCTCTTCCCATGTCGCTCAACGCGCAAACGACGCCGAAGACGTCGAGTTCACCTTCGGTTTCTCCAAAAACGGCTGCATCTCCAGTCGCTTCGCCGACGAAGCAGATCACACGGCCTGTCCCATTTCACGGAATGATCTCGGCAGTGGACCAAAACGCTAAGACATTCACGATCACCGGAAAAAAGGAATCCCGCGTCTTCAAGATCACAGACAAGACCTCGATCTCCAAGAGTGGAAAAGCTGCGACCATGAAAGACATTACCGAGAACGAAGAAGCCAGCGGTTCGTATTGGAAGAATGCTGACGGCACCCTCGAAGCTAAAACGGTTAAACTGGGGCCGATGGGCGCAGGTGCAAAGAAAAGCAAGAGCCCGCCAGCCGCTTCTCCAATAACATCGCCTGAACCAAAACCGTAGCGCGATCGACAACAAGGAGAGGCGGCGTCGTTCGCGAGCCAGTTGGATCGGCCCCGAACGCTTTCGGGGGCGATGTTAGGGAGAGTGCGGCTTCTCCGACTGATTTAACGTCAAGCGGGACTGCTCGATCCACCTCCTATTCTTCGCCGGCTGCTTTTAAGGCCGCACGAAGATCGATGACGAAGCGCTCGTATTCGCGTTGGCGCGATTCTTCGTCAGGCTGCCGAAGCAGAGAGGATGGGTGAACCGTGGCAAGGACACGCGGCGCAAACTTGGACGACAACACTTTGCCGCGCTCGCGCGTAACGCGGAATGAGGGACCGAAGATCGCTTGGGCGGCTGTCGCGCCGAGACAGACCAGCAATTTCGGTTTCACCAGGCGCAACTCCGCCTCAAGCCATGGACGACAGGCTGCAATTTCGCGCGAGTTCGGTTTCTTATGAATTCGACGCTTTCCCCGAGGCTCCCACTTAAAATGTTTTACCGCGTTGGTGACGTACACTGCCTTGCGATCGATTCCCGCTTCTTCCAGCGCTTGATCCATGATTTTTCCGGCGGGTCCAACGAACGGTTTGCCCGCGACGTCTTCGTAATCGCCGGGCTGTTCGCCAACGAGCATGATCGGCGCGCTCTTTGGCCCTTCGCCAAACACAGTTTGCGTGGCCCGCTTGTAAAGATGACACGCTGTGCATTCCCGCGACGCGTCGCGCATTTCTACTAAGCTCGATGTATCCGGCGTCGCCGCCGGCCGCGCGTATTCCTCAGCCTTTGCTGGCATATCGATTATAAATCGAAACTCGTTGAGTGTTCGTGTTCATTATCGGAATGCCGGTTCTCGAAACATCACGCTTAATTCTTCGCCCGTTCCGCGAGGAAGATGTTGATCTTCTGGCAGAGCTAATGGCTAACACGGATTTCATGCGTTTTTCACTCGGCGTTTTTGCACGGGAGCAAACCCGTGCCTTTCTTGACAAAATCAATGGGTGGGAGCGTCGTGGGCTTCCATCGCAGTTTGCGGTCATGCATTGCAGCGATAATCGATTGATCGGCTACTGTGGTTTTTTCCATCAACAGGTGGATGGAACAGAAGAAATCGAAATTGGATATCGGCTTGATCCTGATTATTGGAGCCGGGGACTTGCGACCGAAGCAGCGCAAGCCGTGCGGGATCATGCGTTTCGAGATCTAAAACTGCCGCGTGTGATTTCGTTGATTCATCCTGATAATTTGCCGTCGCGCCGCGTCGCCGAGAAAAACGGAATGAAGATCGAGAAGAAAACGGTTTTTCGCGGCTTTCCCACGCTTGTTTTTGCGATTAGTCGGGAGCAATGGCTGGAGGAGGATGGCGCTGGATGAACTCCCGCCCGAGGGCGCGATAAGCGTCGGCGGCAGCTCCATTGGGAGCGTACTCCAGGATCGATTTTCCGAAGCTCGGCGCTTCGCTCAAACGTACACTCCGCGGGATCACAGTTTCATAAACGCGTTCGCCAAAATGCTGGCGTACATCCGCGACAACCTGCTCACTAAGGTTTGTCCGGCCGTCGAACATCGTCATGACGATGCCGCCGAGCTCGAGTCGCGCGTTGGCGCCCGAATCGCGCACCTGTTCGACCAGCCGGACAATTTTTACCAGACCTTCCAGCGCGAAATACTCGCACTGTATTGGAGTCAGGAGTTCGCCGGCGGCGGCGAGCGCGTTGCTCATCAGGATTCCCAGTGAAGGCGGGCAATCGATAAAAACGAAATCAAATGTGTCGTCCGCTTGCAACGGCTTGAGCGCTTCCGCCAGACGGGTGAGGTGATCTGGCATTCGGGCGATCTCGACCTCGGCGCCGGCCAGATCGATATCGGATGGCACAATGAACAAGCTGTCGCGTCGCGTGGGAAAGATTTTTTCGGTAACGGAGGCGCCACCGAGTAGTGGCTCGTAAAGACTGATTCCCTCTGCTTCTTGCAAACCAAACGAGCTCGTGGCGTTTGCTTGTGGGTCAAGGTCGATGAGCAGGATGCGATGTCCTAGTTCCGCCAGTGCGGCGCCGAGATTTACGGCAGTGGTCGTTTTGCCGACGCCGCCTTTCTGATTCGCGATTGCGACGATTTTCATGTTGGGATAACGCACACGCTTCGTGCCGCGCTTGCGGGAGCGATGGCGCCCTCGCCATCGCGAACTTCTTTTTGCGTAGCGACGGGTGCAAAATTTCTTTCGGCGAGGCGCTGACCGGAGCACGCCAGGCGCGTGCGCTTCTTTTTCTGATTTGCCATCGCTACAATTTCCATGCTTCCGGACCAATCGCTCGAGGACGATGATGTTGCCCGTCGCCCCAAACGGAAACTAAATTTTTCGGATTTTAGATTTGGAATTTCGGCAGTAGATTTTCACGTTCGCATTTTGGCCGTGAAAGCTGCTTCAATATCAGTTGAGTCTGCATCGATCCCGAAAGCCTTGGGGGCTGAAGAACCAGTCGTCTTGCGCAGCCAGGACACGCGCGGCGTGGTCACGCTGACGCTAAACCGGCCGCAAGCCTTCAACGCCTTATCCGAAGCGATGCTTGCGGCACTGCGGCGCGACTTTGACGTGATCGCCAAAGACGAGTCGGTGCGAGTGGTCGTCCTCGCGGCTGAGGGCAAAGCGTTCTGCGCCGGCCATGATCTGAAGGAGATGCGTGCGAAGCCGTCGCTCGATTATTACGAGCGTCTTTTTGCGCAGTGCTCGGAGATGATGCTTAGTGTGCAGCGCCTGCCAGTGCCGGTGATTGCGCGCGTTCAAGGGATCGCCACGGCGGCGGGATGTCAGCTCGTAGCGATGTGCGATCTCGCAGTCGCGTCGCGTACGGCTAAGTTCGCTGTCAGCGGTGTAAACCTGGGTCTTTTCTGCTCTGCGCCGGGTGTGGCGCTCTCACGCAACGTTTTGCGCAAAGTGGCGTTCGAGATGCTTGTCACCGGTGAATTCATCGATGCCGAGCAAGCGAGGCTGCGCGGATTGATCAACCGCGTCGCTGAACCCGAACAGCTCGACGCAGAAGTAGAAAAGCTCGTCGCCACCATCATTGCCAAACCACGGGTTGCTGTGGCGATGGGGAAGGAATTTTTCTACCGCCAAGCCGAACTAGGCATCGCAGCTGCCTACGAAGCGGCCGGGCAGGCCATGGCCTTTAACATGATGGACGAGGCCGCTCTCGAAGGCGTGCAGGCGTTCATCGATAAACGCCAACCGCGCTGGACCCAAACTGCGAACCCGCGCTAACGTGCGCCGTCCTCCACAGATGTGACGTCTCACCTTCTTCAATGCTTCAACGATTTAACAATTTAACGCTTCAACCTTCCCAGTGACTTTTACCCTTCAAGAACTGGCGGCAATGT
>WNGL01000884.1_pt1 | contig 36241 bp, 34 predicted proteins | sample 5400591 | NCBI WGS metagenome assembly WNGL01 (sample SAMN13153377, study PRJNA577476) | soil metagenome | isolation source: 80 cm soil or saprolite under Garry oak tree replicate 1 | place: USA:California | collected 2016-06-15
GCCGGCGCAGCGGCGATGCATTGAAGCGGCGCTTCGACGCGGAGCACCTGCGGCGCTACGGCACATGCGCCCCCGAAGAAGCCGCCGAGATCGTGAGCCTGCGCGTGACGGTGACGGGCGCGATGAAGAAGCCACGGCTCGAGCGCATCGCGCGCGGCGGGCGTTCGCCGCTTTCCTCCGCGCACCGCGGCAAACGCAAGGTCTACTTTGCCGAGCTCGGGAGGTCGCACGCGACGCCGAGCTATGCGCGCGAGGGCTTGAGAGCGGGGAACCGCATCGAAGGCCCGGCGCTGGTGGAGGAGCATGCTTCGACAACGGTCCTCCTGCCCGGTGACGCCTTGCGCGTGGATGAATTCGGAAATCTCGCCATCGAAGTCGGCCGGAGAACGAAATGAAACGCGCAAAAGTGAAACGACGCGTCAAGGCGGACGCCGTCCTGACGGAGATCGTCCGCAACGGCGTCATCGCGGTAACCGAGGAGATGAAGACCAACCTCATGCGCACCGCCTACAACATGATCGTGTACGAGGCGCTCGATTTCACCGTGGGCCTCTATACCGCGGAGGGCGAGACGGTGTCGATCGGGCTCGGGTTGCCGAGCTTCATCCGCGGCATGGCGGAAACCGTCAAGGCGAAGCTCGCCCATTTCGGGAAGGACGGCCTCGATCCGGGCGATATCCTGGTCACGAACGACGCCTACACCACGGGCAGCCACCTCTACCACTTCACCTTCAGCCTGCCGATCTTCCACCGCGGCAAGCTCTCGGGATTCGCCTGCTGCATGGCGCATTGGACCGACGTCGGCGGCGTGCTGGGCGGGGTCACCACCGACATCTATTCGGAAGGCATCCAGATTCCCATCGTGAAGTACCAGAAGGCGGGCGTGGTGAACCAGGACTTGGTCGACATCATCCGCATGAACGTGCGCATTCCCGAGCGCGCCATGGGGGACCTGCGCGCCCAGATCACCGCGGTGAAGACGGGCGAACGTCGCTTTCTCGAGCTGCTCGAGCGCTACGGGCGCGACGAAGTGCTCGCCGCGATCGCGAACATCATGGACCAGTCGGAGCTTGCTGCGCGCGCGCGCACGCGCACGATCCCCGACGGCGCGTACCAGGCCGAGTCGTTCATGGACGACGACGGGGTCGACATCGGCAGGCCGGTGCCGATCAAGGTGCGCGTCGAGAAGAAGGGCGACGAAATGACCATCGACCTCACCGAGGTGAGCGCCCAGGTGAGCGGCTTCTACAACTCGGGCGCGACCACCGGCTACTCCTGCGCGCAGGTCGCCTACAAGTGCCTCACTTCCCCGACCGACTACCCGATCAACGAGGGGAGCTTTCGACCCCTCAAGGTGATACTCGCGCCCGGCACGGTGGTGAGCGCGGTGAAACCGGCGGCGATGCGCTGGTGGATGACGTTCCCGATGACGGTCGTGGATACCGTCTTCAAGGCCATGGAGCAGGCGATCCCGGACCGCACCATCGCCGCGCACCACGCCGATCTGCTCGTCTGCCTGATCAACGGCATTTCGCCCAAGGACGGGAGGCTTTTCCTCGCCGGCATCGGCCCTTCGGGAGGCGGCTTCGGCGCGAAGCTGACCGAGGACGGCATGAGCGCGACCGTGTGCTTGAACGACGGCGACACCCACAACCATCCCGTCGAGCAGATGGAGGCGAAGTATCCGCTCCTCTTCGAGCGCCACGCGCTGCGCGAGGACTCAGGCGGCGCCGGCCGCTACCGTGGGGGCCTCGGGACCGAGCAGGTGGTGCAGGCGCTCAGCGCCATTAACATCAACGTGCAGGTCGACCGCGTGCACTGCGCGCCCTGGGGCCTGGGCGGCGGCCGATCGGGAGCGGGCAATCGGGTCTGCTTGCGTATCGACGGCAAGGAAATCACCGACCTTCCCAATGCCAAGGTGCTGATGAAGCGGCTCAACCGCGGCGACGCCATCACGATCCGCGCCGGAGGCGGCGGCGGCTTCGGGCCCCCCGAGGAGCGCGATCCGGAGAAAGTGGCGCACGACGTGCGCCAGGGCTACGTCAGCCGCGACATCGCCGGGGAAATCTATCGTGTCGTATTGGACGACGCAGGGAACGTGGACCGAAAAGGGACCGAGCTCCTCAGACGCCGATAAAAAGCCCGCCGCATTCGCAGATGCAGGCGGGCTTTTTCGGAAGGCCGCGACTCAGGGTCGCGTCTGCGCGTCGTGCTTCTCGCGGTAAATGCGCTTGCTCTGCCTGTTCTCCGCTTTCTGGATGCGCCGCTGCTCGTTCGGTCCCACGCGCCCGTCGGCTCCCGCGCGCGCCTCGGCCCGGTTGACACGCGCCTGACCGCGCTCGAGCTTCGCGGCTTCGCGGTTGGTGAGCTGCCCAGACTGGATGCCCTGCTCGATGCGCTGCTGCTGGTTTACGTTACGCTGAACGTCGGCCTGCATGCGCTGCGAGGAAGCCGAGTTGGGATTGCCCCTGGCGGCGTTGCTCTCGAGCCGGTTGATCTGGCGGCTTTCCTGGTTTTGCGCGCGCTGGATGCGCGCTTTTTCGGCTGGGCTGAGCGTGCCGTCTTTGGCGGCGTTCGATTCCATGCGTTCGATGCGCGCTTCGCCCCGCTCGAGCTGCGACGCTTCGCGGGTGTTGAGCGATCCGCTCTTCAACCCCTGCTCGATGCGGCCCTGCTGGTTCACGTCGCGCTGCACCTCCGAGCCGACTGTTTGGGCCGAAGCTGCGACCGAAAACAGACCGGCGACTGCAACTGCGATGGCCGTGGCTGCTCTTTTCATGCTGCCTCCTTGAAGTTCTTCATGAAATGTCTCCCCGAGCGATTAACGCCCGTCCCGGCTATCGGTCTACCCCGGGAACGGAAAAAATGTAACAGATCGTACGGCAGCGCCCCCCGAACTTTGACCGTCCCCACTCTTCATGGCAGCATAGCTTCGAAATCGAATCCAAACGGGGAGGTTGGCATGGATCCGATGGCAATGCTCGCGCTCGCCACCGTCGTCTTTCTTGCCACGCACTACGTCTCGAGCACGCCTCTGCGGTCGGGTCTGATCGCGCTGCTCGGTGAGAACGGGTATCTCGGCCTCTACACGTTCGTTTCCCTGGCGACGCTCGCGTGGATGATCTGGGCCTATGCCAGGGCGCCGTACGAGCGGCTGTGGGTCGGGGACGAATTCAAGGCGTGGGCGGTGGTGCTGATGCCCGTGTCGCTGGTGCTCATCGCCTGCGGCGCGCTGATCCGCAACCCGAGCGCAGTGCGCCAGGAACGCGCGGTCCGGTACATGGACGAGCCGCGCGGTATCCTGCGCGTCACGCGCCATCCCATCCTGTGGGGGATCGCGCTCTGGGCGGCGGTGCATCTGATCTCCCGCGGGGACGCCGCTTCGCTGATTTTCTTCGGCGGATTTCTGCTGCTCGCGGCGTCGGGTACGGTGCTGCAGGATAGACGCAAGGACAGAATGATCGGCGTGGACTGGAAGCGTTTCGCCTTGACGACCTCCAACCTCCCGTTCGCGGCGATCGTGCAGGGGCGCAACCAGTTCAGGTTCGGCGAAATCGGGTGGGGCAAAGTGCTCGCCGGACTCGCACTGTACTTGGTGCTCGCGTTCCTGCATCCCTATCTGTTCGGCGCGAGGCCTTATTGAGGGTGGCGGTCGGCGCATGAGCACCGCCCGCGCGTGATACGGGATTCCGGCGCGAAGCCCGAATGAAGCCGGGAAACCCTGTCGCGCGGGCGTAGCACGGCTTACAATCGCGGTTTTCCCTTCGAGCACAAGGCTCATGACCCAGGAAGAACTCCTCGCCCTCCGGAAACAACCGGCCCTCGCAACGGGTGCGCTCGGCGAGCGCATCGTCGCCGAAAAACAGGGGCCGGTCGGGTGGCTCACGTTCAACAACCCCGCCCGGAGGAACGCCATCTCCATCGACATGTGGGAGGCGATCCCGAAGGTGCTCGACCGCTTCGAGCAGGACCCCGAGGTCCGTGCGATCGTGCTGAAGGGCGAGGGCGACAAGGCTTTCGTCTCGGGCGCGGACGTTTCGCAATACGAGAAGCAGCGCTCGAGCGCCGAGGGCATCCAGTACTACGAGGAGATCGCCGGACGCGTGGCCGAGCGCTTGCAGAGCTGCGACAAGGTGATCATCGCCATGATCCGCGGGTATTGCCTGGGGGCGGGGGTCAACATCGCGCTCTGCTGCGACCTGCGGATCGCCGCGGAGGACGCGAAGCTCGGCATTCCGGCGGCGAAGCTCGGCCTGGGCTATCGCGCCGCGTCGCTGAAGAACCTCGTCGACATCGCCGGCCCGGCGTACGCGCGCGAGGTGCTCATCACCGGACGCCATTTCAGCGCCGGCGAGGCGAAAGCGATGGGCCTCGTGCACCGCGTGGCGCCGGTCGCGGAGCTGGAATCGCTCGTCCTCGAGTATTGCGCGATGATTTCCGAGAACGCGCCTCTCACCATCCGCGCTTCGAAGCGCGTCGTGCGCGAGTTGTTGAAACTGAGCCCGGCGTTCGACGCCGAAGCCTGCGCCGCACTCGTCAAGCAATGCTTCGAGAGCCAGGATTACGTCGAAGGCCGCAGAGCCTTCATGGAGAAGCGCAAGCCCGTGTTTCAGGGAAAGTAAGCGCCGCAAAAGAGGAGAAGGTGCATGAAGATCATCATTGCGATCGCCGCGGCGCTCGCCATGGCCGCGAACGCGGCGGCGCAGAGCTATCCCAGCCGACCGATCACCCTCGTCGTCGGCTTCGCGCCGGGCGGCGGGACCGACACCGTGGCCCGCGTCATGCAGAGGAAGCTCGGTGAGTATCTCGGCCAGACCATCGTCGTCGAGAACCGCGCCGGCGCGGGCGGCATCATCGCCGCGGACGCGGTCTCCAAGGCCGCGCCGGACGGATCCACGATCCTCCTCGCCACTATCGCGGCGCTCGCCGTCGCACCACACCTCAACTCGAAGCTCCCGTACCACCCGTTGCGGGATTTCGCACCGATCTCCATGGCGACGGTCTCGGGCAACGTGCTCGTGGTGCATCCGTCCCTGCCGGCCAAGACCATCGCCGAATACGTGAGGGAGGCCAACAGCCGGCCCGGCGGCCTCCCCTACGGCACTTCCGGCGTCGGCAGCGCAGGCAACCTCGCGGGCGAGCTGTTCCGGCTGACCGCGAAAGCCAACCTCATCCACGTGCCCTACAAGGGCGGCGGCCCGGCGATGAGCGACCTGCTCGGCGGGCAGATCCTCTCGGTGTTCGCCTCCGCGACCACTGCGGTGCCGCAAGTGAAGGCGGGAAAACTGCGCGCGCTCGGGACGACCAGCGCGAAGCGCTCGGCGACCATGCCCGAGGTACCCACGATCGCGGAGCAGGGCTACCCGGGATACGAGGCGACGAACTGGTACGCGTTCGTGGCCCCCGCGAAGACGCCTAGGGACATCGTCGTCCGGCTGAATCGCGAAATAGTGAAAACGCTGCGCGATCCGGAAACCCACGACGCGATTTTCAAGCAAGGCGAAGAACCGACGCCGTCAACCCCTGAGGAACTCGCGCAGCACATGGCGCGCGAGTACGCGACCTGGGGCAAGGTGATCAAGGAAGCGGGGATCCCGGTCGAGCAGTGACAAGGTCCATGAGAACGGCGGCATTCGCAATCGTTGCGCTCGCGCTGGCCGGCGGCGCGCTCGCTCAGGGAACGTACCCCAGCCGGCCGATCAGCATGGTCGTGGGCTTCCAGCCCGGAGGCGGCACCGATACGGTCGCGCGCATTCTCGCGAAGAACCTCGGCGACGCCCTCGGGCAGCAAGTGGTGGTCGAGAACAAGGCCGGGGCCGGAGGCAATATCGCGACCGACTACGTCGCCCACGCGGCCCCCGACGGCCACGTTCTCCTGCTCGGCAACGTCGGCTCGCTCGCGGTCGCCCCGCACATCGTCGCGAACCTCCCGTACGACCCGCTCCGCGACTTCGCGGCGATCAGCATGGCCGTGGTCTTCGCCAACGTGCTCGTGGTGCAATCGTCCCTGCCGATACACACGCTCGCCGAATTCGTGAAGCTCGCCCGGGAGAAGCCCGGCACGATCACTTATGCCTCTGCCGGGATCGGCGGCGCCGGCCATCTGGCGGGGGAGCTTTTGAAGATGATGGCGAAGATCGACATCGTGCACGTGCCCTACAAGGGCGGCGGCCCGGCGATGCAGGGCATGCTGGGCGGACAGGTCGCGTCGTTCTTCGCGACGCCGGTTTCCGTCGGAGGGCATATCAAGTCGGGCAAAGTCCGGGCAATCGCGACCACGGGGCCAAAACGCGCGGACCTGTTGCGCGACGTGCCCACCGTAGCCGAATCGGGTTATCCCGGCTACGAGGCGATGAACTGGTATGCCTACGTGGCACCGGCGCAGACGCCCCAGGACATCATCGAACGGCTCAACCGCGAGATCGTAAAGGCGCTCGCCGCTCCCGAGGTCGTGGCGCTGCTGCAAAAACAGGGGCTGGAGCCCAGCTCGAGCTCGCCGGCGGAGCTCGCGCGCTATATCAAGAGCGAATACGAAACCTGGGGCAAGGTGGTGAAGCAGGCCGGCATCAAGGCACAGTAACCGCGATCTTGCCGAGATGCGCGTTGGATTCCATGTAGTTCTTGGCCGCGGGCAGCTCGGAGAACGGAAACACCCGGTCGACGAGCGGCCGGATCTTCCCTCCGGCGATGAGGGGAAGAATATCGGCGGCGAATCCACGCACGGTGACGGCACGCTGTTCGGCGTTGCGCAGCCGGTTGCTGACGCCGAACAGGGTGAGGCGCTTGGTGTGCAGCGCCTCGATGTCGAGCTCGCTTTTCAGCACGCCGTCCACGTAGCCGACGGTCGCGTGCCTGCCCTCGTAGGCGAGCGCGCGGATGGTCTCGGCGAAGACCGAGCCGCCGACGTTGTTCACGACGAGGTTGACGCCCTTGCCTCCGGTCGCCTTTAAGACCGCATCCGCAAAGTCGCCCGAGCGGGTGCGGATGCCGGCGTCGAGCCCAAGCGCTTTGAGCCTGTCGAGCTTCTCCGCCGACCCCGAAGTGCCGATCACCTTTGCGCCCAGCGCTTTGGCGGTCTGCAGCGCGGCGACGCCCACCCCCGCCGAGATGCCGGTGACGAGCAGCCACTCTCCGGCGCGCAGCTTCCCTTGTGCGATGAGCATGTCGTGCACCACCATGAAAGCGAGCGGAATCGATCCGGCTTCCTCCCAGGAAAGATTCGCAGGAATCGCGATCGCCTCGCGCGCGTCCATGAGCGAGTACTCGGAAAACGATCCTGCGCAGCGCCCCATGACCCGCTCGCCCGTCTTGAAGCCCGTGACTCCGGCCCCGAGCTTGGCGACCTCGCCCGCGCCTTCCGCGCCTGCGGCCTTTGCCGCGCCGCCCGCCTTGACGCTGTGCCCGACGATCAGCTCGCCGCGGTTCAAGCCCGCCGCGCGCATGCGCACGAGAACCTGCCCCGGGCCGGGATCGGGCACCGGCGCCTCGCGCAGCTCGAGAGCGGTTTTCCCGGATTCTGGACGGATCCAATACGATTTCATCTCATCGCCTCCCGCGCGGCGCCGGTGAGCCGCAGAATGTGCATGCCGGTGTTCGCGCGGTCGACCGCGTAGATGGTGCCGCGCTCGTCGACCTCGACGTTATTGGTCTGGATCGCGATCTTGCAGCGCTCTTCCGCCCCCTTGCCGACGCAGCGCTTCTCGGTCTTTGCCGTGACGGCGGGAATGTAATAGGCGATCTCCCTGGGACGAAAGGGATCGCGGATGTCGAGTGCGCGCACTCCGGCGTTGAAATGCGCCAAGAACAGGATGCGCCGATAATAAATCGGGGCGAAGCTCTCATTGGAGGAGTGCGTGCCGAAGCGCCCGCCGCGGCTGCAGAAGTCGCCGCTTTTCTCGGGCACGGCCCAGCTGGACACCCCGACCGGCCGCGTCTCGTCGGTGACGTCGAAGAAGATGACCATCTGGCGCGCCTCCTGGCACTCGTTGCGGAAGGTTTCGCCGGTCACGACGACGAAATCGCGCTTGCGCGCTTCCTTGTCCTTCGCGAATTCGGCGATCTCCATGCCCAGCACGGGAAACGTCGTGTGCGCCCCGAATTGCGGGGGAAAATCGAGCCGCGCGACCTGAGGATAGACGAGATTCGCCGGCGTGGGCTCCTTGGGGCCCTTGAGGAGCTTTTCGCGGTCGACGATCTGCAGGACGCCTTTGCTGTTCGCCCCGTAGGCGAAATAGATGCGGTTGTGTTTCGCGCCGGTCGAAATGGGTCCGTGCAGCGTGCTCGGCGCGGGACCGCTCGCGCCCGGCTCGTGCCCGGGCAGCCCGAAGTTGCGGATGAAAAGGGGTTTCGCCGGATCGGAGAGATCGTAAACCTGCGGATGCCGCCGCGCCCGCCAGCCCTCGACGCCCGAGACGAGAAACGCGATGCCCGTGTCGCACTCCCACCAGCTCTTGTGGGTGCCCTTCAACTTGTCGACGACTGTGGCGAGGCGCGCAGGCTTCGCCGGGTCGGTCACGTCCCAGACCTCGTGCGCCGTGTCGCCGTAGTTGCGCAGCAGATAGACCTTGCTCTTGTCGCCCTTGGGCAGCTCTGAGCCGTCGCACACCCGCACCATCTGCGCGCCGCCCGCTTCGCCCTTCCCCGGCTCGCCTGGAATATGGGCGAGATAGCGCGGGCCTTTCGGATCGGTCACATCGAGGATCGAGGTGCCGTTGTATTCCTCTTCGCCGCTCAGAGGATTGCGCGTGTGGCCGCCGTGGTGGCCGATGTACGCGATCCAGCGATCGCCTTGCCGATGGACGAGCGGCTGGTAGGCGCTGCGGCCCTGGAGGTCGTGCGAGCCGACCAGCTCCATATCGTGCCCTTCGGTTTTCGCCGCGGATTGAGCGAAGGCGCTTTCGCACAGTACGAGCACGGCGAAGGTCCAGTATCGATATCTCATGCGCTCCTCTTTAGTCGACCTTGGCGCCGACTTCCTTCACGAGCTTCGCGTATTTCGCGTATTCGCCGCGGATCTCGGCGGCGAACTCCTCGGGCGTGGTGATCCAGGGCTCGACCCCACCCGCGTTCGTCAGCTTTTCCCTGACGCCGGGACCGAGGAGCGCTTTATTCACCTCCGCGCGCAGGCGGGCGAGCGCAGCTTCCGGAGTGCCGGCGGGCGCGAACAAGCCGTACCACTGCACCATGACGAAGTCGGGATAGAACTCGGCGATCGTCGGCACCTCGGGCAGCACCCGCGAGCGTTGCGGGCCGGTGAAGGCGAGCGCACGCAATCGGCCCGCCTTGATCTGCGGCGCGGTGGACGTGCCCGACATCATCACCGCGACCTCGCCTGCGACGGTCGCCGTGGTCGCCGGCGCGCCTCCCTTGTACGGGATGTGGATCATGTCGATCCCGGCACGCGCTTTCAAGCGTTCCATGGTGAGGTGATGCTGGCTGCCGTTCCCGCCCGAGGCGTACTGCAGCGGCGGCTTGGCGCGGCGCGCGTATTCGATGAACTGCGGAAATGTCCGCGCCGGCACCGACGGATTGACCGCGATGAAGAACCCGTTCGAGACGAGGCTCGCCACCGGAACGAGGTCCTTCTGCGGATCGAAGGGCATCGTGGCGTAAAGGTGCGGGTTGATCACCATCAGGCTGTCCATGCCGAGGAGCAACGTGTAGCCGTCGGCAGGAGACTTTGCGACGAGTTCACCGGCGAGATTGCCGTTCCCGCCGACCCGGTTCTCGACCACCACGGGCTGGCCGAGCGCATCGCCGAGCTTGGGTGCGATCAGCCGCGCGACGATGTCCGGGCCGCCTCCGGGCGGAATCGGCACGAGCAGGCGGATCGGGCGGGAGGGGTACTGCGCGGCGGCGCCTTGGCAAAGAAGTGCTGTGAGCAGGGCGACAAGAAGAAAACGCATCTGACCTTTATCGTGCCCTTCGTCCAATGCGGGGCCAGAGCTTCGGGTCTCGTGCCGTGTGCAACACTCTGAGCACGACAATGCGCCGCGATTCAACCAGGTAAAAAACTGCGAAAGGAAACCGGGAAACAATGGCGCGGCGAACGTCTCGATGTATGAAAACAAACATCTCCGGAAATTGCTCGATGCTTCTCAGCGTGGACTGAACCGCTGAGAGGAATTCCTCTCCGAGCCCGGAGCGCTGCTTTTCGTACCAGTCGAAGCCGGCGCCAAGATCCCTGGAAGCGCCGGCGAAAAACGACCGGCAATGTCATCGCTCTTTGCGGACTCCGGACAGCACCTGTTCCAGCGTCAGAACGTCGTCTGGCGCCCGACGATGTTCGGCCAGCGCCTCGTCAATCGCCGCGTGGTGAGCGTCACTCAGGGGAAGAGCGGAAGCGCTCGCGGAGAGGCTCTCCCAAAGAAGCTCGAGCAGCCGGAGTTTCTCTTCGGCAGGCAGTTTGAGGAGTTCAGCGATGTCGGAGTCACTCATGGCGCATAGACTACCACCGTCGCGCGCGCCGCGCATCGGCGAAAAACCGTGCCATTATCGCAGCGCGGGTCACCCCGTTTTCAGAGTATAGAGCTCCGCTTCCCCAGGGAACTCGCCGCTTCGCACATCGGCGGCGTAACGTTCCGCGGCCTGCGACACGACGTTGCGCAGATTGCCGTAGCGACGGACGAATTTGGGTGTCCAGTCGAACAGCCCGATCATATCGTCGGTGACGAGGATCTGGCCGTCGCATTTCGGCGACGCGCCGATTCCGATGGTCGGCACCGCGACCTTCTGCGTGATCTCGTCCGCGAGCTCGGGTGCCACGCCCTCGACGACAATAGCGAAGGCCCCGGCCTGATCGGTTTCGCACGCCTCGGCGAGCACCCGCGCGCACTCCGCCGCGTTGCGCCCCTTGGCCTTGAAGCCGCCCTCGACATTGATCGCCTGCGGTCGCAACCCGACGTGACCTACAACAGGGATGCCGCGCCGGGTCAGGAAGGCAATCGTGTCGGCTATGCCATCGGAGGCCTCTACTTTGACCGCTTGGCAGCCGGTTTCGCGCATGATCCGGGCGGCCGACGAGAAGGCCAGCTCGCGTCCGGACTCGTAGGTGCCGAAGGGCAGGTCGACTACGACCAGCGCGTGGGACGCGGCGCGCATCACCGCCTGCCCGTGGAGGATCATCATGTCGAGCGTCACCCCGACGGTGTTCGGCAGCCCGTGGATCACCATGCCCAGGGAGTCGCCGACGAGCATCAGATCGACATGCTGATCGAGGATCGCCGCCATCGGCGCGGTATACGCGGTCAGACAGACGATCTTTTCTCGCCCCTTCCGCGCGCGGATCTCGGGTACGGTGATCCGGCGCGAATCGACATGGTTGGACATGATCTGCCTCCAGACTTAAGAACCTGAATCTCCTTCACTGTGCATCCAGCCTGTCGCCGGCCTCGCCGATCCCGTTCAGATACATCTCCCACACCGCGAGGTTCTTCTCGCAGGCCGCGACGACGGCGTCTTCCATGTGCAGCTGCCTGGCGAAACGCTCGACCGCGCGCCAGCCCGCGTCGGAATGCTCGATGTCGGCTTCCTCGTGCAGCCCGAAGAATTCGAGATCGTCGTCGGAGAGCTTGAACAGTTTTCCCCAGCGATGGCGCTCCAGGCCGAACCAGCCGTGCTTTTTCATGATGCCGGCGCCGTAGCCGGGGACGTTTGCGCGCTCGGCGCAGGTGTTGGCGACGATGCCTTCCAGCCAGTGCCGGTTCGCCATCAAGCCCTCCCAGGCGACCCAGGCGAGCTGCGTCGTGGGAATGGGCGCGGCCGCGCGGATCTCGCTGCGCTTCAAGCCGATTCGCGTTCCCAGGTCTTCCAGGATCTCCCAGTGGGCCCTGCCGCCGCCGTGCTCGTGGTCGGCGATCACCTCTTCGCTGCACGCGCGGATGATGCCGATGCGCGTATCCCAGTCGGGGCAGTTGGTCGCGACCTTGAGCTTGAGCACGGAATTGCGCTCGCGCGTGTTGAGCCGGTGCTGCATCGCGAACATGCGCGCACGGCCCTTCGTCATCTCCTCGCGGAAATAGCGCGTGCGTCGCGAGAAGTCGTCGACCGCATGATCCAGCCGTGCGAGAACGCTCCTTCCGGCCATGGTCTCCTCAGAATCTCGCTATTTCGCGTGCGGCGCCGGTGACCTGCAGGATGTGCATCCCGGTGTTGGCGCGATCGACGATGTAGATGTAGCCGCGGTCGTCGACTTCGAGGTTGTTGGTCTGGATCGCGACCTTGCAGCGCTCGGCGCCGTCGGGCATTTTCACGCAGCGCTTGTCGGTCTTGCCGGTCTTCGCGGGGATGTAATAGCCGACCTCCTTCGGTTGATACGGGTCGCGGATGTCGATCGCGCGCACCCCCGCGTTGAACCAGGCGACGAACACCAGGCGCTTCGCGTACATCGGCGGCTGGTTCTCGTTCGGCGAGTGCGCGCCGAAGCGGCCGCCGCGGGAGCAGAAATTGCCGCTCGCCTCGGGCACGTTGAAATTCGAGACGTTGAAGGGCGTCGATTCCGCCGTCACGTCGGCGATCCACACTCTCTGGCGCGTTTCACGGCACTCGTTCACGATCTGCTCGTTGACGATCATCACGAAATCGCCCACCGCGCCCTGCGCGTCTTTCGAGAACTCAGGCAGGGCCATGCGCAGCAGCGGCAGCGTCGTATGCGCGCCGTTGGTGGGCTGCAGGTCGAGCCTGCCGACCTGCGGATAGAGCAGGTTCTCGTTGGTCGGCTCCTTGGGGCCGTTCAGCAGCTTCTCGCGGTCGACGATCTGCAGCACCCCGTCCTTGTTCGTGCTGTGGCCGAAATAGATGCGGTTGCCCTTGGGGCCGGTGGAGATGGGGCCGTGCAGGTCGGCCGGCGTCGGGCCGGTCGCTCCCGGCTGCTGCCCGGGCAGGCCGAAATTGCGGATGAAGACCGGATTCGCGGGGTCGGAGAGGTCGTACACCTGGGTCATGCGCCGTACGCGCCAGCCTTCGATCCCGGAGACGAGGTAGGCGATGCCGCTGTCGCACTCCCACCAGTTCTTGTGAGTCCCCTTCAAGCCCTTGACGATCGTGGTGAGCAAGCCCGGCCTGGCCGGATCGGTCACGTCCCAGATCTCGTGCGCGGCATTGCCGAAGGTGCGAAGCAGGTAAACCTTGCTCTTGTCGCCCTTGGGGAGCTCGCTGCCGTCGCACACGCGCACCATCTGCGCTCCGCCCGCTTCCGCCAATCCGGGCTCGCCCGGAATGTGAGCGAGGTAGCCGGGCTTCTTCGGATCGGTCACGTCGACGATGGACGTTCCGTTGTCTTCCTTCTTTCCCGTGAGCGGGTTCAGCAGGTTGTCGCCGTGGTGGCCGACGTAGGCGATCCAGCGGCTCCCCTGCTTGTGGATGACAGGCTGATAAGCGCTGCGCCCCTGGAGATCGTGGTAGCCGACAAGCTCCATATTGCGCTTCTCGGCCTTGTTCTGCGCCAGGGCCGGCGTAAGCAGGACAGCGAATACCGCAATCCCAACGGTACCCTTCGTGCAAAAGCTCGACATGCTTTCCTCCTGGGGTGATCTTTCTAAACTTCTTATCTGCTGCGCCTCGACCTCGAACCGCGGCGTTTGTGACGCCGATCGGCACTTCGCGGGGGCTTTTTCGGCACATAGCCGATCGCCTCGACTTCGAGCCCGCAGTCCATCGGGGTGCGCCCGGCCTGGATGCGAGTCCTCGCGGGCAGGGTGTCGCGGCCCGAGAAATATGTGCGGTAGATCCGGTCGAACTCCTCGGCGTCGCGCTGATCGCGCAGCCACACGATGACCTTCAGCAGGCAATCCATGTTCGAGCCGGCCGCTTCGACCAGCTTTTTCATGTTATCCATCACAAGGCGCACCTGGTCCGCGAAAGGCGGATTCGGAAAAGGCGGAACCGGGCGCCCTTGTTCCCGGGCCTCGCGCAGCGCCCGCGAAAACGTCTCGTCGAACGGCGGCAGGCCCGAAATGAAGATCAGGTCGCCGTGGCGCACGCACAGGTTGAAGGGCGCATTCGTCGCGGGCAGGCCGGCGTCGTAGATGTGTTTCTCGGAAAGCGCTGGCATCGCTTCTCCCCGGGCGAATGGTAACTGATTCTTCCGCCGGGTTCCTCGGCGGAACAAGACTGTTAGAATTCGATCGTTCCAGACGATGAACACCCCCGGAAGTCCCAAGACTGGCATCTCGCGCCGCGCTTGGCTCAAGCTCGCCGCGGCGCTGACGCTTGGAGGAAGCATGCCCGCAGCACGCGCCGCCGAGCGGTTGCAGCGCCCCATCCCGAAGACCGGGGAGACGATTCCGGCGGTGGGACTGGGCACGTGGCAGGCGTTCGACGTCGCCGGCGACGCTGCCGAGACGGCGCAGGCGCGCGAAGCGCTGAAGGCGCTCGTCGATCTCGGCGGCCGCGTGATCGACAGCTCGCCGATGTACGGCTCAGCCGAATCGGTATCCGGCCAGCTCGCCGACGAGCTCCGAGTGAAAGCTAAGCTCTTCGTCGCCACCAAAGTCTGGACCAGCGGCAAGCAGGCCGGCATCCGCCAGATGGAGGACTCGATGAGGAAGCTCCGTGTCGAGCGCCTGGACCTGATGCAAGTGCACAATCTGGTGGACGCGGGAACGCACTTGGCGACGCTGCGCGACTGGAACAGCGCCGGCCGCGTCCGCTACCTCGGCGTGACGCACTATCACGCCGGCGCGCACGCCGACCTGGAAAAAATCATCCGGCCGGGAGATATCGATTTCGTCCAGGTGAACTACTCTCTCGCGGAGCCCGAAGCCGACCGGCGATTGCTCGCCGTCGCCGCGGACAGCCGCACCGCGGTGATCGTCAACCGGCCCTTCGCGGAGGGTGCGATGTTCCGCCGCGTCAAGGACAAGCCCGTGCCGGATTGGGCGAAGGAGATCGGCTGCGCGAGCTGGGCCCAGTTCTTCCTCAAATGGATCCTCGGACATCCCTCGGTGACCTGCGCGATTCCGGGCACGCGCAATCCCAAGCATGTAGCGGACAATCTGGGCGCTGCCTCGGGGCCCCTACCGGACGAGGCGATGCGCCGGCGAATGTCGGTATACTTCGAATCCCTCTGAACGAAGTCCGCTGCTGACGAAACTTCCCGGTCCCCGGCCGGGAAGAACCCTGCGTGCGCGCGCTCTATTTCCTCATCTTCATCACCCTGCTCAACCACTGCGTGTTCGCGGGGATGCGCGTGTCGGTATCGCTTTATGCCATTCACCTGCACGCGACGCCGTTCACGGTCGGCGTGCTGATGGCCTTGTACGCCTTGCTGCCGATGCTCTCGGCAGTCAGCATGGGACGCCTGATCGACCGCATCGGCGCTCGCGTGCCTATGCTCTTCGGATCGGTCGCGATCGCACTCGGCGCGCTGGTCCCCTACCTGTGGCCGACGCTGACGGCGCTCCATCTTACGAGCGTCTTGATCGGCTCGGGCTTCATGATGTACCAGGTCGCCGCGCAGAACATCATCGGCTACATCGGACGGCCCGAAGATCGCCCAATGACCTTCAGTCTCGCGGCACTGGGGTTTTCGGTATCGGGTTTCGTGGGCCCGATGCTCGCCGGATTCGGGATCGACGCATTCGGCCACATCGCGACCTTCGGGGCATTCGCCGCATTTCCGCTGCTGCCGATCGCCGTGCTGGGACTGAACAAGCTTCGCCTGCCGCTGCCGCACACCCATGCGCCGCCGCTCGACCCTGGCCGCAGCGTCGTCGATCTCCTGCGCCACCGCGTGCTTCGCCATGTTTTTGTCGCGAGCGGTCTCTTAGCCGCGGCGTGGGACATGTTTACCTTCGCGATTCCGATCTACGGCTCGCGCATCGGATTGTCGGCGTCGAGCATCGGCCTGGTGCTCGGCTCGTTTTCCGTGGCGACTTTCGTGATTCGTGGGCTTCTGCCTGCGATATCGAAGCGGCTCACCGCGTGGCCGCTCCTTACGGTATCCCTGGCGACGGCGGCAGCGGTTTTTTTCCTATTTCCGCTGCTCGAGCGCGCGAGCTTCCTGATGGCGGTTGCCTTCCTGCTCGGTCTGGGGCTCGGAATGTCGCAGCCGATGGTCATGTCTTTGCTCCATAACACGGCGCCCGCCGGCCGGGTCGGCGAAGCGATAGGCGTGCGCATGAGTCTCGTCAACATGAGCCAGATCGCGATGCCGCTCCTGTTCGGCGCGCTCGGCACGGCACTGGGCATGCTCCCTGTCTTCTGGGCGACGGCGCTCCTGCTCTCCCTCGGCGGCTTGTATGCGCGCCGCCGCAGGTAGGTCGTAGAATTCCCGCGATGGACCTCGCCGCCCTGCGTCAGGAATACATGCGTGCCGGTCTGCATGAGAAGGATCTCCAGGCCGATCCGCTTGCGCAGTTCGGCAACTGGTTCGACGAGGCCCTGCAGTCCGGCGTCGCCCTGCCCAATGCGATGACGCTCGCGACCGCGACGAAAAAGGGGCGTCCTTCGGCGCGCGCCGTGCTGCTGAAGGGCTTCGACGCGCTCGGCTTCGTCTTCTACACGCACTACCGCAGCCGCAAGGGCCGCGAGCTCGAGGAAAACCCGCAGGCGATGCTGCTTTTCTGCTGGGCGGAGCTGGAGCGCCAGGTGGGCATAGAGGGCCGCGTTGCGCGGGTGTCGGCGGCGGAGTCCGACGCGTATTTCGCAAGCCGGCCCCTGGGGAGCCGGCTCTCGGCGATCGTCTCGCCGCAGAGCGAGCCCGTGGCGAGCCGGGAGGCCCTTGAGACTGGCCTGGAAGAGGCCTCCAAGCGCTGGCGCGATTCGCCGCCCCGCCCGGTGCATTGGGGCGGGTACCGTCTCGCTCCGGAACGATTCGAATTCTGGCAGGGCCGCAAGGACCGCCTCCACGACCGGCTGTGTTACCGCAGGGTGAGGGGTGCCTGGAAAATCGAACGGCTGGCGCCCTGAGGGGACACCAGCCGGTCGGCGGGAGGGCAGCGGTTTGGAAGTGCCGCCCGGCCCGGTGAAAACTCAGATTTGTTCGATCAGCGCGAGGCTACAAGCTGCTTTTTCTGGAATTCCGCGGCCGTGTAGCTCGGCGACAGATCACCCAGGCCGCTGTCCTGCTTTTCGCCGGCAACCCGATAGATCTTTTGGAATTCGGCTCCGGTATAAGCGGGAGACAGATCGCCCACGCCGCTGTCCAGCGATTCGCCGGCAACGCGGTAACGTTGGAATTCGGCCGCGGTGTAGCTCGGCGACAGATCGCCCAGGCCGCTGTCCAGCGATTCGCCCAAGACCTGGAAGGAATTGTCCATGGCGTCGGACGCCGCGTCGGCGCTGAACACAGCCGGCGAAAACAGCATCGCGACCATCGAAGCCAGTGTCAGGACTTTACGTGTGCTCATCGCAGTCTCCTTCTCCTGTCGGTTGTTCCTCGGGGATGTTGGCGGGGCCGACAAGATCGCTCTCGATTGCCGGTCCACTCCAACATCCGCTATCCGTTCTCCGTGCATCCCACTAGGAGCAAGACCGGTGCCAGGAAAAGTGTGACTTTTTACCGCCGCCTTCAGCCCTTTTCCGGGCAAGCCATTTGATACGATGGGTCGAATGATCACCGTCGAGCCGCAGCTGGGCATCGCGCACGCCGCGCTGAGCCGCTTCGTCCGGATCGACCGCGGCGAGGTCGCCGCGTCGCTGTGGTCGTTCGCCTGCTTCTTCTTCGTGCTGTGCGGCTACTACGTGCTGAGGCCGCTGCGCGACGAGATGGGCGTGCAGGGCGGGGTCGAAAACCTACCCTGGCTCTTTTCGGCGACCTTCGCGGTCATGCTGGGAGCTGCGCCCCTTTTCGGTTGGGCGGCGGCGCGCCTGCCGCGTCGCCGCCTCGTTCCCTGGACCTATCTCTTCTTCGTCGCCAACGTGCTCGTCTTCTACGCTCTGTTCGCAGCCGGCGTGGCGCCGTCCGCGGTGGCGCGCGCCTTCTTCGTCTGGGTGAGTGTCTTCAATCTGTTCGTCGTGTCACTCTTCTGGAGTCTCATGGTCGACTTGTTCCGCCCAGAGCAGGCGACGCGCCTGTTCGGATTCCTTTCGGCCGGCGGCAGCTGCGGTGCGCTCGCCGGCCCGACGCTCACCGCATTGCTCGCCGCGCCGCTCGGGACCGCAAACCTGTTGCTGGTGTCCTGCGGCTTTCTCGGCCTTGCGCTCGTCTGCACCCATGCGCTCATCCGCCGGGCCGGTGCAGGCACCTCCGTCCGCACCGCCCGAACCCACGCCGAAGAGGGCGACTCAATCGGCGGCACCACTTGGTCGGGCATCGCCGAGATTCCCCGTTCGCCCTACCTCCTCGGTATCGTGGCCTACGTGCTTCTCTACACCGTGCTGTTCGGCTTCGCCTACCTCGAGCTCGCCCGGCTGGTGTCTGCGACCTACAACGACTCCGCTCAGCGTACCGCGCTCTTCGCGCAGATGGACCTCGCTGTCAACATCATCACCCTGCTCGGCCAGCTTCTCGTCGTCGCGAAGTTCGTCGAAAAGCTCGGCGTCGGTGCCGCGCTTGCCCTGCTGCCTGCTCTCGGGCTGGCCGGCTTCGTCGCCATCGGGCTCGCGCCGGTGCTCGCCGTCCTCATCGCGTTTCAGATCCTGCGCCGCGCGGCCGACTATGCCATCGCGCGGCCGGCGCGCGAGATGCTCTTCACCGTGCTCAAGCGCGAAGCGAAATACAAGTCGAAGAACTTCATCGACACGGTCGTGTTCAGGAGCGGCGACGCCGCGAGCGGCTGGGTCTATGCGGCGCTGAAAAGCCTGGGGCTCGGCCTCGCCGGCCTCGCCGCCGCGGCAATCCCCGGCGCGATCCTGTGGCTCCTCGTCGGCCTGTGGCTGGGAAGACAGCACGCCCGGAGAAGCTCGCTTGAGAAACAGGCAAGCATTGCACGATAGATTTATGTAAGCTTCATATCTGCGTCATCGCGGCGTAACTCGCGTCAGCTAGCGTGTTGTCGTTCTTAACTCACTTTCAGGAGAGGACGATGAAACTCCCTTCCATCACAAGCGGCCTGATAGCGGCCGCGATCTGCACCATGTTCTCCCCGCCCGCCCATGCGGACCAGAGCCGCGACGGCAAGCGGGATGAATTCCCGCGGCCTTTGGTGATCGGCCATCGCGGCGCGCACGGCTATCTGCCGGCGCACACGCTGGAGGGCTACGCTCTGGCGATCGAGCTCGGCGCCGACTTCATCGAGCCGGACCTCGTGTCCACGAAGGACGGCCATCTCATCGCGCGCCACGAGCCGAACATGATCGCCACCACCGACGTGGCGAGCCGCCCCGAGTTCGCCTCACGCCGGCGCAACGCCGTCATCGACGGCGCGCCCGAGAACGGTTTTTTCGCTTCCGATTTCACGCTGGACGAGATCAAGCGGCTGCGTGCGGTTCAGGACTTTGCAGAGCGTCCGCAGCAATTCAACGGGAAGTTCGAGATCCCGACGCTGGAGGAGATCATCGAGCTCGCGAAGCGCAAGTCCAAGGAGAAAGACCGCCCGATCGGAATCTACCCGGAGGTCAAGCATTCGACCTACCACAAGTCCATCGGCCTTCCGATCGAGAGGCGGCTGGTGGCGATTCTCGCCGCGGCTGGATGGAACCATCGGGGCGCCCCGGTCATCATCCAGTCTTTCGAGCAGTCGAACCTCAAGGAGCTGCGCAGGCTGACGCCCCTGCGCCTGATCCAGCTCATCGACGCGAACGACGTCAATCCCGACGGCAGCCTCGACTTCGCTGCGCCCTTCGACCGGCCGTTCGACTGGACCGCTTCGGGCGATCCGCGCTTGCTCGCGCGCACCTTCGGCTTCCTGACCACGGACGAAGGCCTGCGCGAAGTCAAGACTTATGCCGACGGAATCGGCCCGTGGAAACGCTACATCGTCAGCACGGTCGCCGCGAATCTTCCTGGGCCCGGCGAAGCGAGCCTCAAACTTCTGCCGGCCGGCAATCTGATAGCGCGCGCCCACGAGGTCGGTCTGTTCGTCCATACCTGGACCTTCCGTAACGAGCAGCGGCGCCTAGTCTCCGATTACACCGGCAACCCGGTGAACGAATATCTGCAGTTCTACCGGCTCGGCATCGACGGCTTGTTCTCGGACTTCGCCGATACGGCGGTGGCCGCGCGCATCCTGTTCGAGTTGGAAAGCAACCCCGATGCCGGCCGTTGCCTCACCGGCGATCGCGACGGGCCGAAGCGGGACCAGCCCGAGTGCCCTGATCAAAGGGACTAGAGCGTCTCCGAGCGCGCGCGCGCCGGCACGGCTATGCGAAGAGGATCAACGTCCACACCGCTGCGACGTTGATAAGACTCAGGAACACCGCGGCGCTGCCGATGTCCTTCGCCCGTTTGGCGAGAAGGTGATTTTCCAGCGAAACCCTGTCGACCGCCGCTTCCACCGCCGAATTGAGCAGCTCCACGACGAGCACCAGCAGCACGCTCGCGATCATCAGGGCTCTCTCGGTTCCGCCGACCGGGATGAGAAGGGCAGCCGGAATCAGCAGCGCAGCGAGCAGGCATTCCTGGCGGAACGCATCCTCGTGCCGAAACGCGGAGGCCATGCCCTGGAGCGAATAGCCGAGCGCGTTCCACAGGCGCTGTAGCCCGGTCCTGCCCTTGAAGGGACTTTCCTGCATGAGGCCGCCTCGCGACGCAAATGCCTGCGATTGTAGCAAGCTCGCGCGGGCGGTCTATTTGTCTGCCGAACGAGACGGAGGAATGGCGGGCGCTCGGCGTCAGATTCGAGCTGCGCAGCACTGCCTAGGAAGAGCGCCCGGCCCTCGCCTGAAGGTGGCGTTATGCCAGCGCGCGCCGGAAGCGATAACCGGTTCCGCGGACCGTTTCCACCAGCGAATCGTGCTCGGTCGGTTCGAGCGCCGGGCGCAGCCGGCAGCCATTCGCGCAACCACGCGGCGACGCGCTTCGCTTGCTTCCTGCCCTTCACCGTGAGTCTGCGTTCCTCGTCTCGACCGTCGGCGTGACGCCAGATTATCGAAACCATCTCGATTCCTTTGCGATGATCGCGATCGAATGCATCTCGAACTCGACGCTTGTTGTTTGTTTGGCGCTGTTTTGCCGCGAAATAATTCTTGCTGCTTTCCTAATTATGTGCAATGCTGCCGAAATATTTTTTCGGTATCGCGAAAGATTGAACGAAAAATTTTCTTCCAAGCCGCTCGCTCCCAGTGTCGAGAGGCGAAGGGATTCGGTTCGACGGGGCTTATTCCGGCGACTGAATAGACCGTCGCAGCATGGACGGGCTTCGTGCTTTCCTTCCTTAACTTATGATGGAGGCTAGTGATGGCGAAGAAGAGAAAAGCCAAAAAAGCAGCGAAGAAAAAGAAGAAGTAGATACGAGAAGTCGCTAGGAAACCCGCCAGACCGCCGCAAGGAAACGCGGTCGAGAAACGCAGGGCAGGGAAATTGGCCGGGAAAGCTGCGGCGAAACCGGCAGCGCCAACACGGCACGGCGGTTCGACTGTCGTCCGTTACGGTCGCGCCCGGGGCAGGACCTGCCCCGAACCCCGCAGCAGCTTGGTCATTCCCATGAACACCACGCCCTGAGCGGGTTGCGAATGGGCTGCGGTCGGTCCGGGGCTTCGTGCTCCGGACTGAACCGCAGACATTCGGGTGCAGGTCATTTCTTCAGTTTTCCCAGAAAATGCTTCCGGAATTTTGCCACTTTCGGCCTGACTACGAAGGCGCAGTAGGGCTGCACAGGATTTCGACGGAAGTATTGCTGATGGTAATCCTCCGCCACGTAGAACTTTGACGCCGGCACGACTTCGGTGACGATAGGATCTTCGTAGATCTTGGCCGCGCTCATGTTCGCAATGACTTGCTCCGCCGCTGCCTTCTGCCCGGGGGAATGGTAGAAGATTGCTGAACGGTACTGCGTCCCGACATCATTGCCCTGGCGGTTGAGCGTGGTCGGATCGTGGATCACGAAGAACACCTCCAGGATTTCCTTGAATGACACCTTTTTCGGGTCGAAGCTGAGTTGGGCTACCTCGGCATGGCCCGTCTCGCCCGAGCAGACCTCCTCGTAACTGGGGTTGGCCGTCTTGCCGCCCATGTAACCGGACTCGACAGAATCCACGCCCCTGAGGTCGTCGAATACGGCCTCCAGGCACCAGAAACAGCCTCCGGCAAGAGTGGCGAGCTCCTTCTCTGCGTCGGTCATGTCGTTTTGCCTTTTTTTGCGGTTAGCGTGCTATTTTGTCGGATCGAGGCCGACCAGATTACAGTATGCCGGATTCGCGCTGCGGCCAAGTCCGGCGCGCACCGTTTACGGACCCTCGGAGGAATCGAACATGAGTCTCCTACGCAGCCTGCTCGCCGCAGCGCTCCTCGCCCACGCCCTCGCCTGCCCCGCCCAGCAACCCGCTCCCGGGCGGGCGGTCGCCACATTTGCGGGCGGCTGTTTCTGGTGCATGGAACCGCCTTACGACGCCTTGCCGGGCGTCATCTCCACGACCTCGGGCTACATGGGGGGAACCAAGAAAAATCCCAGCTACGAGGAGGTCTCCTCGGGGACCACGGGGCACGCGGAAGTCGTGCAGGTCGTCTACGATCCGAAGAAGGTGAGCTACGAAAAGCTCCTCGAGGTGTTCTGGAAAAACGTCGACCCTACCGTGCGAGACCGGCAGTTTTGCGACATAGGAAGCCAGTACCGCACTGCGATCTTCTATCACAGCGACGAGCAGAAACGTCTCGCCGAGGCCTCCAAAGGAATGCTCGCGAAGACGAAACCGTTCAGGGACGATATTGTCACACCTGTCGTGCCGGCGGGACAGTTCTGGCCCGCCGAAGACTATCACCAGGATTTCTACGTCAAGAATCCGGTGAGGTACAAGTTCTACCGAACCGGTTGCGGACGCGATGCCAGGTTGAAGCAGTTGTGGGGGAGCGTTCCGCATTGACTCGGATAGCCGATACGCGTCGCTTGAGATCGTGAACGATCCTCGCCTCGAGCTCGAGCCCGGGTCCGCCAACCAGCCCCCGCCCCTGGTCGGCTACAACGCCTGGTCGGCTGACCGGGTCCTCGTGGAGGCAGTGAAACGCGAAGGCGGTGGCTGGATCGCCGAGCGCGCAACCCGCATGGGAGATCTCGTAGGCGGTGAGCGGATGCAAGCACTTGCGATGCAGGCGAACCGCTACGCGCCCGAGCTGAGAACCCACGACCGGTTCGGCAATCGTATCGACGCGGTCGAATACCATCCGGCGTACCACGAGCTGATGACGCTTGCCTTCGGCGCCGGGCTGCACTCCCTCGCTTGGACGGACAAGAGGGAGGGCGCGTGGGTCGCGCGCGCAGCGCTGAACTACCTGTGGAACCAGGGCGAAAATGGTGTCGCCTGTCCGGTGACCATGTCCTTCGCCGCGGTGCGGATACTGCGCCACAGCGCGAAGCTCGCCGAGGAGTGGGAGCCGAAGCTCCTTGCCTGCGACTACGATCCGCGCCCGCTGCCCCTCGCACAGAAGCGCGCCGTCACGATCGGCATGGCGATGACCGAGCGGCAGGGTGGTTCGGACCTTCGCGCCAACTCGTCGCGAGCAGCGCCCCTCGGCGGAGGCGAATACGAGCTCACCGGGCACAAGTGGTTCTGCTCGGCTCCGATGAGCGACGCCTTTTTTACGCTAGCGCGTACCCAGGCGGGGTTGACGTGCTTTTTCGTGCCGCGCTCGCTTGAAGACGGCGCCCGCAATCCTTTCTTCATCGAGCGTCTGAAGGACAAGTGCGGCAACCGCTCCAACGCTTCGTGCGAAATCGAGTATCGCGGTACCCGTGCGCGTATCGTCGGGGAGGAAGGGCGCGGCATCGCCACCCTGATCGAGATGGCACACCTCACGCGCTTCGATATCGTGGTCGCCTGCGCCGGAATGATGCGTGCAGCGCTCAACCAGGCGATCCACCACGCCGCGCACCGCAAAGCCTTCGGCCGGCGCCTTGCCGAACAGCCTTTGATGCAGAACGTGCTCGCCGATCTCTCCCTAGAGACCGAGGCCGCGGCGCTGCTGGCGTTTCGTCTTTCAAGAGCCTTCGACCGTGCGGAGGGTGACGAGCGCGAACGTCTCTTGATGCGCCTGATGACACCGATCGCGAAGTACTGGTTGTGCAAACGCCTGCCCCCGGTCGTCGTGGAGGCAATGGAATGCCTAGGGGGCAACGGTTACGTGGAGGAGGCCCCGCTCGCACGCCTGTACCGCGAGGCGCCGTTGAACGGAATTTGGGAGGGCTCGGGGAACGTCATCTGCCTCGACGTGCTGCGCACAGTCGAGCGCGAGCCGGATGGCATCGAGGCCCTGCTCGCCGAGGTCGGGGGCGGTGGCGCGCGATCGCGTCGCTGCGCGACGGCGATCTCGCAAATGCTCAAGGATTCCGGCAGCCCAGAGTTGCGGGCGCGTCGCATTGTCGAGGCGATTGCGGTCGCGCTCCAGGCGAGTCTCATGGAACACTACGCCCTGCCGCAAGCCGCCGATGCTTTCTGCGCCTCGCGGCTGGAGGGCGATTGGGGTCGCGCCTTCGGGACGCTTCCTTCGACCGCGCCCTGCGAAGCGATCGTCAGGCGCGCGTGGCCTCTCGGCCCGAGCGCTGATTAGAAGCGCGGTCGAGCGATCCGGCGGGCAACGTGCCCGCTGCTTATGCAGCCTCCCGCGCGGAGCCTGCCGTCATTGCCTTGGCGGGCAGTGATTGCGTCGAAGTCACCAGCGCCAAATGGAGTAGTTCCAGGCTGCGCTTGGCCGCGTACATGACCTGTCGTTGCATCCGCGGCGTGATGGCGTAGTGCTTGACGATTTCCAATGCGAACTTCGGATGCTCGTCGTCGTAATGCGAGTGCTCCCGTATCCACTTGTACGTCCTTGGATTCATGTCCACGCCGGGTCGGTCCCGGTAGGCTTCGAAGCCCGCGCAGACCTTTCTTGCGATGGCGCCCGTAACACCTTCGATGGCAAAGCTGGTCGCAGCCACGGCTTCCGCAAGAGACCCCTTGGTGTTCACGCGCCACACCCAGTCGGTCAGCGACTGCACGTCGCGCAAGGGAGGAGTCCCCCCCTCCGCCAGGTCCAGCATCTGCTGCCGGTCCAGGCCGAACCCCTCGCCCATCCACAGCCAATGCTCGGCGTGCGCCTTTTCGATGCGGATGTTCTCGATCAGAAAGGTGCGCGAGAAGTCGTCCTCCACCTTGATCAAGGCTTCCGCGAGAAACTTCGGGAAATCGTAGATGAAAGGGTAGATCTGCAGGATCCATCCCTGCATCTCTTGGACACTGAGGCGCGTCGATGCTATCGATTCCGCCCATGGGCCGTTGACCAGGCTGTCCCAATGGGGAGCCACGAATTCGTACATGGTAGCGACCCACCGCGGGTGCGAGGATATCTTGTGTACCGCATTGGTGTTCATGTTCATGGTCTGCTCTCTCAGGTTGTGGAATTAAGAACTGTTGCGGGGGCGGCCCAAGGGGCTGAATCCGCCCCGGTACGCGCCATTCCTGCCGACACTTGTGCCAGGAACGGACCCGGAGGAGAAAGCCAATGGCCTTGTGCGAAGTCCACCCCGATCTCGCGCAGCGCGGCCAGACCCATCTCTCCATCCACGGCCTCGCCGATCGTTTTCTTGCCCATCACGTGTCCCACGTCGTTGATGGCCCGTACCATCGCTAGATCGACCGGGTCGTGTGCCACGTCCTTGACGAAGCTGCCGTCGATCTTGAGGAAGTCCACGGGTAAGTGCTTGAGGTATCCGAAAGAGGACATTCCCGCCCCGAAGTCGTCCAGCGAAAACAGGCAGCCAAGCGACTTCAGTTCGCCGAAAAACCGCGCTGCCTTGTCGAAATTGGCGATCGCCGCCGTTTCCGTGAGCTCAAAGCAGATGGTCCCAGGGCGCATGACGTAACGCCTGAACTGCTCGCGAACGAATTCGAGGAAGCGTTCGTCCCCGATCGAGGTGCCCGAAATATTGATGGCATAGGTTCCGCCTGTTGCGCCCTTGGAACCCAGGGAATTGATCTTGGCGAACGCGTCTTGAATGACCCACTGGTCTATCATGGGCATCATGTTGTAGCGTTCAGCGGCTGGAATGAACGCCATCGGGGGAACGATCTTGTCATGTTCGTCGAGCATGCGCACGAGCAGCTCGTAATGGTCGCTCCGGGGGGATTGATCCCCGATTGAGTGGATTTCCTGTGCATGCAGGACGAAACGCCCTTCCTGGAGCGCTCGTTGCAGCCGGGACACCCATTCCATCTCGCCGCGGCGCAGAAACACCTCGCTGTCGTGCGGACGATAGAACTGAACGCGATTGCGTCCCTTCTCCTTCGCCATATAGCAAGCGGCATCGGCCGCGCCGAGCACATCGGTGAGGGTGAGCATTCCATCCGCGATATGGACTACGCCGATGCTCGCGCCGATGGTGAACGACCTGCCTTCGCTGACAAACCGAAAATCGGCGATGCACTTCTGCAGCTCGTCGGCGATGCGAATGGCCTCATGCATCGGGCAGCTTTCGAGCAGTACCCCGAATTCGTCGCCGCCCAGACGCGCAAGAGAATCTCCTTCGCGCACTTGCTGCTTCAACAACGCGCCCACCTGCCGCAGCAGCTGATCGCCGGCCGCATGTCCGCAGGTATCGTTGACGATCTTGAACTGATCGAGATCCAGGTACATCACCACGTGCTGTCGCCCTTGGTTGGCGGCTGTGTGTAAGGCCAGTCTGAGACGGTTTTCAAACTCGGGACGATTGACCAAATTGGTGAGCTGATCGTGGCTCGCGTGATAGGCGAGCTTCACTGCGTATTCCTGCCCCAGCTTGAGTTCCTTCAGTTCCCGTTCTGCGCGGTCGACCCGACTGACCATGCCGTGTGTAAGGAAAATCCCGATCGGGACCAGAGTTCCCGCGACCGTCACGATCGCGAGAAACAGCGTGGACCGGATCCAGCGTGTGGCCTCACCCAGCGTGGTCGAGAACCGGTTTTGCCAAGGCCTCAGTTCTTCGTTGACCTGGATAATGCGGTTCAGTATGAGTCCGAGCCCCGATGGGTCCACGCGACCGGACCGGTGGAATGCGTGGAGCTCTTCGGCGGCCGCGTCGAGCCTCGCGAGGAAATCATCTCCGGTTCTCCATATATCGAGAACGCTCTTCATGTAACTCACGCGGTGAAAGCGCTGATACAGGCTGATGACGCCGGCGATGTCATCCGGATGGGTTCCGCCTTCGATGAAGCCAGCCCGCACGGCGGAGTAGTCCGGAACAGATTTTTCAAGCTCGAACCTGGCCCTTTGGAAACCCAGCGGCACCATGATCGCTTTTCGATAGCTGCGGAAATCGGACTCGGATTTGGTCTCGGCGAAACGCAACAGGTGGAAAACCGCTTCCTTCTGATTCTTCGACCACAGGCTCTCGCCTTCGACGTATGCCCGACCCGCGGTGAGGATGTCTATGCTGACAATGGCAAGCCACACCAGCACAGCGACGATCGCGAGGAATGGCGAAACGATCAAGAGCATGCGTTTGCTCATTGCGAGCCATTGCGTGACTTTCGCAAACGAAGTCACAAGGACTTTAATGTCGACGTACGCCATGGTCGTTTGTCCGTCTTTACTTTCGTTTCCCGAACCTTTGAGATACCGGAAAAAGTTAGTGCTCGCATTCGTCAGCAAATTGAATCGCTTCGAGACCTTAAGAGAGCACGTAATGTGCCTGCGAGCGGAGCAAATGGGACATCGGGAAACCGTGCAAATTACCGCTCGATGCTGAATCTTCCTTCTATCGAGCTTTGACAGGCGACGACTTCTCGCCGGAGACGATGGGGTTTCAACAGCTCGCGATGCGGAAATACGCTGGCCTAGGGCCGTGCAGCACGCTGGAAGCTGATGTCCCCGTAGTAGGCGTGCACCTTTTCGCCGGTGTTGTCCGTGTCGGTCATGATGCCTACCGAACGCGTCATCGATGGCTCCTCGCCGAAGGCGTGCTTGTAATCCTCATAGACATTGCGCACTTCTTCTCGCCACTCCCCGAGACGGTCGTTGCCGCTCTCGGCAACGATCATCTTGACGCGGGTAGTGTGCTGGTTGGTGATAATGGTGCTCACCGGCGCGCGGTTCTCCCAGATGTACATCAGCGTCGCGTAGGGCATGTCGTAGCCCGTCAACATCTTCATCTGGCTCGCGAAGAGCCTGTCCTCGAACGACCACTTCGAGGTATCGCCTTGAAAAGTGACAATCATGCGCACGGGGGAATCCTCGCTGTTGCGCCGGGTGTTGTCGGCGCCCGCGATCAGCTCGGGCACTTTCCAGCGCCACCTCAGCAGCGGAAAGTCCTTCGTGTCAACGCGCACGTCCTGCGAAAGACCTGACGCGGAAGCGTTGGCGGAGGCCTGGACGACGGTCCGGCCATCCTCCTTGACGAGGCTGTACTCGGTGGCTTTTTTGTACTTCCCGACGGTCCAGGCACGCCAGCCCGGGGGCAACGTTTCCCCGGGCTCGCGGGAGGAAAACCGGGTGACCGAAGTCATGACGACGACGCGCTCTGGCGCGCGCTCGATCATCGCGCAACCTGCGAGCAGTATTAGCGCCGCTATAGCATGAGTCCGCGCCATCCTCCAGTCCCTTCTCGAGGCGCCGGGAGTGTAGGGGAAAATCCGGTGAGCGATTCGTCGCTCACCGGGCCTGCGGAACTGTCTTTGTGCGTCGGTGAACCTTAGAAACGGTACGCGAACTGCGCGCCAAAAATGTCGACCGAGCCCTTGTAGGTTCCGACCAGCTGCCCGTTGGCTGCCGGGGGTGTCGGATTGAGCTGATTGATGGGGGCGTCCTTGATAAAGAGATGCGCGTACCCGAAGTCGAGCGTACCGTCCTTCGACAATTTGTATTGGCCACCAAACGACAGCCACAGGCGATTGTTGTCGGGCAGCCGTGCGGTCCGGTCAGTATCGTTGACGGGAGTCTGGTCAAACGCGAGGCCCATCTTGATCGACCAGGCATCGTCATAGCGATGGACTGCACCGACGCCAACACGCCAGGTGTTCTTGAAGTTTTCGGGGGTAGGGGGGCTCAGCGGTCCGCCGCTGTCCAGGTTAATCGCCAGCTCCTTGATTTTCGACCAGCCAGTCCGAGTCACGTCGGCAAGCAAAGTCCAGCCTGGATTGAGGCGATGCTGCACGGCGATTGATTCGGAATCGGGCACTTTGATGTCCGTGTTCACGTTTGCGCTTGGAAAGGGATTGTTCAAGGAAAATGTAGCGGTTCCGGTGAGGTGGTATTTGATCGATGACCGGTAGGAGACGCCCAGCCTAGTGTCCGGAGCCACCTGGAACATCGCCCCGAGGTTAGCACCCCAACCGCTGTTGTCCTTGGCCTTGATGACGGCCAATTCTTCCGCCACCCCCAAGTTAACGGCATTCGTGAACTCGGCGTCGATCGACTGGTAGTTGAGCCCAAAGCCGAGCGATACCGTCTGATTGAGCTTGTAAGAAACCGAGGGATTGATGTTGAGAGTTGAAATATCCGATTTGATCGCCTGGAACCGGCCCATCCAGGCCGGATCGTATTCGGTCTTCAACCCGAAGGGCACGCTCACTCCGACACCGACCTTCCAGTCAGGCGCAACATCCATCGCAAAGTACACGTTCGGAACGGGAGAAAGGTCTCCTGCGTTGCCACCATTGTTGCCCAGGGGTCTCGGGCCAGCGCCTGGAGTGGAACCCGAGTCGCTGAATTTCGCGCTCAGGTTGATGAGCGCGAGGCCGGCAGATACCTGCATTCCGCCGGGCAGCAGGCTCATGCCGGCGGGGTTGTAGAAGATGGTGCTCGCATCCTCCGCGGTCGCCGCGGCTCCTGCGTACGAGTTACCCAGACCGCTTGCACTTTGTTCGATCAGCGCGAATGCTGAAGCATGCGCCTGCGAGACGCCCCCGGCGAAGGCCCCCGCTACCGCGAGCGAAAGGGCTGTTTTTCTGATCCCGGTACGTTCCATGAGAATCTCCTTGGGTGTTTATTGAGAGCCGAGCTGTCTTGGCCGCCGACACGATAACACAACGTCATAGTCTCGCAAATGGGCCGCTGCGAAGGCAAGCTGCCCCGCTCGCGTACCGGCCTCTCAGGCGAGAGTCACCCGCGCGAACTTGCGTTTGCCGACCTGCAACACGACCGTTTTCCCCCGCTTCACGGAAAGCCCCTTGTCGGTGACCTTCTCGCCGTCGATGCGCACGCCGCCCTGCTCGATCATGCGCAGGGCCTCCGAGGCGCTGGAGACCAGCTGCGACTCCTTGAGCACCTTCGTGATCGCCATCTCGGGAACCTTGCCCGGTGTCGATTTCCGATCGTCGCCGTGGACCTTGACTGTAATTTCAGGAATGCCCTCGGGCATCGCGCCATGCTTGAAACGCGCCTCGAAATCGACTTGAGCGTGCTCGGCGGCCTCGGCGCTGTGAAAACGAGTGACGATCTCGCGCGCGAGGAGCACCTTGATGTCGCGCGGGTTGCGACCGCGGGAGACCTCCTTCTTCCACTTGGCGAGCGTTTCCAGGGATTCGAAGGAGAGCAGCTCCAAGTAACGCCACATCAGCTCATCGGAGATCGACATCAACTTTCCGAAGATCGCTTCCGGGGATTCGTTGATACCGACGTAGTTGTCGAGCGACTTCGACATCTTGTCGACGCCGCGTATCCCTTCGAGAAGCGGCATTGTCAGGATGCATTGCTGCGGCTGACCGTAGTGCTTCTGGAGCTCGCGCCCCACCAGCAGGTTGAACTTCTGGTCAGTCCCCCCGAGTTCGACGTCGGATTTCATCGCTACTGAATCGTACCCCTGCATGAGCGGGTAGAGAAACTCGTGGATGGCGATGGGCTGCCGGTTAGCATAACGCTTGCCGAAATCGTCGCGCTCGAGCATACGCGCGACCGTCCATTTTCCAGCCAAACCTATCAGACCGGCCGCGCCCAGCTCGTCGGACCACCTGGAATTGAACAGGACTTCAGTCTTGTTGGCGTCCAGGATCTTGAAAACCTGATCTTGATACGTTTTCGCGTTCCGCAGGATCTGCTCCCGCGAAAGCGGCGGTCGCGTCGCGTTCTTGCCGCTCGGGTCACCGATCATCCCCGTGAAATCCCCGATCAGGAACTGGACGTGATGGCCCAAGTCCTGAAACTGGCGCAGCTTGTTGATCACTACCGTGTGACCGAGATGCAGGTCGGGCGCAGTCGGGTCCAGGCCGAGCTTCACTCGCAGCGGCCGTCCGGATTTGAGCCTTTCGCGCAACTCGGCCTCGACGATCAGTTCATCGCAACCGCGCTTGATGACTCTCAGTTGGTGGTCGATGTCGCTCATGGGTGTGCGGATGGCTGATCGGGCGGTTATTTGTTAGACTTTTTTGATTCCACCCGCTGCCGATCATGTATAACGACGAGATTGGAATTGTAACGCGCTCCGGCGGAAGGCGCCTCCGATGGCTGGCAGCCGCCGTCGTCGTGCCGCTGTTCGGCGTGGTGGCCGCATTCGGCACGGTCGAGCACGTGCCGGAACCGATTCCCGTCCGGATTGTCATCGAGCCGCTCGCCCTGTCCGCGACCCCGGTCGGCGACTCGGGAACGATCATCTACTTTCAGGAAGATCGTTTCAGACGCAGCGACACGCTGGCCACTCTGATCGAGCGGCTCGGGGCCGATGAGGACGAAGCGGCGACGCTTCTGCGCTCTTCGCGTGCCGCGCGGCCGCTCCGCCTTCTGCTTCCCGGGACGACCGTCCAAGCAAAAGTCGACGAGGTCGGCAGGTTGCGCTCGATATCGTTCCTCACCGACAGGGACACGCTTCTCTCGGTGGATCGCCTGGGCGACAGCTTCAGCAGATTCGAGCAGCAGGCCGATGTGGTGCGCGGAATAGAGATGAGATCAGGTGAGATCAGGACCTCGCTCTTCGCAGCGGCCGATGCGGCGGGGATTCCGGACGGAATTGCGGTCCAGCTTGCAGACATCTTCGGAGGCGACGTGGATTTTCATCGCGATCTGCGGCGCGGGGACCATTTTGGGGTCGTTTTCGAAACTTTCTACCACGGCGGCAAGACGATCAGATTCGGGCGAGTGCTCGCGGCCGACTTCTACAGTCAGAGGAAGACCTACCGCGCGGTCTGGTTTCAGGATCCCTGGGAAAGGGGGAGCTATTACACCCCGGACGGCGAGAACCTGCGCAAGGTATTTCTGCGCTCGCCCCTCGAATTCTCGCGTATCACCTCGGGATTCGGCCTGCGCCGGCACCCGATTTTCCAGCAGTGGCGCGCACATCAGGGGGTCGACTACGGAGCCCCGATCGGAACAAGGGTGAAGTCGACCGGTGACGGTGTCGTCTCGTTCGCGGGACGGCGGAAAGGGTACGGAAACCTCATCGTGCTCAGGCACCACGGGGGATACAGCACGTACTACGCACACCTGAGGAATTTCGCACTGGGGTTGAGGGCGGGCAGGCGCGTCGTTCAAGGCGAAATCATCGGCTACGTCGGGCAAACCGGCTGGGCCAGCGGCCCCCACCTTCACTACGAATTCCACCTCCACAACCAGAACCGCAATCCGCTGACCATGGCGTTCCCGACAGCACAGCCGATTCTCGCAATCGAACTGGCCGCGTTCAGGCGTACCGCCGAGCCGGTTATCGCGCGACTGGATCTTTTGAAAAGCGGCGATCTAGCCCGGCTCGAGTGAGCGGTTCCACGAGATCAGCATCTTCCGGGATCTACATCGGTTTGATGTCGGGCACGAGCCTCGACGGCGTCGATTCGGTCCTCGTCGACCTGCGGGGCCGACCCTTTCTTCTGGGGGCCGCGTTTCTACCGTATCCGAAGAGCCTGAAAGCGATCTTGCTTGCCCTGCACGAGACATCCCGCGACGAGCTGCATCGTGCAGCGCTCGCAGGGATTGAACTGTCGAGGCTCTATGCGAAGGCAGCCGATCGCCTGCTTGAGAAACACGGCGTCCCCGCGCGAAACGTATCCGCCATCGGTTGTCACGGGCAGACAGTGCGTCATCGGCCGGGCTCCGGGTACAGCTTGCAGCTCGGCAATCCTGCGTGGCTTGCAGAGCGCACCGGCATTAGGGTGGTCGCCGACTTCAGGAGCCGCGACATCGCTGCGGGCGGACAGGGCGCCCCGCTTGTACCTGCGTTTCATGCGGCTGTTTTCCGGGACTCGCGCCGCCACCGCGTCATCGCCAATCTCGGCGGCATAGCCAATCTGACCGATCTTCCCCGCGAAGGACCCGTAACAGGCTTCGACACAGGACCCGGCAACGTTCTGCTCGACGCTTGGATGCGTGAGCGATTCGGCCACGATTTCGATCGCGGCGGGGCGCTCGCCGCTCGAGGACGGCCGGTTGCATCCTTACTGAAGAGGCTACTTGCGGATCCCTATTTTCACCGTTCACCGCCCAAGAGCTCGGGCCGAGATCACTTCAGTTTCGATTGGCTACGTCGGTTCGGCGTCGGAAAGCACGAGGCCGGGGACGTGCAAACCACGTTGGCCGAGCTCACGGCGCGCAGTGTCGCAAAGGCCATTGCAAAGTACTGCCCCGGCGCAGAGGAGGTTTACTTGTGCGGTGGTGGAGTACGCAACTACGACCTGGTGATGCGCATCACGCGGGAACTACCCGGCATGAAAATCGCCTCGACCGAGCGGCTCGGAATTCATCCGGATTGGGTGGAGGCGATGGCCTTTGCCTGGCTCGCACGGCGGGCGCTGAAGGGAGAGACCGGAAATCTTCCGGAAGTCACCGGTGCGAAGAGGCCGCGGGTGCTCGGTGCGATTTACGCGGCTTGACCCACGGCGAACTTTTGCGAAAAAAAAACCCAAAAACAAAGCGGCGACCTAGCGCCCCGCTTCAGGATCGCAATGGACTTATGCGGAGAAAGACGAACCGCAACCGCAGGTGCTCGTCGCGTTGGGGTTTTTGATCACGAACTGCGCACCCTCGAGGCCTTCGGTGTAGTCGATCTCGGCGCCGACGAGATACTGGTAGCTCATCGGGTCGATGAGCAACATCACACCGTTTTTCTCCATCACCGTGTCGTCGTCGCTCTTTACTTCGTCGAAAGTAAATCCGTATTGAAATCCGGAGCAGCCGCCGCCGGTGACAAACACGCGCAGCTTCAATTCGGTATTGCCTTCCTCGTCAATCAATTGCTTGACTTTGTTGGCGGCGCTGTCGGTGAAAACAAGCGGGGCGGGCATCTCTGCGACTGCATTCATGGCTCAACTCCTGTTGCAAGCCACATTATCGGGCCGAGACCTGACGCGGTCAACCGCGCCAGCCAGCTAGATGGGGCTGCGGCACCGGTATTCAAGCCGGAAGAAGTCATTACCACCTCAGACCGCGGGCTTGCTGGTCGCGAGCTTCAACTCCACGGTTTTCGCTTCGCCCGAACGGTGTACCAGATGCCCCTCGACTATAGCGCCGAGATGCATCTCCAGGCTGTTGTAATGCACATCTCCTTTGACCCTAGAACGCGACTGGAGTTCAAGGAATTCGGCCACGTACACCGGCCCCGTGATCTCGCCGTTCACGACCAGATGCGATACACTGATTTCCCCTTCGATACGAGCCTTTTCGCTGAGCACTAAAGTCGAGGGTTCGTCGGAAACCGCTGTTACGTTTCCAACGACCTCGCCGTCGACACGAAGGCCTCCGGTAAAATTGATATTACCCTCGATCTTCGTGCCGACACCAATCAGGCTGTCGATGCGATTCTGCGGCTTGCTGGGCTGCTTGCGAAACATAGCGCTTCCTACCTGCTAAGAAAGGTTGATGTTTTGGCTGGCGCGGGCCTCGCTGGACCCGTTCTCCAGGATACGCGCTTGTATGGTCCGCACCCTGGCTCCCGCCGGAACCCGAAATGTTCCCTCAACTCGACGAAAATACTTGAAGTTGAGCTTGAAAGCAGTGCTGCCTGTCTCGGCTGACTCGGGGATGACAATTGTAGCATCCCTGCCTTCCTGCTGCATCTCCACCACGAGCTGCAAAGACCCGTGAAACTCGCGGTCAAGCCTACCTCCCTGAAGAACGAGCAGCCGGTAACGAAACTCGCCGGGAAGCACGTCACGCTCCACTTTGAAGCGGTGGATACTGACTTTCTCGCCGCGTCGCTCGCTCGGGACAAGATTTTCGAAAAAGGCAAGGTCTTCCTTGAGTCTGTTGTTTTCGTCTTCGAGCGTCTTCACTTGAGAGGCAAGCTGGGCTTGGGCAGTTTGCTCGATTTTCAGGCGCGACTCACTGGCGTTGGCGATCGAGCGCAACCTCGCAGCCTCGCTCTCGAGCCGCCCCATCGATTCGCGAAGTCTCGCGAATTCGTTTTGCAGTTCGCTGCGATCAAAACCGGCGAAACGACGCCCGGCGTCATACATCCACGCCGCCAGCGCGAGCGCGAGCGAGAGGAACACCAGCATTCCAAGCCAGCGCCAGTACCAAGCGACGTGCGTCTGGACCGTCATCTTCGGCGCAGAAATCCCGAAGCGCTGGCGGAATTGTTTGACAAGCTTCGACATTGGACTCTCCGCTCGCCGATTCAGGGGACAATGGCCAGATGCGAGAGACCCATCGTCTCCTCCAATCCAAACATGATATTCATATTCTGCACCGCTTGTCCCGAAGCGCCCTTCACCAGATTGTCGATCACTGTGAGGACGACAAGCATATCTCCTCCACTCGGGCGATGGATCGCGATGCGGCAGGTATTGGTGGCCCGCACCGAGCGCGTATCCGGTTCGCTTCCGCCAGGAAGCACATCGACAAAGGGCTCGTTGCGATAGCGATCCTCGTAGAGCTTCTGAAACCCGATGTTAGCAGTGATGCGTGCATACAGAGTTGCGTGTATGCCCCGAATCATCGGCGCCAAGTGTGGCACGAACGTGAGGCCCACGCTCCTTCCTGCGGCTGCGTCCAGCTCCTGCCGAATCTCTGGCCAATGACGATGGCCGGAGACACTATAGGTTTTGAAATTATCCGAAGCCTCACAGAAGAGGAGATGTTCCTCGGCCTTCTTTCCGGCACCGCTCACCCCGGACTTCGCGTCCGCGATCAAGTGATCGAGGTCGACGGCCCCGGCTTCCGCAAGGGGCAACAAGCCGAGCTGAACCGCGGTCGGATAGCACCCGGGATTCGCCACCAGGTGTGCGCCCTTGATTTTTGCGCGATTCACTTCAGGCAGACCGTACACTGCCTGAGCGAGAAGCTCGGGCGCAGCGTGCTTGACCTTGTACCACTTCTCCCACTCAGTTACGTTCTTGA
>WNGL01003738.1_pt1 | contig 36214 bp, 34 predicted proteins | sample 5400591 | NCBI WGS metagenome assembly WNGL01 (sample SAMN13153377, study PRJNA577476) | soil metagenome | isolation source: 80 cm soil or saprolite under Garry oak tree replicate 1 | place: USA:California | collected 2016-06-15
GTTTCTAATCAGTCATCCGACTTCGGATGAGTTGCAGCGCACGATTTGTGTGGGCGGAAAAACCCCCCCGGCATTACGGAGATTTCCTCGGGTAAGTCGATGAAAATAAAAAGTTTCATGCCGGAGGGGGGACTTGAACCCCCACGATACTAAGTACCGGCAGATTTTGAGTCTGCTGCGTATGCCAATTTCGCCACTCCGGCCGAGAGGGCAACTTCTGGAACGTAGCACCTTGCGAATGAATCAGTCAACAGCATCGGCTGTTCTGGAGTTCTGGATTTTCTGAGAGTCGCGGGTTCGTAGAGGGTGGCGTCTTTCCTTGCGGCCTTCCGGACGAAAACTCAAATGCGTCTTATTGTTCCTGACACTGAGATCGGATGCTTGTGAATTGCTCGATCGTCACCAAAAGCACCGCGGTTTCTTGCATGACCGCGGGTTCGGTCGGGATAGCCGCAATCTGCGTGTGCAAAGTTACCTTAAAAGCGGCGTAACCTTTTTGCCTGCTCCTCCGAATCTATGGTCATGAATCTATATTGGCATGGCCGAAGATGCCATTTTCGGCATCGGAATCCAGGCCATTAACGGAGGAATTTCATGAACAGAAGGTTTGTCCTCGCCTCGGTGCTTGCCGCGGCGATTGCCACCCCCGCCCTCCTCACGGCGCAGAAACCCGTTCCGGCTCCCCCCTGGAAGGCGGAGAAATGCTACGGGATTGCCAAAGCCGGGAAAAACGACTGTGCTGCGACGGGGAATAACTCCTGCGGCGGCACGTCGAAATTAAATGCCGATCCAAAGGCGTGGGTTTATGTCCCGGAAGGTTATTGCGATCGCATTGTTGGCGGTAGCAAGACACCGAAATAACCACATCACGAACAAGTGGCCATCACCATGACATCCATCTCCCGGCTTCCAAGCGGTGCTGGCGTTGGTCTGCGGCTTCCTCATATCGCAGAAGTGGTGGCCACTCGACCGTCCGTGGGATGGTTGGAAATTCATCCCGAGAACTTCCTTGCCAATCCGCACGCAACCGAACTTCTGACGGAGTTGTCGCAGCATTATTTCATTTCCGTTCACACCGTCGGCATTTCGATCGGTAGCGTCGGCGGGATCGACCGGCTCCATCTGAAGCGGGTCCGTGCTCTGGTCGATAGGATTAATCCCGTTTTTGTATCGGGTCACCTCGCGTGGTCTACATACGGCGGCGAGTATCTTAATGATCTCTTGCCGCTTCCCTACAACCTGGAGGCCCTGCGGTTGATCGAGGCGCACGTTCGCGAGGTTCAGGAAACCCTGGGCCGGCCGTATCTCATCGAGAATCCGTCAAGCTATATGGGCTTTCGCACGTCGATGATGAGTGAAGCGGAATTCCTTTCCGAGCTTATAGGTCGAACCGGGTGCCAACTGTTGTGCGATGTGAGCAACGCATATATCAGCGCTCAGAACATGGGTTATGACGCGTACGAGTACATCGACAGCCTGCCGGCAGACGCCATCGCCGAGGCACATTTGGGAGGCTTTACGGCCGAGGAGGATGAAGCAAGTCCGGGCGCTGAGCTATTGATCGATACGCATGCCGCCGCCATAGCGGAACCCGTCTGGAATCTGTACGCGCATGCAATCCGGCGCTTTGGCGCCAGGCCCACATTGATCGAATGGGATAACGACATTCCATTATTCGCGGCATTACTCGCCGAGGCTGCCCACGCCGATGAGGTTGTGGCGGGAACGATGGCTCTGGAGGCGCGCTGTGCCGACGCTTGCTGAGACTCAAAAGTTTTTTCGCAATGCAGTCGTTGGTGATGATATGGCCGGTATCCGGTCTCTCATCGTTGGCGGCCGTGATGCGTCGAAACGTCTTGAGGTCCATCGGCGGAATTACGAGACCAGCCTTGTTACGGCACTTTTGGGAAAGTTCCCGGCGACCGTATGGCTGGCCGGAACACCCTTCGTGACCGAAGCTGCCAGACACTTTGTTTGCGAACATCCACCCCATGCGCCGTGTATTGCGGAGTACGGCGAGCGCTTCCCTGGATTTCTGTCGGCATGTCCGGGCGCAGAACGTGTGCCCTATTTGCGTGAGTTCGCGGAACTCGAATGGCACGTCGGCCACATCGCAGTTGCCATCGATCAACCCCCCGTGAGCTTGCAGGAATTCTCCGCGATAAGCGATGAAGCTCTGCTAAACACGGTGCTCGTCTTGCAGCCTGGCTTGCGGTATCTCCACATGTCCTGGCCGATCGATGAACTGATGAAACTATATCTGACTGAAACGGCGGCGGACTCCTTTGAGTTCAGTCCGGCGGACGCATGGATCCAGACCCGCGGCGCTCGTGGAGAATTCCACATGGATCGTCTCGATGCGCCTGAATTCATCTTTCGGAAATCCGTCTCGGAGGGACAGGCGATCGCCGGCGCGGCGGAACGAGCACTCGATGCGGACCCCGCCTTCGATCCGGGCCGAGCTCTGGTGCGAGTTGTTGCGGAGGGCTTAGTCACAGCAATCATGTCAGGAAGTGAAGGAGATAAGTAATGACCACTTCTGAACACGTCCTCCTTCAAGGCCGGACACTGCGGGTTTGGTTCGTTTCCGCACGGGAGCGGCTCGCCCGATTTCCGCTCTCGTTTATCCAGCTTGGAATGCGGATCGGAGTTGGAATGGTGTTCTTCAATGCAGGTCTCTTGAAGTACAACTCCTTCGAGTTTGCCGTCAAGCTCTTCGAGGACGAATATAAAGTGCCGCTGCTCGATCCGGCTGTGGCGGCGCGCCTGGCGATGTTCAACGAACTCACATTTCCGGTTCTGCTGTTTCTTGGCCTGGCGACGCGCTTTGCGACACTGCCGCTGCTTGGAATGATTTCAGTGATTCAGATATTTGTGTATCCTCAGGCCTGGCCGGACCACGTGCTTTGGGGATCGATTCTCCTCTTTCTGCTCACTCGCGGGCCCGGGGCGTTGTCGCTCGACCACCTCATTGAGCGGCACTTTGCGAGGCGCTAGTGATCGAATGCCAGTTCATCAGATAACGACCCGCGACGGCTGCAAGAGCCGACAGCGCGAAAACTCCACCAATATGCCAAACCAGCAGCATTATCGTGACGTCCTCCGGATGGAATAGACGTAGAGACAAATTGGCCAGCCCTGCAGCAGCCAGGCCGCCGAGAGCGGTCGTCAGATGTGGAGTCAGGGGTGCGCCCCGGCGAAGCATCGCCGCCATGACAATCGCCGGGAACGTTCCCAGTAAAACGATGAAAGGGAAGCAGGATAAATCATGCTCCGGCGATAGAGCTTGAGGTCCAAGCCGGACGAAACTCTGGATGCACCCTGCGCCCGCGCTTCCCAACCAGCCAGCCAGCGGAACGAGGAGTAGCGCGAGAATTTTGCGGCTATGTCCCGGGACGACTGTGGCAAATGCAGCTACTGCGGCGCAGAGGCCGACAGCCAAGGCCGATACCTGCTCGACTGCGAACCGGGGGTCCGACCACTTCGATGGCAGGCCGTGCCGCGGCGTCATCATCAGCACAATTCCAATGTAGGCCGCGGACAGCGCAAGCCATGCTGCTGCCCTGATCCATGGCCGGGGAAGCGGGCGAACAGGCTGAATGCTGTCGGCCAGGCTTCGAATGAGGTTTTCAGTGTCTCGAATCATTCGTCCTTCACAAGTATCTTCCGTAGCGCAGTCATCGCCCGGTGAGTCGCAACCTTGAGTGCGGCGATGCTCATGCCAGTCGTTGCTGCGGCCTCCTTCAACGACATTTCGCGCAGTTTCAGCATTTCTATGGCACTGCGCTGTCCTGGTGGAAGGCGTTCGATCGCCTGCTTCAGCGCCTCGGAGTCGCCATACACTTCAGTAGTGGTATTCGCACTCTCGCCGGCAAAGGTTACATCCAGGTTGTCGAAGCTCACCTCCCGCCCCGCGCGGCGTACATAGCGTCTTGCCCCATCGGCGAGTCGGTTTCGGGTAATTGCGAGAAGCCACGGCATGAATGGACGTTTTGGGTCGTAGGTGGCACGGACAGCATGCAGGGATAGCAGGATGTCCTGCACAAGATCTTCAATGTCTTCGGCTGCCAGAAAACTCCGATACCGAAGCACAATCAGGCGTAACCGTGGCGCGAGTTGCTGCATCAACTGAACGTAGGCGTCCGCTTCCCCAGCCTGTGCGGCCTTCATCAGCGCCGCAAAGCGGTCGCCGGCCGCGGCTCGGACATTCTCAGACATCCGCAATCGTGTATCGCAGTGTTGTTGTGGTCTTATTCATATCAAACTCACGGTCCACGGGGTCTCACCTGTCATCACGTTGTTCGGAAAGAGTCCTTATATGTTCGAAAACGCTGCGGTGTACCTGATGGATGATCATATCCGACCAGATGCGCCAATACGGCGAAGGCCACATCGAGTTTCGGTACCAGCTGGTTCCTTGGAGTCCGGTGCTGCCGTCCGGATTGGGAACTAACTGGAACTCCGCGGCGCATCGCTTCGGGTCCCGATACAATCGAGAATCCGAGACGTTTACCTTGCTCCCAAACGTTAACCTTCTCAATGAATGTTCCGGTTGTAAAGAGGCAGCGACGTACGGCGCCTACTCCATCCCCGTCGATATCTGCACGAATGGGATGAGACACCCCGAGCCGAAACAGCATTTCATCAGCTTGCTCCAGATCGGGAAATGAAACCAGGTTGTTCCAAACACGTCTGGCCGGCGCTTCAATTCGAATGCTGGTGCTCACACTAAAACGAGGGGCTTCAAGCGCGCTTATACGTTCAAAGCCCATGAGACTCATCGGTACGATGACGAGCACGAGCATCATCGAAGGCGCTTCTGTAGAAATGGAGCCCTGACGCTGAGCCAGAAATCCCACGACACCGCCAAAGAGTGCGAGTGGTGTCGCGATTGGGACTGCCATCGCGATGCAGATCAAACCTTCCACCGCAAATGCCAGCAACGCCACTGCGGCGAGCGCCACGGACAGGAATGACACAAAAAGGCAGCTCGATAGGTTCCTCGGATGATGGTAGCCATATACCAGCACCGAGCTCAGACCCATGCAAAACGGCATCGCGACGAACACACCCCAACCATAGACGCCCAGCGTCTCAACTCCAATATAGATAAGCAGGCCGCCGATGGCCCCGTTCAGCGCAACGGCTACAGCGGCGCTACCTAGCGGTTCCTTGGGTATTAGCGACGCGAATGCACTTCGAGAAGTGTGGACTGTCGTGACTCTGTCGCGCGGAGGGATGATGCTCAGCAGAGCGAAGAATCCCAAGTTGAGTACCGGAAGAAAAAAAAGAAACACCAGCCACAACGGTAGCCGCGCAGACCTGAGCCGCCGAACTGTCAACACGATTCCGACCCAAACGAATGGAAGGGCGATCGCCAGCAGCGTTACCAGAAATCTGGTGTCCGTTGAAGAAAGCGATTGAGGGCGGATCACGTCTACGGGCGGGATCCAGTAGTTGAAGATCGTAAACGGGCGCCCGAAGATCCTGGCCGCAACGATCCGGTCGATGTTATGTTTGATCGCGAATCCGATCACACCCACGAGAAAATACGTCCCGCGCCCTACAGTTCCTCGCCAGCTCCACAGATCTGATAAATGAATGGGTGGCGCACCGAAAGGCACACGTCGTGGCAAACCCAGGACGATCCCGAGGATCACCAGAACGGCCAGTATCAACCCGAAAAGAAGTACAGTCATGGTTCAGGTGGTCCCATATCCAACATCAGCTCTATGGACGCTCATAAATAAATAATTACATCATTTAGTAATGAGTTCGTGGAAGACTGGACACGGGGGTGTGGGACGAAGGTTGAACAAGAACGTATTCCCCTCCTTGCAAAGGAGGGGTGGCCGCGCCATCAATAAGATGCTGCCGAAGGCCACCAAAGTTGGCGCGGACGGGGTGGTCAGTCCTCGAAACGTGTTTGATGCGTTTTGAAACATCTCATCTCAAATGACCACCCCGTCTGCGCCTTTAAGGTGGCTTCGCAGCATTTTCATGATGGCGCAGCCACTCCGTCCTGTTCCAGGAGGGAAATCCGATTCGCTTTACCATCGGCTAGAACACCTGCACGGTCAGATGGACCATTTGGTGCGATGGTAATTGGGTTTTTGGACAACTACATTGGACATCGCTCATGGGACATTCCAACATTTGACATTGGAAGAGGCGAGCCATCCTGTCCAATGATCTACTGACCCACTGACCCAACTCACCCGATTCCGTCCTAAGTTTCAGTTGTTTTTCAGCAGCGGGATGCTATCCACCGCAGGCGGTTGGGGCACGGACCGGAGGAAGGCGTAGATATCCGCCAGTTGCTGGTCCGAGAGCACTTTAGCCGTATAAGGAGGCATCTCCCCGGTGGGCTGGCGGACATAGCGGGAGAGTGCCGCAAATGCTAACGGACGCGGCGCGAGTCGAGGTGCGGCCCCGCCCTGAGCGGCGTAACCATGGCACTGGTAGCATCCGTGGCTTGCGAAAATCTTCTTGCCGTTCTGGGCGTCTCCGGCCGGAGTGGCCTGAGCGTCTCCAGCAGCCGCGCCGGCGCTGGGAGCCGTTCCTCGATTCTGAGCTCCCAGCGCGGAAGCAATTGTCATAAGACTCAAAAAGAAAATCAAAACGCGCATAACCGTTGGCCTCCTCGCATGGCCTCCTACCGGGGTTGCGTTACAACATCGACCAGAGCGGGCTCGCCGCGCACGACCACTTCAATCGCGCGCCGGAGGGCCGGTCCAAGATCTTTGGGATCGGTTATTGGTCCTTCGCCATGAACGCCCATACCTCGTGCGACGGTTGCGTAATCAATGTTGGGATCTTCGATCTTCGTGCCGATACCCGCATTGGTAATGCCACGTTGGTGGCGGTTGGCCATTCGTTGGATGTGCATGACTTCCTGATGATAGGCGCGGTTATTATGCATGACGCTCAAAAGCGGGATGCCGTGATGCGCTGCCGTCCACAGGGCTCCCGGGGCATACATCAGATCGCCGTCGTTCTGAATGCTGACGCACAAGCGGCCATACTTTCTGTGCGCCAGAGCGGCTCCAACCGACGTCGGCAAGCCGGAGCCCACGGCCGCAGCGCCGCCACCGCCGAGGGTTTGATAGTGCTTGTCGATGTTCCACAGCCGCCCACCGCCGCCTCCGACACTTGCCCAATCCTTGTCCTTGATCGCATTCCACAGCTCGACGGACAAGCGAGCCGTACTGATCGGACTCGCATCCCAGCCGTAAGTCGCCGCAGTACGAGCCTGCTCCAACGCCTGTGCGCTCGCAGCGGCGAATTTCTTTCCGCGTTCTTCGAACACTCGCTTGCGGTCGGCGGTGATCAAGCGCTTGACGGCTTCGATCAGAGATGGAAGGGTCGCTTCGGCGTCCGCCGCAATCGCCATATCGAGTTCGGTGTACCGCTGAAAATCCTGGTAGTTGCTCTTTAAATAAAGGTCATTCGCCGTGATGCTGACCAGCTTCGTGTCCTTTTTGATGACCGGCCGCGTGGAGCGTTCCAATTGGTCCCGGACGTTGTTGACTGTTCCCCAAAAATCCGCAACCTCCAAACCGACGATCAAATCCGCATTCCGGACGACTCCACCGGCAGCCTGGTTGAGGGGATGACGCGACGGAAATTTTCCGCTCGCCACCGGCGCCTGGAGCGTCTCGGCCAAATCGATCAGCAGTTTCATTCCCTCGGGCGTGCGTATCGCCTGCCCGCCCATCAGGACCGGATTTTCCGCCGCGACGAGAAGTTTTGCCAGCTCGGCAACCGCGCCCGAATCTCCCGCCGGCGGCCGCGCCAGCGTAAGCTTGGGGACATGCATTCGGGCAGGGTCCGCAATTGGAGTCTCCTGGAGGTCGCTATCGGCCACCAATACCACAGGGCCTCTCGGTGGCGTCATCGCTATCTTGTAGGCGCGGACGGCGGACTCCCCAAAGTGCGTGAGCGAGATTGGAAGGTCATCCCACTTGGTGTAATCACGGACCATCGCCGCGGCGTCCTGAGCGCTGTGATACCACTCCACACCAGGCCGCCGCGCCGCAACGTCGATCGTGTTTCCGAGAATGATGAAGACGGGAACCCGCCCGGCATACGCGTTATAGATCGCCATTGCGGCATGCTGTAAGCCGACCGTGCTATGCGCCATAACCGCCATCGGCTTGCCCTCGACCTTTGCGTAGCCGTCGGCCATAGCTACCGACGACTCTTCATGGCAGCAAGTCAGCAATTCCGGGTTCTTGTTCCCGCCATAGTTGATGATCGATTCGTGCAGCGCACGGAAACTCGATCCCGGATTCGCGGCGATGTATTCGAAGCCGAGAGACTTCATAACATCCAGCATGAAATCAGAACCCGGGTGGTCTGCAGTGAGGACTTCCGTGGAGACTGGATCGGTCTCGGCAGCCAACGCCCTCGCGGATGGCAACGCCGCGCTGCCACGCGCCGCCTGGGCCCGTTGTGCCTTCACCTCGGGAGTTTTCGCAACGAGAGCTGCGGCACCGGCCGCTGCGCCCTTCAGAAAACCACGACGATTCAAGGGACTCTTTTTCGATTTCTCCATGGATCCTCTCCTTCCGGCCAGTGTTTTCTAGCGTCCGTCTCAAAATGTGTTCCCGATTCTACTGCTGCCCAGGCGGTTAAAGCGAAACATATTGGTGTCAGCATTTTCTTCCCGAACATCGACACCCGAACGTGAGCAGTACCAATGCCTTGACATTTCGGCAAGCCGCAGCTTTAAATGAGTCAAAATATCCTCTAGCTTGGAATACCCCACAAAGGAGATCTCGGCATGAAAGCGATGTGGAAGGATTGGCTCTTTCATCTTGTTTCTGTGGTGTTGTTGGGGTTGTTGGCCATGATCGTGACCAGCGGCAGCTTGGGAGCCCAAACAACCGCCAAAGCAGCAGAGACTCCTGCTGCAGCAACGACCCAGGGACAGTTGACCTTCACGAAGGACGTGGCGCCCATCCTCCAACGCTCTTGCCAGAACTGTCATCGGCCGGACTCCATCGCCCCGATGTCATTGCTGACGTACGAAGAGGCCCGGCCGTGGGCAAAGGCGATTAAAGAGAATGTGGTTCTGCGGAATATGCCGCCGTGGCACATTGATCCGAATGTTGGGATTCACGAGTTCAAAAACAGCGTGGCGCTGTCGGACCAGGAAATCGCGACAATCGCGAAGTGGGTGGACTCCGGCGCGCCGAAAGGGAATCCTGACGACATGCCGCCGCCGCGCAAGTTCGATGACAACGCCAAATGGAGCATCGGTACGCCGGACCTCATCGTGGCGATGTCGAAGGATCTGGTCGTTCCGGGCAAGGCTCCCGACACGTGGAAGAACGTTGTTGCAGACCCGGGCCTCACAGAGGACCGGTACATCAAGGCGGTTGAGGTAAAACCGACCAAAGGCTTTAGAGCAATTCATCACCTGGGCGCGACGCTTGTCTATCCGGACGGTGGCCAGGCTTTAATCCAGGCGTACGGAATAGGAAAGAACGGCAATATTTTCGACGAAGGGTCAGGCCGCTTGATAAAGGCTGGTACGAAAGTAACTTTCAACCTGCATATCCACTCTTACGGCCAGGACACCATAACCAACGTCGCCATCGCGTTCCAATTCTATCCGAAGGGATACGTGCCGAAATATATCGCCACCACCGAAATGATGGGTGACGACGCAGAGCTCGATTTGCCGCCGAACACGGATAACGTCCGGACCGATACCTACATGACGCTGATGAAGCCCACGCGCATACTGTCTTTCCAGCCCCACATGCACACTCGAGGCAAGGCGATGTGCCTGGAAGTGATCTACCCGGGTGGCGGAAAACGGCCAGGGAGCAAAGTTGAAACGTTGAGCTGCGTGCCTCATTACAAATTCAACTGGATGATCGTTTATGAGTACGCACCGAACGTGCAGCCGCTCCTGCCGGCTGGCTCCGTCCTGCACTTTATCAGTTGGCACAACAATACCGCGACGAACAAGCTGAATCCTGATCCGGACACCTGGGTCGGCTTTGGGCAGCGCTCGATCGACGACATGAGTCACGCCTGGATCACCTACTACACTCTGTCCGATGAAGACTTCAAGCAGCAGGTGGCAGAGCGGAAGGGCAACCTGTCCGCTAAAGTGGGGCAGTAAGAGCGCAAGGCTAATCGATGATATGCGTTTACGTTTGATCTTCTTTTTGGCAGGTGCGGTCTTACTGCTGGCCGCGCCTGGCCGGTCGACTGCTCAGATTCCGTATCAGGGTCAATATAACCGTGGACAGGACGTCGTTCCAGTTTACGAGGGTTGGAGGCCCAACCCGGACGGCACGTTCACGCTATATTTCGGCTATTTCAACCGCAACTATCAAGAGGAACTCGATATTCCCATCGGGCCCGAGAACGGTATCGATCCCGGTAATGATCGCGGTCAGCCGACGCATTTTTATCCTCGCCGGAACTTGTATGTGTTCAAAGTAGTCGTACCGAAGGACTGGGGCCTGGAACGAAAGGTTGTATGGACCCTGAGTATCCGCGGCAAGACGAACACGGCGAAGGGGTGGCTCCAGCCGGACTGGGAAATCAATGATGAAGTAATGATGGAGAATGCGGTTGCCGGCAACGATCCGGAGAATGAACCGCCACTGATCTCGGGCGCCGGTGCGCAAACAATTAACCTGCCGAGCACTGTTACATTGACGGCTACAGCGCAAGACGATGGGCGTCCCAAACCTCGAGCGCAGCGGAATTCCGACGAAGGAGATAGCCCGCCTCAAGGATTGTCTGTTCGATGGATCCAGTACCGCGGTCCGGGGCCGGTGACTTTTGGTCCGGAGAGCCACGCCTCTGGTTCCGGAAAATCACTGACGTCGTCGACGACAGCGAGCTTCAAAGTTCCGGGTATCTACGTCCTGCGTGCGATTGCCAGCGACGGCGCCCTTGAAGCTTTCCACGATATTACGGTCACTGTGAAATAGAACAGGGACGATCCGAACACACCGCGGCTAAAATAGTTTGGGCTAAGACTTTGACGTATCCCTGTGCGACAAACGTTTTCCATTGACCAGCTGCAAACATCTCTGGATCGCACGGCTGGACCTCTTTTCGCCACCTGTATCGTCATAGCGAACGTGATCGGAGCCGGCATTTTCACCACGCCCGGTTTTCTCGCGCGCGATCTCGGGAGTCCGTTTGCTGTGCTCTCGATCTGGTTGATCGGCGCCATGCTGGCACTCGCCGGCGCCCTCTCCTACAGTGAACTGGGCGCGGCGTTTCCGGAAGCGGGCGGAGAGTATGTCTATCTCCGTGAAGCGTTCGGCTCCTTGTGGGGATACCTGAGCGGGTGGACTAGTTTTTTTGCTGGTTTTTCCGCTGCGATCGCGGCGGCGGCGATCGGGTTTGCAGCGTATCTAAGTTACTTCGTTCCTGGTCTGGCACCAGGGAATTTGCTGTGGTCCGGTCAAATCGGTCCGCTTCCGCTTCGCTTCAGCGCCGGGCAAATCGTGGCTCTCGTCGCGCTATGGGCGCTTTCGCTCGCGCACATCACGGGAAGGAGCCGCAGCGGCCAGTTGCACGTTCTGCTGACGGCCGGGAAGGTCCTCTCCATCGCGGCGCTCATCGTCCTGGGCCTGTGGCTTGGCCGCGGCCAGTGGGGGAATTTTCAATCCGGGTCTGAAGGGATCCTGCCGCCGGGAGTTTTCCGAAATGGAGCGGTCTCGCTGATTTTTGTCCTTTACTCATTCAGTGGGTGGAACGCGGCGGCTTACATTGCTGGGGAGGTCCGGCGCCCGAACCGCGTGATCCCCCTGTCCCTGCTTGCGGGCACCGGAATCGTGACGGTCCTCTATCTGGGTCTCAACATTCTGTTCGTCTATGGCCTGGGGATCAACGGTATGAGTGGCGTCCTGCAGGTCGGGGAAAAAGCCTCCCTCGCCCTGTTCGGACCGAAGGCCGCTGGAGTCGTGTCTGCCATGATGGCCCTGTCCATTCTGGCCTCGGCCAGCGCGATGATCGTTGCCGGTCCCCGCGTCTACTTTGCGATGGCTTCCGACGGCATTTTCCCCAAGAAGCTGGCCACGGTTCATGCACTGTACCGGAGTCCCGCCCCATCAATCGTGTCGCAGGCACTTTGGGCCTCGGTTTTGATCCTTACGGGCACATTTGAAGCGTTGCTCGTCTACTCCGGATTCGTCCTTGTCTTTTTCTCAGCGATGGCGGTCGCGGCTTTGATCGTGCTTCGTGTGCGACGGCCGGAACTCGAGCGGCCTTTCCAGGTACCCCTCTACCCGTTCACGCCAGCCATCTTCATCGGCTTTTCTTTTTGGATCCTGACTTACACGCTTTGGGGCCGTCCGAAAGAGTCGTCACTCGGCATTGTCACGGTGTTGCTTGGACTGCCTCTGTACTTCTATTGGCGGCGACGAACCGTTCGAGCGTCAAGGAGAGACTTCTGAGTGGTCTGCTAACCTAATAAAAAAGTCATCTACTTGCCAACTGGCTTGACCGTCATGATTTTTAGCTCCATGGGATAGCTGTGATCATTGACGATTCCTTCGATCAAGACTGGAGCGTCAGAGGGAACCTGGGGAGCATTCGCAGCAGTGACCAGGAGAAACTTGTCTTTACCCGCCAGAAAGAATCTCTTGCCGCCCTGCTCCTGGAGACGGCCTTTAGCGCTAATCTGGAATTGCGCGATTCCCACCTCCAGCGGCTTCAGAAGGTCCCGAAACTCCTGCGGGTGAAAAGCAGATCCGGGTTTGTAGGAGACCATGATCGCTTCGCTGGACCTGCTGATCGTCACTTTGTCGACGCTGGCCAGGCGTCTGAAATTGATCTCGGAGACCGCTGCACAGACGCCGCAGGAAATTCCCGTGGTTTTCATCGCAACCTTCTCGACCTGAGCGAATGCCGGCATGACGGACGCCAGCATCAGTGCGGAAAGTTGCAGCATCTGTTTCTGCAGTTTCATCTCTCTTCCTTTCATTTATTAGGAGACATCCTTTACCGGTACCGAATCGATATCACGATCCAGCCGCCGATGACCATGGCGTTCAACACCAGGCTGACGGCAAGAATCGTCTTGATCCCCCAGGTGCGCAAAAAAGGCGGGCGACGGCGGACCACCCAGACCTGGTAGACGAGCGACACAACAGCCACCGTGAAGAAAAGCGGCTGCAGACGCTCGAGCCAAAACAGGCACCCGGCGCTCAGCAAGGAAAATAAACCAAGTCCTGCCAGGACTTGCGGCAGCACTCATCAGCTCGGCGTCAACAGGGCGGCAATAATGGACAACATGCCAGCCCGCTTGGGGTCCGCTTCCATGTAAATTATCTCGGACGCACTATACGAACCGGCATTCGGCAAAGTCAAGATGATGCGCAAGTCGACTCATCGAAGAACGCCACGACGTTGCGTCCGTCTTTGTGTCCGATCCGCGCCTAGAAGATCAGCTTCAACACGAGCTGAATGATGCGGGGCTGGGAATCGGTTACGCCTTCGACTGTTGTTCCTGTGGTGGAGATCTGACCGAAAGTACTACTCGTGATGGTGGTATTGGGATTTCGGAACAGAGGGCGGTTCAGTGCGTTGAACATGTCTGCACGGAACTCCAGCGTTCTGCGTTCATCAATGCTGGTCCTCTTAGCGACGCTCACGTCGAGATTGGTCCGTGTGGGTCCCCGGAAGGCATTGCGGCCGAGCGTTCCGTACGTTCGCTGCGAAGGATTGTTAACCGGATCGAAACCCTGAGCCGGCGTGGCCGTTAAATCCGCTCTGGAAAACACGTTAGGATCGAAGAAGTAATTGCCGGTTCTTCCGCTGAACGACTGCGACAGGTGCGGGTCGAAATAAGTGATAGGTGAAACCAGATTGGCTCTCACGAGGTTCTGGTCACCCACTGCGGATGGACCCGGTGCTGTTCTGTTTCGGCTGAGCTGGGCTGTTATGTCGAGAGGCTCGCCTGAACGATAGCTGAAGATAGGCTGGAGGGTCCATCCGCTCAGGAGCAGTCCCGCGCCGCTGCCCCAGGTTTTCGGAGATGGTAGTCCCCATGATCCGGACAGTGAAACGTAATTCGTCAGGTCGTAATCCGAAACCGCTTTAAAGCGCTTGCGATCGAAGTACGGAACGCGACGATTAGACGCATTGGTCACCCGGAAGCCGGAGGTTGTGTCCTCAGACTTACCATAGGTATACGAGAACTGATAGCTTACGTTGCCCAATCCACGGACGTCGCGCGGCCGACCGCGGAGACCCAGCGCGAGGGAATGGTAATTGGCAAGGCCGACGTTCCCGAATGTGTCCAGATAACTGAAGGCATTTGCGGGATTGCCGGGTGTAAGGTTGAATATTCGCGTTGTCGTCCCAGGTATAAACGGATTGCTATCGAATATTCCAGTGAGCTTGTGCGAACTGCTTCCAATATAAGCAATGTCGAAGATCGTATTCGAATTGATCTCTCGCTGGATGTCGAGGTTGAACTGGTAGACGTAGGGCGTTCGCAAGTTCGGATCGACCGAGTAAACAGCAGCGCCGCCCAATGGCAGACGTCCCGTTGCGGCAAAATTCAGATTCTTCGGAGGCGGGGCCGATGGGAACGGATTCGGTTGACCGGACGCCACAAATGGCCGAGTCATACTTGGGATTTCGACTGTGGGATTTGAAGTCAACGCAGGGAAAAACAGATCGGCAAAGGCAAAGAATGGCGCTTGTCCGTTGAACTGGAGATTGTCTTCGCCTTTCAGAATATCGTAGAAGACTCCAAAACCGCCGCGGACACTCGTCTTTCCGCTGCGTCCCGGAGACCACGCAAAGCCAAAACGGGGCGCCCAATCATTCTTGTCCGCGAAATTCGAACCTGTCGGAGCTCCTGCGTCGCCGGGAAAGAGGATGCCTTTGGGCGCGTTCGGAAACACGGTGGACTGCTGGCCGAGCGCCCATGTGAAGGAACGTCCTTCTAAGTCCAATTTGGGCGAACTGTATTCGTAGCGTACGCCCAGACTCAGCGTGAGATCGCGGCGGACCTTCCATTCGTCCTGAAAGAACCCACCGAAATTTTTCGAACGGATGTTGCTTGGAGCCGCGGGGTATTGAAGGAATTCGTCGGCGAGACCGAGCACGAAGTCTGCGTGGTCGTTTCTCGTATACGGACCGCTTGCGCCTCCTACGCCGACAAAGCTGAACTGGCCGTTGATGTAGAAGTCATAAACCGTGTTGTTTTGGTATGGCGTGTACGTTGCGCCCGCTTTGAACGTGTGAGCACTTTTGATCCAGGTCAGCGTATCGGTCCACGTGAACGTGTTATCGATAAGCTTTGTCGGTCCCTGGGGGCTGAATCCAACTCTCATGCCGCTGTCGAAATCCAAAATTGTCGGACCGGTCGGATCGTCCGACGTGATGCCCACGCCCAATTCGCTGGGAGTCGGTAGTTTCTTCGAGGGTACAGCCTGAAAATTGTTATTTCGCTGGGCGCTCAGCCGGAAGTCATTCAACAGGGAGGGGGAAAAGGTTCTGATGTAATTGACCGCGAGGAAATACTGCTTCCGCCGCCCTTCATCTCCAAATCCACCCACACTTACGGTCGTGCTGGCGTAGGGGTTGAGCTGGTTTCGCCGGTTCCACCCAAGTGTCGCTGAGATGCGGTCTTTGGGAGTGACGTAATAGTCCACTTTGTTGGTCACTTCATCCCGATTGTCGCGCGCGCTATCTTGGAAAATTTTGAATCCGGCCGGGTCGGCAGGAATCAAACCGGCCTTGATATAATTTCTCGCAACAGTATTGATTTTTGATGGATCGATGATCGCTTGTGCGGCAAGCGCGGGATTCGGTTGGAAGAATGGGAATCTTTGCAAGAAGGCTGCGACGTTCGTATCCGGTCCAGTGTGGCTGGCGTTCGACAACGAAAAATCACCATTCAACTCTGCTGGCGTGAATATGGTGAGCTTGGGGCTAGTCCGAAGCTGCGACTGTCGCTGGCTCTGCCATCCGCTGAAGAAGAAAAGTTTGTCTCTGAATACCGGTCCGCCAACAGTGCCCCCGAACTGATGCCGCTTCAGAATATCTTTGGGAAGTCCTGCAGCGTTGTTGAAGAAAGAATTGGCATTGAAAGCCTCATTTCGCGCGTAATCGTACGCGGTCCCATGGAAGGTATTGGTTCCCGATTTCGTGACAACGCTTACAATGCCGCCCGAACTGCGTCCGTATTCCGCATTGTACACGCTGGTTAATATTCGGAACTCTTCGATCATGTCCGGATTCGGATTGAGCACAACGCTGTTGCTCAACAGGTTGTTGTTGACGCCGCCGTCGAGCAGGTATGTGACCGAATCCTGGCGCGCGCCGGCGACACTAAAAGTTCCAGTATTTCCACCGACAGTTGATGGAATTACGCCTGGCTGCAGAAGAGCGAGATCCAGCGTGTTGCGACCATTTAGAGGCATATTGGCAATCTGGCCGCTAACCACGGACATGCCCAGTGTCGGAGTTATGGTCTCGACGTGAGTGATACCTTCTTCAACGATGATTTCTTCCGTTCGTGCACCAACAACCATCTGGATATCAACTCGCAGAGACTGGTTGATTTCAAGCTTCTCCGGTTTCGTGACCGCTTTCTGAAAACCCGGCATGTTTGCCGTCACCGTATACATTCCGATGGAAAGCAGCGGTGCCTGATACGCTCCTCGCTCATTCGTGAGGGTCTCGTAGGCAACTTGCGTGTCAACATTGGTCACAGTGATCGAGGCGCCCGGAATCAGCGCGCCCGTTGGATCTGTTACAGTTCCAACGATTCGACCGGTGGCGGTTTGTGCCCAGAGCGCAGCGGCGCCGGAAAGACAGAAAAGAAGAACAAACATAATCCCGAAGGATCGCCCAAATCTCTCAAAGCGGATCATAGATTTCCTCCTCCCTTCGATCTACACGGAAGGCAACACGTCGCCCTCCCGGTGGTCTCAGCAAAATAAACCAAGTGCTGCCAGGACTTGCGGCAGCACTCATCAGCTCGGCGTCAACAGGGCGGCAATAATGGACAACATGCCAGCCCGCTTCCATGTAAATTATCTCGGACGCACTATACGAACCGGCATTCGGCAAAGTCAAGATGATGCGTTTCTCGGTGAATAGCGGCTTGTTGATCCTCAACCCTGGGAGTTGTGGCAAGATCAGCGGTAGAGCCATCAACTAATGGAAAGGAAGGCAGAGATGAGTAATTATCGAAGCATGGAGCGGCAATTTTTCGAAAACCTTCGGCTTGAGCGCCGTCCCGTGGCGATCACATTTCGGGGAGCTCCTCCGTCCGGCGTTTCCAAGTTTACGGGAACCGAACCGGCGGGTTGCAGTTTCTGGAGGCTCGCCGCAGAGGGACGGACCTTTTACACGGTTCCGAGCGACCATTACAACTGCGCGATTGGGTCCTACACGCACAACATTGCCTTGCCGCCGGAGCGCGCTCAGGAGCTCGAGCAGACGCTGAGCTTCATGACGAGCATCGGCTATCTCCGGATGGAGGAGGTTCCTGGAATCGCCCGCCTGCCGCGCACACCGGGTGTCGTCATTTATGCTCCGCTGGGGGAAACGCCGGTTGACCCGGATGTGGTGCTTTTTTGGGGACGTCCCGGCCGAATCATGCTTCTACAGGAAGCAGCGATCCGTGCCGGTGTCGGGTCCCAGACTAACGTTCTGGCGCGCCCGACCTGTATGGCGCTTCCCGTTGCCCTGTCCCAGGGGACGGTCGCCAGCACGGGCTGCATCGGCAACCGCGTCTACAACGACATTGACGACGGAGAGCTTTATGTGGCCATTCCGGGTAAGGACGTCAGCCGTGTGGCCGATCAGGCCCAATCCATCGCCACGGCTAACGCCAAATTGTCGGAGTATCACCAGGAGCGGCGGCGGACGCTCAGGAGTGAATAGGTGTGGAACGAATGTTGAACAAGAACGTATTCCCCTCCTTGCAAACTGATCATTACCCACAAGTCGTCCGCTGGACACGGGCGTCTGGGACAACCGGCGGGAAAGGCGAAGTCCCCTCCTTGGCAAAGACTTGGCAAAGGAGGGGTGGCCGCGCCATCAAGTAAATGGTCCCGTTCCTTTGGAGGCGTGGCCGGGGTGGTTCGTTAAACTTCCGATAATCGGTGGCTTGAACCAACCACCCCGCCTGCGCCCGCTAAGGAGGCTTCGCGGCATTTTCTTAATGGGCGCAGCCACCCCTCCTTGTCCAGGGAGGGGACTTCGGCTTTCCCTTAAGTTGTTTTCAATGTCCCCGTGTCCAGCAAAAGATGTGGGACATGGCAAGCCTTGCAAATGGAAAATGACCACCCCGTCAAAGGTGGCTTCGCCTCATTTTCTTGATGGCGCAGCCACAACCCCTCCTGTTCCAGGAGGGGAATCCGTTGTCACTCCCCCCGTGTCCAGCAATCCAAATTTGAATCTGCGTCATCCGCGTAATCCGCAGCCATTCTTGATTTGACGTGCGGCTGGGATTACAGTTCCTGTGCAGAGGAGATCTCCATTGCACGTGGGGCGGTCTGACTGTATCACTGGCGTCGTGTTGGGTTTTCTGTTGATGACGCAGCCGGCCAGTTCTCAACTCGTTCAAATTCGTCACTGGTCGGGACAAGGCGTTGCTCCCACATACGAAGGCTACGACGTCAACGCGGATGGTTCTGTCAACATGTGGTTCGGATACATGAATCGGAATTACGAGGAAGAACTCGACATTCCGGTTGGACCTGACAACAGCTTCGAGCCCGGAGTCGATCGCGGCCAACCGGCTCATTTCATGGTGAGGCGGCACAAGGATGTTTTCAGGGTCGTCGTAGCGAAGGATTTCGGCGACCAGAAGCTGGTGTGGACCCTCAGAGCGCATGGCCAAACCGCACAGGTTGCCGGGACGCTCAATCCGGTTTGGATGATTGACCGCCTTCGCACGACTCGAGGCGGAAACAGTGAGAAAGTCGATTCAAACACGCCACCGGTGGTGACCATTGAGCCCCACGAACAAACGATCCTCTATCCCAATCCGGGTTCCGCCAGGCTGATTGTATCTGCGACCGACGACGGACTACCGAAACGGGCCGGGAAAACAGTCGGCATGACGGTCATCTGGACCAAGTACCGTGGGCCAGGAGCGGTGACGTTCGATACCGCCAAGGCTCAACTTGTGGATGGCAAGGCTGTCGCAGCAGCAAGGTTCAGTGAGCCCGGCGAATACGTGCTTCAGGCGGTCGTGGATGACGGCTCGGGGGAAGCAGCCGGGAATTTCGGTTATCACTGTTGTTGGACTAACGTACAAGTGAAGGTCACGGTGAAGAAGAGCGAGGGTGAAAATCGATAGCCATAGTGTTGGAAAATAATTTGGAGCGAAAAAAGCCCTATTCCCTCCTTTTGAAGGAGGGGTGGCTGCGCCGTAGGCGCAGACGGGGTGGTAGCTAAGGCGATAATCGGTTACTTGAAACAACCACTCTGTCCGCGCCTTTCAAAGGAGGGGAACATCTTCTTGATGGCGCGACGCAGCTAGATCTGAAATCTGCAATCGCCAATACGCCCGACGCTAGTAAGAAGGAGAGCTGATTATGGCAGATATCCAGAAGCACGTCATCCCGGCCATGATGCTGCTGTTTGCCGGCGCTGGCATGACGTCGTTGTTAGCAGAGACGACCGTCACCTTTACCAAAGATGTAGCGCCCATCCTCCAGAAGAACTGCCAATCCTGCCATCATGCCGGCACTACTGCGCCGATGTCACTGATAACTTACAACGAAGTCCGTCCATGGGCTCGTTCGATCAAAGAGCGTGTCGTTCTGCGCGACATGCCGCCGTGGCATTTGGACAAGACAGTGGGTATCCGGCGCTACAAGAACGACATTTCGTTGAGCGATCAAGAAATCGCGACGATCGTCAGGTGGGTGGATGGCGGCGCACTGGAGGGCAACCCTGCGGACATGCCTAAGCCGCTGAGCTTCGCGTCGCAAGACGAGTGGTTTATTGGCGAGCCCGACCTGCTGGTGACGACGAAGGATTTTGCCATGTATCCAAAGGGCCCGGACTGGTGGATCGATCAGTACGCGGAGATGACGCTGACCGAAGATCGCTGGATCAAGGCGATGGAAATTAAGCCCACCAATCGGCGCATCGTTCACCACGCCGTGGTGTATGCGATTGAGCCGAATCCACCGGCGGGCACGCCGGAGACGGGCGTGCTACTCAATGAGTACGCGGTCGGAAAATACGGCAACATCTTTAGCGAGAACACCGGAATGGTGCTGAAGGCGGGTACGCGCCTCCGCTTCGATATGCACTACTTTGCCATTGGTTCCGAGCAGCACAACCGCACCACGATTGCGTTCAAGTTCTATCCGAAGGGTGTCGTGCCGAAATACGAGGTGAGATCGACTCCGATTCGCAACATTCCCAACGACGAACTCGAGATTCCACCTAATACAGTAGTTCGGACCGATGGCTACTTCCGCCTCCAGCGGAATGCGAGGATCGACTCCTTTCAGCCTCACATGCACATGCGGGGGCGCGCGATGACGGTCGAAGCGATCCATCTGAATAACACCACTGAAATCCTGAGCTCCGTGGATCATTTCAATTTCAACTGGCACGTCAACTACATCTATGCGGACGAGGCCGCGCCCCTGCTGCCGGCGGGCACGGTGCTGCACATGATCGGTGTCCATGACAACACAGCCGCGAATCCGCACAATCCTGACCCCACCGTATGGGCGGGGTTCGGAGAGCGGAGCGTTGATGACATGCTCCAGGTCTGGCTCGACGTTGTTTACCTGGACGACGCAGAATTTAACCGGCTCGTCGAAGAGCGAAAGGCGAAGACGAGCCATGCAAAATGAACGGCCCTCCGCACTGACGCGGCGCAGCCTGTTGAGACTGGCAGGAGGCGCCGCGGCTTCCGCGATGTTGCCAATCCGCCTGGGATTGGCTGCAGATACCAGTTTCGTCATGACCCAGCTCAGCGCCTACATGAGCGACGCCGGGAATCGTACGCTTCCTGGCGAGGTGATCGAAAAGGCCAAGCATCACATCGTGGACACGTTCGCCGCGATGATTTCGGGCGCCGAACTGCCTCCCGGGCGTGCAGCGATCCAGTTCGCCCGTGCGTATGGCGGCGACAAGGTGGCGACGGTCGCGGCCTCGAAAGTCCTCTGCGGCCCGATAGAAGCGGCGCTCGCCAACGGCGTGTTGGCTCACGCCGACGAAACCGACGATTCGTGGCCAGGAGGATGGCATCCGGGCTGTAATGTCGTACCGGCCGCGCTGGCCCTGGGCGAGCGGTTCGGGATCAGCGGCACGCGGTTCCTCCGCGCTGTAGCGCTTGGCTACGACGTCGGAGCGCGCGTTCTCATGACTCTGCGTCCTGGCCTGGCGGAAACCCATAAGAGCACGCACAGCATCGCCGGAGTATTCGGCGCTGCCGCAGCCGCCGGCTGCGCGGCAAATCTGAATGCCCAGCAGATGCGGTGGCTTCTCGATTACACGGCCCAGCAGTCCTCCGGTGTCGCCGGCTGGTATCGCGACACCGACCATATCGAGAAGGGCTTCGTCTTCGGCGGAATGCCCGCGCGGAGCGGCGTCACTTCCGCTTTGCTGGTGCAGTCCGGCTGGACCGGCATCGACGATATTCTGTCGGGCGACGATAATTTCCTGATGGCCAACATGCCGCATGGCAATGCGGCCCAAATCATCGACAAGCTTGGCGAGCGCTATGAGATCACCCAAACGAACATCAAGAAATGGACCGTAGGTTCCCCCATCCAGGCGCCCCTGGACGCTTTAGAGATCATGCTGAAGCGGCGGCCCTTTGAGGCAGAGCAAGTACGAGAGGTGGCTGTGCGGATGAACCCAGGGAATGTTACGGACAACCGCGAAATGCCGGACATCTGCATCCAGCACATGATCGCCGTGATGTTGCTGGACAAAACCGTCACGTTTCGGTCCGCTCACGACAAGCCGCGTATGAAAGATCCATCGGTCCTGCGTCACCGTGCCAAGGTACGGCTCGAACCGGAAGCCGGCAGCGGCCGCGGTAACGCGGCGCGCCAGCCGCTCGTTGTGGTCACGCTTGCCGATGGAACGCGCCTGAGCGAGGACGTGACGGCCGTGCTCGGCACCGTCAACAATCCGATGACCCGGGACCAGGTTGTAACGAAATGCCGCGACCTGATGGCGCCCGTTCTCGGCGCGGCTGCCACGACCAAACTGATCGGCGCAACTCTCGATCTGGAGGACCTCAAAAACGTGCGCGACCTGCGACCGTTGCTGCAGCGCGCGTGAAGCGAAAGGCCAGCGACAAGTTGCATGCAAAAATCAATTGTGACTATGCACAGCCAAGTCCCTCTCCGCTTTGGGCCCTTTGGGAGAGGGTGCCGCGAAGCGGCGGGTGAGGGTTAACAGAGTGCATTCTTATCCACCCTTACCCGGCCTTCGGCCACCCTTTCCCAGTGGTGTCCAAATTAGCCGAAATGGAGGCTCGTGTCCTTCTCCCTCTGGGAGAAGGTGGCCCGAAGGGCCGGATGAGGGTGCATTTCCTGCCCTCACCCGGCGCTTCGCGCCACCCTCTCCCAAAGGGAGAGGGACACTCGGCAAGTTGCCCAAGGTCTCCGTGAGAAATGCGACCTAGTCATAATACGCCGGCGCCTTCTTGAGTTTGGCGTTGGCCGCGAGGTCGTGCTCGATCCAAAGCTGGGCGCCGGTCTTCTTCAGGAAAGCATCGACCGCCGCCCTGGAAGCGGCAGTTTGCTCCACGTTGAATTCGCGCGTCGGGAGCCGGTTTAGCTTACGCTCTTCCGGGTAGTGATAGAGGTCGCCGCTCAGCACGACAGGTCCCGTCTTAGCCAGTTTCAAAAACAACACCTGGTGGCCTGGAGTGTGTCCCGGAGCGGACTTGATGACAACTGTTCCATCGCCGAACACGTCGTATTCGTCCTTGTCGACGATAACGGTCTCACTGTTCTTCAGCGCGCTGAAGTTGGCCGTGGCGGTCCGAGCAGGAGGCGGATCGGAGAACATGATATCCCGTTCGGCTTTTCGCACCAGCCACGTGGAGCCCGCGAAAGCGTTGGCATTCGCAACGTGGTCGGAATGGTAGTGCGAAAGGGCGAGATAGGTGATGTTGCCAGGACCATAACCAGCAGCTCTCAATTGAGGCAAGAGCGGTGTGGAGGATGTAGCGATTCCGGCCGACACCGTGCCGCTGCCGGGCTTGAAATCCGTGTCGGGGATTATCCCTGCGTCCCAAATCATGGTTCCTCTAGGGTGCGCTACCAGAAAGCAGGGGACCGACATGTCGAATTGGGCGACTTCCTCTTTCTTCAGCGAGTAGGCATCGGCGTTCATAAAATGCAACGTGCCGCAATCGAATACAAACAACCGCAGAGATTGTGGGGTTCTGACCTTCGGTTGCTGTGGCGCAGCCAAAAGCGCACTGGCTGCGATCACCATCACAACCTGGATTGCAAACGATTTCGAATGGACTCTATAATTCGCCATCATCGCCTCCGGGCATTAACTTTGGCGCCAATAATATCAGAGAGGATAGGATGCGTTTAAACGAATGGACCCTGGCAGCTTCTACCGCATTCTTTCTTGCGGCCGGCCTGATGCTCGCTCAATCCGCTCAACCAGTCAAAAATCCAAGAGAGGGTGACTCGGAAGCGATTCGCGCAGGGACGGCAGGATATGGCGCGCGGTGCGCATTCTGTCATGGCGCAGATGCGAAAGGAGCAACTGGTGGATGCGACCTGACGCGACTCTGGACCGCGGGCGGCACGGAGCAACAGATCTTTCAGAGCATCCGGCGTGGTTTTCCCAACACGATCAAGGCGCATAGTTTTGGCCCGGACGACGACATCTGGTCGATCATGGCGTATCTGCGCACGATCGACGCACGGAACTCCAGTGCCAGGCCGTCCGGCAATGCCGGCAACGGCGAGCGCCTTTTTAATGCGAATTGCGTGCAGTGTCATCAAACCAACCGGCGAGGCGGCCTCCTCGGTCCCGATCTGTCGCGAGTCGGATCAAGCCGTTCGCGCGCAGCGCTCGCGCACAAGATCCGCCACGCCAGCTCGTACATCATGAGTGTCTACACCCTTAACTACATTGTCGAAGGCTATCAACCGGTGTCACTCGTCACGCGTGGCGGGCAGCGCATTCGCGGAGTCAAGAAGAACGAGGATGCTTTCTCGATTCAGATCATGGACACTCGCGAACGGCTTCAAGGTTACGCGAAGGCGGACCTTCGCGAGTTAATCGATGAGGAAACGTCGATCATGCCGGATTTCGGCTCGGACCGGTTGAGCGATAGCGATCTGAACGACCTGCTGGACTATCTGCAGACGCTGCGAGCGGTCCCACAACGTCCGTAAAGGAGTTTTGATGTCCAATGTCGGGATGTCCCATTAGCCGCGAATTGCGCGAATTACGCGAATGGGCCGCACGCCATTAATGCCGTTGGTAACGACAGGAATTCTGTGCGGTCCATTCGCGTAATTCCCGCAATTTGCGACTAATGGGACTAATGGAACATCCCCAACATTTGACATTTTGGGGAGGACCTATCTCATGCGTACCATTCACGCTGGGCGGATCGTAAATTCAATAGCTGCGGCGATGCTGATCCTGGCATCGCTCGCTGGGCAAGAGACTCCGTCTCCAGGAGTCACGATCCAGGATTTGCGCGACGGCTTAAAGGATCCGACCCGGTGGCTTACGTATTCGGGTGACTACACAGGACAGCGGCACAGTCCTCTGACGCAGATCACGCCTGCCAATGTAAACCGCTTGGCCGCGCAGTGGACCTTTCAAACCGACCTGTCTCCATTCATGTCGACGGGCCGGCCGGGCGGCCTTCAGAGTGTGCCGCTCGTGCTGGACGGGGTCCTGTACTTCGCCGGGACTCACAACCATGTTTGGGCGATTGACGCGCGCAGCGGAAGGCAGATCTGGCAATACCAGCGCGATATGCCCGCTGATGTTCCCTCTCTCACGACCCGTGGCCTGACCCGAGGCCTCAGCGTGCTCGGGAATCGGTTATTTCTCGGCACACTGGACGCGCACCTGGTAGCGCTCGACATCAAGACCGGCAAGGTGATCTGGGACACTGTGATTGAGGATTACAAAAAATACTTCAGCGTCACGTCGGCGCCGCTCGTGATTGGCAGTAATGGCGTGGGGGGACCGGCCGGCAATCCATCGAATTCCACGAGTGGCCGGCCGGTGGGCCCGACGCTAAATAAAGTCATTGTTGGTATTGGAGGGGGCGATCGGGGAGCGTATCGCTTCTTCATTGATGCGTACGATACGGATACGGGCAAGCGTCTCTGGCGGTCTTCACTGTTCCTGGGGCCGGTGAGCCGGGAAGCGAAACCTGGCCCGATGCCGAGTCCATGAGCCGAGGCGGCGGCGCAACCTGGACCACCGGCAGCTACGATCCCGAGCTGAATCTGGTTTACTGGGGGACCGGCAACCCGTTTGGCGCGGGCGATACGCGGTCGGGAGACAACCTGTACACCTCATCGGTCGTGGCGCTCGACGGCGACACCGGAAAGCTCCGCTGGTACTACCAAACTGTGCCGCACGATATCCACGACTACGATGCGGACGCGATACCGGTCCTGGCCGACGTCAGAGTCGCGGGTCAGCCGCGTAAGGTTTTGCTGTTCGCGCCGAAGATCGGTTACCTGTACATGTTGGACCGCGCCAACGGGCAGTTCCTTTCGGCTCACCCATTGTCGGAGATTGCGAAAAATTGGGCGAAAGAGATCGCTGCCGACGGCCGGCCGGTCTTAGTCGCGGAGGACGGAACGAAGTGCCTCCCGGACCTTCACGGTGTTACGAACTATTATCCGCCCTCGTATGATTCGTCTCGGGGACTGTTCTTCGTCACCGTGCGCGAGGTTTGCCAGATCTTCAATCTGGCTCAGCCAGGCCAGGTCTTCAGTGCGATCGGAAGTTGGCCTGTCGGCGGTCCGGGCTATACCGTGTTGCGAGCGTTCGATCCCATCACCGGCAAACAGAAGTGGGAGTACCGGTATCCCGATTCAGTCTTCGGCCTCACCGGTGTCAGCCCATCGCGAACGGCGCGCGGAGTGGGCCTGTCCGGAGGCGTGACGTCAACCGCATCGGGTCTGCTCTTCACCGGTGATAACGAGGGCAACTTCATCGCGTTTGATTCACGAACCGGAAAACCCCTCTGGCATTATCAGACAGGCTCTCCTGTCTGGGGATCGGCTCCCGTCACATCATGCTCGATGGCAGACAACACGTGCTGATCGCCGCAGGCTTGACGCTGACGGACTTCGCGTTGCCGAACTAGGCAAGCATATTCCCCCTCCTGAAACAGGAGGCGTGGCTGCGCCATCAAAAAAATGATGCGGAGCAACCGAAGCTGGCGCAGACGGGGTGGTCAATCCTACAGAATGTTTCAAGATGGTGTTTGAATTGGAGACGGACCGCACGCGCCTTTGCGTCCGTTCCCCTTTTACGTCACTGGTGTCCAAATTAGCCGAAATGGAGGCTCGTGTCCTTCTCCCTCTGGGAGAAGGTGGCCTGAAGGGCCGGATGAGGGTGCATTTCCTGCCCTCACCCGGCGCTTCGCGCCACCCTCTCCCAGAGGGAGAGGGACATCCCCGAAACAGGTTTCCAAATAGAGAATCCCATGAAACGCGCATCAGTCCTGCTTCTGGAGCGAAACGCATCTCGTAATTTGGACGAGAGTGCTTTTACGTAGGCGAGTTACAATCCCTCAAATTCGTATCACCAAGGAGACACAATGGCCATGCTGACGAAGCTGCTTCTAGCGATATTGGTTGCGCAAACGCCTCCGTCTGTCCGGCTGTACATCTTCGATTGCGGAACTCTGAAAAGCGGCAATCCTGACGTGCTGCTCCAGCGGGGAGTCACAACGACGGACATGTCAGTCACCGCCTATCTCATCGTGCACCCTCGAGGAACGCTCCTTTGGGAGACGGGAGTCATCCCGGACGATCTCATTCAACCGGCTGGAACTACCGAGGCTCGGGCAACGGTCCACAAGACGCTGCGGAGCCAGTTGTCGGAAATCGGCTACAAGCCTTCCAATATCACCTACCTGGCCCTCTCCCACAATCATTACGATCATTCGGCCAACGCCAACGCTTTTGCGGGCTCTACGTGGCTCGTCCAAAAAGCGGAGCGCGACGCGATGTTTCCAGACCAGCCGCCGCAGAACCCCAACAACGCCGCGGCCAGGTTCAGCGCTCTCAAGTCCAGCAAGACCACGCTTCTCGATGGAGACTACGATGTGTTTGGAGACGGCACTGTTGTCATTGTGGCAACGCCAGGACACACCCCGGGCCACCAATCCCTCTTCGTGAAACTGCCCAAAACAGGCCCCGTCGTGCTGAGCGGCGACCTGTACCACTATCCCGCGGAGCGCACCCTAAAAGACTTCACGCCGTTTGCGAGTCTCGGCAATCCGGAGATGGAAGTTAAGTCCAAAGTGAAAATGGAAGCTCTTTTAAAGGAGAAGAAGGCCACTCTTTGGATTCAGCACGACATTCTCGCTTATGCGCAATTGAAGAAGTCGCCGGCGTACTACGAGTAGACGGGCATGAAAAAAGCACCAGATGTTGGCCGGCGGCATCGGGAAACGCGATGGAAAAGGACATGCCTGTCCTCGTATTTGATAAAGATCCTAAAGCACGTCGAAGTACACCCGTTCTGACCGGCATCTAGCACTCGCAGTCGCCGCGAGCGGCTCAATTTATGAGTTATGCGTACCCCCGCAATCTCAGGCCAGCAATAATGCACACGTTACAATGGCGGTATGCAGATCCGCTACCACATCGACCCAACGACAGGACTGCCACACATCTATGAACACGAAGTCTCGGAGCAAGAAGTTGAGGATATTCTCCGTCAGCCATTTGCAAGATATACGCGGACGCAATGATTCTCGAATTTCAATGGGCCAGACTCGGGAGGGGCGGTATCTCAAAGTGATCTATGTTCCCGATCCCGTCCCAGATTCCGTTTTCGTCATATCAGCCTATGAACTGGGTCCGAAGGCGAAGCGGGCAATCCGCCGTAGGAGAAGGAGGAAACCGTGACTAACCAAAAGTATCCCCGCGGATGGAACGAGGCTCGAGTTCGCCGAGTCCTCGAATACTATGAATCTCAAAGTGACGAAGAAGCTGCCGCAGAAATTGACGCCGGCTTCAAAACGACGACGATGGAAGTACCCGTTGGTCTCGTTCCAGTAGTACGAGAATTAATCGCAAAACGAAGAGCGGCGAGAGCGCACCAGACAAAGACGCGTAACACGGGCTTGCAGCCGTCCGCTTCGCGCGCGAAGAGATCGGCAGGTTCAAAGGCGGTCTCGCGCTCGCGGCGGCTGAAGCCCTGAGTCGTTATGCACACTCTCACCAGGCGAGAATCGCTAATCCGAGAACTGGTTTGTTAAGATTGGAAAGTGTGAGTCGCCTGGAGGTCGTCCATGAATACAAAGCAACAGATATTGAAAGCGATCGAAGAGTTGCCTGATGACGCGAACGTCGGAGATGCTCTAGAGCGGCTCTACCTGCTTTACAAAATCGACAAAGGAATCAAACAGGCAGATGCTGGTGAACTCGTCAGTCAAGATGAGGCCCGCCAGCGCATGGCGAAATGGCTGAAGTAAGGTGGACTCTTCAAGCTTTGGATGATGGGACTCGTAAATCTCCTCGCGCACCCGGTCCGCCGCGTCCAGATTGTCCGCGGCAATAAATTGCCCAAATCTCGTTGAGGTCGTCCTCGGCTTCCGGATGAAAGAGGAATCCGTTCATGAGCGGGGAGTGCGGCGTTCTGCGCTTCTGCGGCGGAGCCGATCAAAAACTTCCTCGCCAGTGAGAGGCTTAACTCTGCCGCTTTTGACGTCGTCGTAGCGACGGTCGAGCAGCTCGCGGACTCCCTCCAACTCGTTAAAGATACTCTCAATTACTTCCTCGAGAGTATGTCCGCCTTGTCGCGGCCGGTGGCCGCGGCGAGGTTGTCAGTCTTTGCTTCCATTGATGAATTCGGGGAACCTGCGGCCCAACGCGGCGTTGGAGCTGACCGCGCTTCCCGGCAGAGCCGCTCCGTGTATTCCCGGCTCGCACAAAACGCTCGCCACGGCGTTTGCTCAAGGCCAGAATGGTTCTATGAATTTCTATCAACAACTGAGCCAACGGCTGGCGCTGGCCGAATTATTCCTCCGTCCGGAAATTCCTAAGCACAATCGCGCGGGATGAAGGCCGATAGAGTTCATCCACCAAAGCGCGGCGATTTTCCAGAACGGCGCGCTGGTTGAGCGAACCTTTGTCGGTGACTTCGTGTGCGTCGATGGAAGGCGGGTCTTCGAGAAGAATCGCGCTGACGATGAGGTTCGAACTGCCTGTGCTTGTCTTTGTGAAGTCTTCCAGAAGCTTCTTGAACTGCGCTCGAATGAGCTCACTTTGAAGCAGATCGACGGCAGGGACGGTTCGCATGTTTTCAGGACATATCCGGCGGCATTCTTCGATGTCTGTAAAGATGAGCACGGCCACATAATCACGATCATGGCCCGCGATGACCACGTCCTGAACCAGAGGCGCGGAGTGGCTCAGGAATTTTGCGCGCAGCGGCCCGACACTGACCCACGTACCCGTTGCAAGCTTGAAATCTTCCGTGAGGCGCCCGTCGAAAATGAATCCCTTCGATGGATCGTTTTCATCGACGAATAGCAGGGCGTCGCCCATCTTGTAAAAACCCTCGCTGTCGAATGCTGCTCGAGTCAATTCCTCCTGGCGCCAATAACCTGGAGTGATGTTTGGTCCTCGAAAACGCGCCTCGAGCTTACCGTCTTTGGGTACCAGCTTCATTTCCAATCCGGCAGCGGGAACGCCGACGTGACCGGCGCGGCTGACTTCATATCCCGGGCACAACGCGAAGGGAGCGGTTTCGGTGGAACCGAGCCCGGTCAGCATCAACACGCGTTCACCACAGGCTTTCACGGAGAGCTCTGCCAGTTGATCCCACACGTGTTGGGAGAGGCCGGCAGCCGCATAAAACATGAGTTTGAGCCGGCTGAAGAAATGTTCGCGGAATTTCGGTTCACGCCGGAGATATGGAAGCAGAGCTTCCCAACCTCGCGGCACGTTCAAATAGATGGTGGGAGCGATTTCGCGGAGATTGCGAACCGTTTTCTCAAACAAGTCCGGTGTGGGCTTGCCATCGTCGATATAAAGCGAGCCGCCGTTGTAGAGCACGAGCCCAATATCGTGACTGCCGCCGAACGTGTGGTTCCATGGCGTCCAATCCAGAAGCACAGGTGGCTCATCGGCTAGAAACGCAAGATGCGTTCGTATCATTTCCTGATTACTGCACCACATCCGGTGCGTGTTGATCACACCTTTGGGAATGCCGGTGGAGCCCGAAGTAAAGAGAATCCGGATGATCGTGTCAGCGTTCGCGTTGCGGTGAGCATCTTGCAGGCTCGCTCCGGCGGCCGTGTCCATGAGATCGGAGAAGAGCGTCGCTCCGTTTATTGGATCTTGAGTCACGACGATCTCCGTGTTGTCCGGCACGACCGCGCGGATTGCCCTTTCGTACTGCTTCCCGCTGGAAGCAAAGACGAGACCCGGCGTCAGAAGGTCCATGATGTGGCGCAATTTACCGAAATCCGATGAGACGAGAGAGTAGGCCGTGGAAATCGGCGCGTAGGGCACTGCCGAATACATGGCTGCCAAACCCAGCAGAGCGTGCTCCAGGTCATTGCCCGACAAGATCGCGAATGGCTGTTGCTGCGACAGGCCGCGATTCACAAGCGCCTGGCCGATGTTGCGAGCCAACGTTCGGGCGTCGCCGTACGTGAGCATGCGCCAACTTCCATCCAGTGCCTGTTGCGCCATGAAAACGCGGTTCGGTGCGTGATCCGCCCAGTGATCCAGCCGCTCCGTCATCTTCTCGGGATAGGGACCGAGGCTCTGCCGGGATAGGACATAGATGTTGCCGTTCGATTCGCGTCTCACGGTAACGTCCGTCGAACCCAGCCGGACACTGCGGTAGGGCGCGGCCGCTTTCATGGGCCAACCATGATGGCTTCCCTGGAGGCATCGAAGCCGGCGAAAGTTCCGCCTTCTTCGGCAAGGCGCTTCAACAATGGCGCCGGTTCCCACCACTCGCCATGTTGACGCTGAAATTCGAGAATGCGATCGTAAATCTTTTTCAAGCCGACCGTGTCCGCATACCACATTGGACCACCGCGATAGGCCGGAAAGCCGTAACCGGTAAGATAGATCGTATCGATGTCGCCGGCGCGCTGCGCGTGTCCTTCATCGAGAATGCGGGCGCCCTCATTAATCATGACGTCAATACAGCGCTCGATGATTTCTTCGTCGCGTATCGTCCGCCGAGGGATGGCCGCTTGCTTTGCTGTCGTTTCGATAAGCGATTCGACCTCGGGATCGGAAATCGGTTTTCGGCTCTCATCATAGCGGTACCAGCCGGCGCCGGTTTTTTGGCCCAATCGGCCCATGCGAAAAAGCTGTTCCAATACCAACGGGACGCGCACGCCAGGTTTTTCAAGATGCTTGTACTCTTGCCGCACCCTCCACGCGAGATCGAGTCCACCCATGTCGTCAACCGCGAATATCCCCATGGCCATTCCGAAGTCATATAGAGCTCGATCGACTTGTGCCGGCGTTGCGCCTTCCTCGACGAGGAGCTGTGCCTCCCTCATATAAGGAAGCATCATGCGGTTGCCTACGAAGCCACGGCAGTTTCCCACCACGACTCCGACCTTGCGGAGCTGTTTGGCGAGCGCCAATGTCGTGGCAACGACCTCCTTGCTGGTCGCGGTTCCTCGCACGATTTCGAGGAGGCGCATCACATGCGCAGGACTGAAGAAATGCGTACCAATGACCATGTGCGGGCGGAAAGTGGCGGCAGCAATCTCGTCGATATCCAGTGTCGAGGTATTCGTCGCAAGGATGCAGTCCGCCTTCGCGATCTTGTCGATTCCGGCAAAGACTTGCTTCTTCAGAGCCATGTTTTCGAAGACTGCTTCGATGATCAGGTCGACTTCCTCGAATCCATTGTAAGTAAGGCGTGGCTGGATGAGCGCCAACCGTTGTTCCATCGTTTCTTGAGAGAAACGTCCTTTCTTCACGGAGCTTTCGTAGTTCTTTCCAACAGTGGCCAGGCCGCGATCGAGGGCCGCTTGTTCGGCATCTATAATGAGCACCGGAATTCCGGCGTTGGCGCAGGCCATCGCAATGCCGCCACCCATCGTTCCAGCGCCAATAACGGCGGCTTTGCGGATCTTGTAGGTGCGAGTGTCTTTCGATATGCCAGGAATCCTGGCCGCGGCGCGCTCCGCGAAGAAGGCGTGGATCAGCGCCCTCGATTGATAGGATGCGAGGCATTGTTGGATGATTTCACGTTCCCTTTTGCAACCTTCCTCGAATGGCATCGTGACCGCTGCTTCGATCGCATCGATGACGGCGAGAGGTGCGGTCATATTACGCCGTGTCTTCCGAGCTTGCTCGCGTCCGGCCGCAAGAACTAATGCGTTGGACTCGAGGGTGCCTAGTTTCTCATTTCGTTCGCGGGTCTTTGGATGGGGCGAACCTTTTGCCGCGATCTCCCGAGCAAAGGCAACCGCTCCGGTGAGCAAGTCACCTTCGACGAGCTTGTCGAAAAGCCCAAGCTGCAATCCTTCGGCGGCATTGATAGGCTTGCCCGACACGCACATGTCGACGGCCGCTGCGACCCCCACCAGCCGGGGAAGCCTCTGAGAGCCCTCCGCTCCCGGAATGATGCCCAGGTTCACTTCCGGCTGGCCCGCCTGTGCATCGGGACGCGCCACACGGTAGTGTCCTGCCATGGCGAGTTCCAGTCCGCCGCCCAATGCCGTTCCGTGGATAGCCATCACGACAGGTTTGCCGCAATCCTCGATCTTTTTTAGCAGCGCATGGAGATTTGGCGCGCCAGGCCCCCGGCCATGAGCTTGCTCTTCCAGTTGCTTGATATCCGCTCCCGCGACGAACGTCCGGCCGGCGCCGATCATGACAATTGCTGAAACCGAAGGCTCCTGTCCGGCCCGATCGAGGGCAGCGGAAATCCCCTCCGGCACCCCGGTCCCCAGCGCATTCACCGGGGGATTGTCGATCGTGATCACCGCCACACCTTCATTATTTATAGTCAGCTGGATCAGCTCATTCATGCATCAGTCCAAAGACAGAAGATGCCGGGTTTCGCGATGCTTGGTAGTGAGTCCGTTTACGGCTTTGCACAAAAGGTCGGGAACGGGAATGCAGCTAGATCTGAAATCTGCAATCGCCGATCGTCAGGTACCCAACAAAGATGTGCGATATCCTCAGCAATTGCTTTGGCTGATTGCACATGGCTGTTAGACATTGGCGATCGGCGAATGAGAATCGGCGATGTTCAGAGAGCAGCAAGTGACTTTTTGTGCAAATCCCCCGTTTACTCACCGCGGAAAGGGCGCTAGCGCCCCTTTGGTGCCTTCCGGAAGTGGCGTGCGGGCTGTGTTCAAGACCATAGATATCAGCGTGTAGTAACCCATGATGCTCACCGTGTCGATAACGCCATGCTCTCCGAATCTGGACACCGCCCGCGCATACGTGATGTCGCCGACACTCTGGTTTCGCTGGATTTCCATGCAGAACTCGTAGAGGATGGCCTCGTCTTCCGCCATGTGCTCAGGGCGTCGACCTTCTGCGATCGCCTTCGCCGTGTCCGGGTTCAGCCCGCCGTTCAGAGCAAGCTGATAATGGGCATTCCACTCATATTGCTGCGTCCACTGCCGGGCCGTCATCAGGATGACAAACTCGCTCAGTCTCGGGGGCAACACGCTTTTGAAACGCAGGTAATCGCTCAAGGCGCGAGCACGGGTCATCACCTCCGGGCTTCGAAGAAGAGCCACCCAGGGTCCCGTTGGTTCACCTCGGGCGGCGACAAATTCCGCAAAGGCCTTCTTTTGCTCGTCCGTCATTTTCTCGCCGGGTATCGGCGGCATTCGACCTTGCGCGTTTGCGTTCATACAAGCCGCCAAAATCATAACAAGAATTGTAGCCAGAACGATCATTCTCCCATTGTTTCCATTGTGGCAGTTCATGAATACCTCCCATTGAATGCCGTTGAATGGGACGGAGCTTTTGAGTAATCCGTCGCGCTCATGAAGACATTGTTCCCTCGGAGAGAAGCATTGCCCGGTGATTTTACTCCACATCAGTCGTTCTCGCGGAAAACAAGGAACTCTGGGAAGATCGGCGCCGGAACCGACGGCGGCGGCCAGACGGGAGATCAGTTCATCGGCTGGACCATGCATACGGAACTGGAGAACATGGTCGCCGCCGGCATGACGCCGGCTCAGGTCCTTGTGGCCGCAACGCGGACGTCCTCGGAGATTCTCGGACTCGACGATCTCGGTATGGTTGCCCCCGGCAAGAGCGCCGACTTCGTCGTGCTCGACGCCAATCCCCTAGACGACATCACGAACACGAGAAAAATCTCGAGGGTCTATCTGCGCGGCAAGGAGGTCGATCGGGCGAAGCTGAAAGCGAGATGGACGGGTGGCGGAACCGCGAACTGATATCGAATATTTGCGATCAATCTGAGCCGCGAATTGCGCGAATGACGCGAATTGGCCGCACGCCATTAATGCCGTTGGTAACGACAGGAATTCTGTGCAGCCCATTCGCGTCATTCGCGCAATTCGCGGCTCAGATTTTGGTTGCGGCTACGCAGCGCTGTGGGCCGATGTCAGCGTCTGGTGTAATAGACGCTGTCGACGGGAAGTTTTTCAGTGCGGTAATCCTGTTGCTTAAACGGATACGAAGGACGCGGTTTCGAATTGATGAATGCGGCCAGTTGTTGCGCCTCTTCGTCGGTCAAACTGCCGGGATTGAGGTAGGGCATTGAATAACGAATGATGCCCGCAAGCGTGTACACGCGAGCCGCTCCAGCGCCGTCGTTCCACGAATTCGGTCCCCACAATGGTCCCGCCTTCTTATCGCCAATCGCGACGCCTTGTCCGTCCTCACCATGGCAGTTCGTGCAGTGCTCCATGAAAAGCGCTTCTCCCTTTCGGGCGTCGAGGTTTTCAATCGGAATCAAGTTCGACGATGCGATGACGTTTTGGCCGCGCCATGCAGGATTCTTCCCAACCTCGTACCCACGTGCGAGCCATGTGAGGTAGGCCGAGACGGCCAGCACTTCCTTCGATGTTGTCGCCGGTAATGCTTCCCCATCCCCGGCTTCGGTTGCGCCAGTGCCATTCTCGCTCCGAACGAAGCAGTCGACGATACGGTCGCCAAGACTGTACAGCCGGCCCGAGCGCCTGTTGTATTCCGGAAACATTCCAGCCACGCCGACGAGTGGCAGGGATCGCTCGCGCTGCCCGCCATTCAAATGGCAGTTGTTGCAGGAGACTTTGCTGGGCGCGAACTGCGAGGCCTCGTGTGGCGTGTCGGTGAAGATCCGGAACCCCCATTTGATTTCGTTGGATAGCTTCGAATCGTCCAACGTGGGATCGGTCAGCGGATTCTTCGGAAAGTACCAGGCCGTCACCATCGTCGTCGCCGAGGAAACCAGCGGGCCGTTGAGCTTGAAAGGATTCTGGTTACCGCTGCATGAACACACAGCGGCGCCCACCAGGAGGATCAGGACCAAGATCAGCGCATAGGGACGTGTCATAAGGTCTCCGTGTGGCCCATTCGCGTAAATCGGGTAATCCGCGGCTAAAAACTCTGTGCGGATAATACCGGAATAGCGTACTAAGGAACAATGGACAAACCAAAAGTTTTCAACGTCGATGAACTGATCGCCATCGATACTCACGTTCACCTCCATGGCGATGCTGGGGAGAACGAGGCGGATGAGGCAGCCCGCAAGTATTTTCGATCTACCGACACTCCACGCCGTCCAGAGGAAATAGCGGAATACTATCGATCCCGAAGAATCGGGTGTGTGATCTTCTCCGTTGATGAAAGCCTCACCGGCAGGCCGCCGGTTCCGAATGATGAAGTGGCTGCTTTGGCGGCCGCGAATTCGGACCTGATGGTCGCATTTGCCAGTGTGAATCCGGCCCGCGGCCTCGAAGCGGTGCGAGAAGCTCGCCGGCTGATCGCGTCGGGAATTCGAGGCTTCAAGCTCCATCCTCCGGTGCAGCAATTCCACGCGAACGATCGGACGGTCTACCCATTTTATGAAGTGA
>WNGL01001642.1_pt1 | contig 36201 bp, 33 predicted proteins | sample 5400591 | NCBI WGS metagenome assembly WNGL01 (sample SAMN13153377, study PRJNA577476) | soil metagenome | isolation source: 80 cm soil or saprolite under Garry oak tree replicate 1 | place: USA:California | collected 2016-06-15
CCGTGTGATAGTCTCGGGCAGCGGGCGCGTTGGTGGTGCTGGTAGCTATCCAAGTATTCGTTCCCGGATTGTATCTGCCGCCGGTATTGAGCGGATTGAGGCCTGAATCCTCTCCGCCCCAGACGATCATTTCGCTGCCCGTCCAGACCGCAGTGTGACCTGTCCGCGCTAGAGGCGCGTTGGTCGTGCTGGCCCCAGTCCAAGTATCAGTGCTCGGATTATATCGCCCGCCGGTGTTCAAAACGCTGGGGAGGCCGATAGTGCCGCCCCAGACGATCATTTCACTGCCGGTCCACACCGCCGAGTGATCATACCGCCCTTCGGGCGCGTTCGTCGTGCTCGTGGCCGCCCAACTGTCCGTGCTCGGATTATATCTTCCGCCGGTGTCCAACCGGTTGCCAAAACCTGGGTTTCCCCCCCAGACGATCATTTCGCTGCCGGTCCAGACTGCCGCGTGATTCGATCGGCCATCGGGCGCGTTGGTGAGGCTTGTTGGAGTCCACGTGTCATCAGTGCAGCCACCCGACGGACCCGCTATCACGGGAAGCGTGTAGTTTGCGGTCACTGCCGCCATTTTCACCGGCACTTGCGTCTCGGCTGTGGCCACCCAGGATTGCAATGGCTGTTTTCGCCACGCGATTCTCGTTACCTTCACGCGGTCTTCGTTGTTCAACTCCGTGACTAAACGTTCGGCTAGGACCGGTCTGGCCAGACATTCAGCGATCACAAAGAGATCGTTACGCAGCGCGGCAAAGATCTCGCGCAGCACTCCGGGCTGCCTCGTGTGATTGGCGATCCGCTCCATCTCGGCTTGCAGTTGGTCAGGAGTGATCGGCGCTTGCCAGTAATTTTCCAGGGCCTGTGAATTGCGAAGATAATCTGCGACTTTCTTTTCCAACTGCGCCTGAGTCATCGCCGCATCGAGCGATGGCTTGAGATCGGGACGTTCTTTTGGCCAAATGCGATGACGCCAATAAACCTCTTCGATCGCTCGCTGGTAAGCTACGCGCTCAGCAAAGGTCAGAGTTCTTTGGGAACTGTTCGCCGGCGCTTCGGAACGGAAGAAAGCCAGCTGCGCTCCGCTTAGTATTGAAGAGGCTGCTACTCCGCAAATAAGAAGTGCCACTAAAGCGCGCGGATTGAAGAAAGCGGACTGGGAAGCAGACTCCCTTTTCATGTCTCAAGCTCCGGTGATGAAAAACTTTTTACTGCAAGCAGGTCAAAGATGTCGAGACATTTTTTGCGTTTTGCAGCGCTACCGACGCATGGGCAGTTAGCACCGCTCCCCAGAGCAATTCAGTCAACGAAATGATGCTTGGCAAGTTTTGAAGATTGCCAAGGCAGTTTCCGCGAGCCTAAGTTAGGCGCTCTCGATGTTTGCGCTTCAGCCAGAACTAAAAGTCTTCTCCGGCTCGGCCAACCGCGATTTGGCGGAGCGGATTTGCAAATACATCGGTGTCCCGTTGGGTCAGGCGATCATCAGCTCGTTTCCGGATGGCAAGAGAATATTCGCGGACACGACGTTTTTATCATTCAACCGACCTGTCCGCCGACCAATCAGCACTTGATGGAGTTGCTGATCATGGTGGATGCAGCGCGGCGCGCCAGCGCGGATCGGATCACCGCGGTGATTCCGTTTTTCGGATACGCGCGCCAGGACCGCAAAGATCAGCCGCGTGTGCCGATCACGGCTAAGCTCGTGGCAAATTTGTTGTACGCCTCGGGCGTAAGCCGGGTACTGACGATGGATTTGCACGCACAGCAGGTACAGGGGTTCTTCGACATTCCGGTTGACCATCTCTATTCGCTACCCGTGTTGATTAAATATCTCCGACAGCAGCTCACTGGAAAAACAACTGTGGTTTCGCCGGATCTGGGTGGGCTTAAAATGGCTTCAGCCTATGCTGAAGCGCTGCGCGCGAATCTCGCCATCGTCGCTAAAGAACGCAAAAGCGCGACGGAAACCGAGGCGTTGTATCTGATCGGTGAAGTGGAAGGCAGCGACGTGCTCCTCGTTGACGACCTCACCGAAACGGCCGGCACGGTGACGTCCGCAGCTGAGCTTTTGAAAAAGCGCGGGGCACAGAAGATTTACGCTGGCGTTTCGCACGCTGTCCTCGTCGATGTCGCGATCGGCCGTTTGCAAAAATCGAAAATTACGGAATTAGTAACGACCAACAGCACGCCCGTGCGCACCGTGGAAGGGTTTAAAACCACAGTGCTCTGCGTCTCCGAGCTTCTCGGGGAAGGCATTAAGCGGATACATAACGACGAGTCAGTGTCGTCGCTGTTCAACATCGAGAACGAAAAAAATGGCAAAACAAGTTAAGCTGAAAGCAGAACCACGGACGAATGTGGGACGCTCTGCCGTGCGCAAACTTCGAGCGCGTGGATTGATTCCTGCAGTCATTTACGGGGGCAAGAATGAACCGCAGGCATTGCAAGTCGCCGCGCGCGAGATCAACGCCATGATGAGCCACGCTTCTGGAGAGAACGTTTTGGTTGAGCTCGCGATTGCCGGGGAGGATTCAAGTCGCACCGCCCTGGTCCAGGAGGTACAACACTCGCCCGTCGGTGGCGACATTCGTCATATTGATTTTCACGCCGTCTCCATGGATCAAATGATTCAAGCCGAAGTTCCTCTCGAACCGACGGGCATAGCCGTTGGCGTCAAGACTTTTGGCGGATTGCTCGAGCAAAGCTTGCGCTCGCTGGCGATTGAATGTTTGCCGGCCGACTTGCCGGATCGGATCACTGTGGATGTGTCCCAACTGAACATCGGCGATTCCATTCACGTTCGCGGCATTCAACTTCCTTCGGGCGTCACGGCAAAGGTCCAGCCTGATCTCACTGCGTTTTCGGTTGTCGCGCCGGTAGTTGAAGAAGAGCCGATTGTGGCGGAGGCCGAAGCAGCAGCCGCCGGACCGGAAGTCATTACCGAGAAAAAGGAAGAGGCCGAAGGGGCTGCGCCCGCTCCCGCTGCGAAGGAAAAAGCTCCGAAAGAAAAGGAGCAGAAGAAATAGCGTTGATCGCGGATTGCGGATTGCGGATTGCGGATTGAGCGGTTGTGGAAAACCATCCGCAAATTCGCCTCGTCGCGGGTCTTGGAAATCCGGGCTCCGAATACGCGGCCACGCGTCACAACATTGGCTTCATGGTGGTCGATCAGCTTGCGGCGCAGTTTGGGTCGACATGGGAAAAATCTGTCCCGCAGGCACGGGAGGACGCGCTCTCAGCAAAATGTGGCGCTGTGCTTCTGATCAAACCTATGAGCTTCATGAATCGGAGCGGCTACCCGCTTTTTGCGGTTGCGCAGTTCTACAAAATCGAGCCGCAGCAAATTCTGATCATACTCGATGACCTTGCCCTGCCGCTGGGCCGTCTGCGCCTGCGCGCGCGAGGTGGACCGGGGGGCCACAACGGTCTTGAATCAATCATCGTCCAATTCGGAACCGAGGAGATCCCGCGCTTGCGTGTCGGGATCGGCCAGGCGCCACGCGAAGGATACGTCGATTACGTACTGAGCCGATTCTTCGACGAAGAGAAACCGCTCGTTAGATCCACAATCGGCCGAGCTGTGGACGCGTTGAAATGCGCGATTGACAACGGGCTTGTTTCCGCGATGAACACTTTCAACAAAACCGAAACCGAAGAAGCATGAACCGCCGTTATGAAGCGCTGCTGGTGTTGAACGCCCAGGGCAAAGAAGAAACCGTCAGGGAAATCATCGACCGATTGGAATCGGAGTTTCAAAAAGAAGGTGCGCAAATCGAACAGGTGCAAAAAATGGACAAGCGCCAGTTCTCCTATGTGGCCGGTCCTCTCGATTCCGGATATTACGTGAACTTTGTCTTTGTTGCCGATCCGGGAGTAATCGCGAAGCTGCAAGCGAAATTTAAACTCGATCCGGAAGTGTATCGTCAGAATTACGAACGCCTGCCCGAGAAGAAGGAAAAGCCCGGAAAAAAGGTGGCGAAAGGAAAGTGATTCCGGTATAACGCGACCATGGCCAGTTTTAACAAAGTCATTCTGCTTGGAAACCTCACCCGCGACCCCGAAGTGCGTTACACACCCAAGGGCAGCGCAGTTTGCGATCTCGGCATTGCCGTCAATCGCGCTTACACTACCGACAGCGGAGAAAGACGTGAGGAAGTCACGTTTGTCGACGTTGTACTCTGGGCGCGCCTCGCGGAGATTGCAGGTGAATATCTGAAGAAAGGACGGCCAGTGTTTATCGAGGGCCGCTTGCAAATGGACACCTGGGACGACAAACAGACCGGGCAGAAGCGAACGAGATTGCGTGTAGTGGGCGAGACCATGCAGTTGCTGGGCGGTCGTCCCGGTGGAACTGGCGGTGCCGGCGAGACGGCTGGGGAAAATCGGCAAACCAGCGCACCGCCCAAACCATCAGCACGCGCCGAGCCCGACGAGGACGAGATCCCATTTTAGTGTAGCGTAAGCCTCTGACTCGCTGCGGCGAGCGGGAACGCTCGCGTCACTCCCTATCATGAACGCGACTGAAGCGTGCATTGCGCTCAACATGCTGCCGACTGTTGGGCCCGTGAGACTGCGGAAGTTGCTTGAAGTTTTCAGGAAACCGCAACAAGTCCTCGTGGCAAAACGCAGCGAGCTTCGCAAAGTGGAAGGAATCGGTAACGAGGTTGCAGACCAAATTTCGACGTGGGAATCCACTGTCGATCTCGCTGCAGAGCTTAAACGCGTGCGCGATTTCGGAGCGACCGTAATCACGCAAGGATCGCCATCGTACCCTCGGCCATTGCGGGAAATCCACGCGCCGCCCATCGTGCTCTACGTCTGGGGCGAACTGCAGGAGCGCGATCACCACGCCATCGGAGTTATCGGCGCGCGGCGAACCACGCATTACGGAATGGAATCGGCGAAAAAGCTGTCGTATCAGCTGGCGTATGCCGGATTGACCGTTATTAGCGGACTTGCGCGCGGTATCGATACGGCCGCCCATCAAGGAGCGCTCGCCGCAAAGGGACGAACCGTTGCAGTAATCGGTGCGGGATTAGCCAAACTCTATCCGCCGGAGAACGCCGTGCTGGCCGAGAAAATTAGAAGCGGAAATGGCGCAATCGTGTCGGAGTTCTCGATGGAGGTTGAACCGGATCGCCAAACTTTCCCAATGCGAAACCGGATCATTTCAGGATGGAGCCACGGAATTCTTGTGGTGGAAGCTGGTTTGAATAGCGGGGCGCTGATCACCTCGGCGCAGGCGCTGGAACAAGGGCGCTCGGTTTACGCGGTGCCCGGCCATATCAACGCGCCGAGCGCCATGGGATCGAACCGTCTCATCCAGCAGGGCGCGAAGCTGGTCATGGATGCGAGTGACATACTGGACGATTTGCAGATCCTTCTACCCGACACGAAACCGTCACCGGAGGCCGCAGCGCGGCCGTTGCCGCCGCTTTCGGAGGAAGAGCGGCGCGTTTATGACGCGATTGAGCAGACCGAAACACCCATTGACGATATCGCCGCTAAAAGCGAATTGCCGACCTCGATGGTTTCGTCCATATTGTTGCAGTTGGAGCTGAAACGCCTGGTCAAGCAGTTGCCCGGAAAATATTTCGTTAAGCTTGACTAGGCGAGAAACTTCCCGCGCTGTTGACCGCGTAGGCAAACTGCTCTGACTTGCAAAGATCCCCCACCTGAGTTCGATTCCTGCCCCATGCCCAAGTCCCTCATAATTACGGAGAAGCCTTCGGTCGCGAGCGATATCGCCAAGGCAGTCGGCGGTTTCAAGAAGGGCAAAGACTACTACGAGAACGAGAAATACGTGATCTCCTGGGCAGTCGGCCACCTCTTTGAACTCGCAGTCCCTGCTTCGATGAAAGACCAGGACAAATGGGACATGAAGAAGCTGCCTATTATGCCGGCGGAATTCGCGCTCGAGCCCGCGGAGAAAATGACCGGTCGCGCCAATGTTCTTCGCAAGCTCATCAGAAACAAAGATGTTTCGGAGCTCATCAATGCATGCGACGCGGGCCGAGAAGGCGAATTGATCTTTCGCTACATTGCCCAATACGCAGGGACGAAAAAGCCTATCAAGCGTCTCTGGCTGCAATCGATGACCCCGGAGGCGATCCGCGAAGGGTTCGCGCGATTGCGTACCGATGCTGAGATGCAACCGCTGGCCACTGCGGCTCGCAGCCGGAACGAGGCCGACTGGCTCATCGGTATTAATGCAACCCGCGCATTCACTTTGCGACTGAGCGGCGGCCGCGGAAGCACAATCACTTCTTTAGGCCGCGTACAGACGCCCACACTGACAATCATCGTCGACCGCGAGAACAAGATTAAGGACTTTAAACCGCGTGACCTGCACGAGCTCCACTCCAGATTCCGCGCCGCTGCTGGCGAATATGAGGGGCGCTGGTTTGATGAAGCATTTCAGAAAGACGAGGACGAAACCGAGAGAACCAAAAGACTACTCCACCGTCTGCAATTGAACCTCCCTGATGCGCAGCAGCAGCTTGACACTAAAAACGGCTCGCTGTGGGACGAGCATCGCGCCGCGCCGCGATTGTGGCACCGCGAAATCGCTGAAGCCATCCAGCGGAAGTGCAGCGGCAAACACGGTGTCGTCGAGTTGGAAGAAAAGAAACCGAGTACGCAAGTTGCTCCTCAACTCTACGATCTCACTGCATTGCAGCGCGAAGCGAATAATCGGCTTGGGTTCTCTGCAAAACGCACGTTGCAAATTGCCCAGGCGCTTTATGAAAAGCACAAGGCGATCACGTATCCGCGCACGGATTCGCGCGCTTTGCCGGAAGATTATCTTCCGACAGTCAGATCGACATTGAATAGCATCGACAACCCATTTGCGCGAAGAGTGCTCGACAATAATTGGGTCAAGCCAAACAAGCGCATCTTTAATAACGCGAAGGTCGGCGATCACTTTGCGATTATTCCGACCGCAACTGTTCCTCGCTCGCTCGACGATCAGGAGCGCGCGCTCTTCGACATGGTAACCAAGCGCTTCGTGGCCGTGTTCTTTCCGCCTGCGCAATACGAGAATACCACTCGGATTACCCGTGTGGAGGGCGAGCCCTTCAAGACGGAAGGGAAAATTCTGGTCGCGCCCGGATGGTTGGAGGTTTATGGGCGCGAAGCTACCGGTGACAAGCCCGAGGAGAATCTGCCGCCCGTTACTCAAGGCGAACACGTCGAAACGGTCCGTATTGAAATTAAGACTGAGCAGACGCGACCACCGGCCCGTTATAACGAGGCGACGATCCTCAGCGCGATGGAAGCGGCGGGAAAGCTTGTCGAAGACGAAGAACTGCGCGATGCGATGAAGGAGAAAGGGCTTGGCACGCCCGCGACGCGCGCATCCATCATCGAGACACTGATCTCAGCGCATTATCTGGTGCGACAAGGGAAAGAGCTGCAGCCGACGCCGAAAGCGATTCAGACAATCACCCTTCTCAAAAACGCGGTACCAGAATTAACCAGTCCGGAATTGACCGGCGAATGGGAATTTCGCCTGCACGAAATCGAACATCGGAAGCTCACGCGTGACGCGTTCATGCGCGACATTCGCGAGCTTACGAACGACATCGTCGGAAAAGCCAAACATTTTCATCCAGACGAACACATGCCGGACACCGAACCGTTCGGCAAATGCCCAAAGTGCGGTTCGCCTATCGTCGAACGGTTCAAGAGCTTCACCTGCACAAATGAGGAATGCGATTTCACAATTTGGAAAACCATCGCCGGGCGCTTGCTAAGCCGCGACGAATTTGAAACTCTCGTGCGCGAAAAACAGGTCGGCCCGTTGGGTGGCTTTCGTAGCAGGAAGGGCAAACGTTTCCATGCGCTGCTCAAACTCAGCGACGAGTTCAAAACAGAGTTCGATTTCGGACCAAACGGTCAAGAAAACGGCGCCGCGCAGCCGGTTGATTTTTCAGGACAGGAGCCGCTTGGCAAATGTCCAAAATGCGGTGGGCGCGTATTCGAATTTGGAATGAGCTACGTCTGCGAAAATTCAGTCGGCCCGGTAAAAAGCTGCGATTTTCGATCGGGCAAAGTCATTCTGCAACGAGCGATTGAGCGCGAACAGATGAAGAAACTGCTCGCGACGGGAAGAACGGACTTGCTCCAACGTTTCATCTCGCGCAAAGGCAGGCCGTTCAAAGCCTTTCTCGTTTTGACCGACAAAAAAGATGTCGGTTTTGAATTTGAGAAACGCGAGCCGAAGTCGAAAGGAGAAAGAAAGCCCAGGATCGCTGCGCCGAAAATTGATTTCACCGGAAAGCAATCAGTAGGCAAATGTCCCAAGTGTGGCGGAAAAATTTTTGAAACTGAGACGAGCTACATTTGCGAGCGTTCACAAGCCGACCGAACTCCGTGCAAATTCAAGCTAAGCAAAACGATTCTCGGCCGCGACATTCCAAAAGAGCAGGCGGAAAAACTTCTCACCACAGGAAAGACGGATCTTCTCGAGGGCTTCATTTCAAAACGCGGCCGCCCATTCGCAGCGTATCTGAAGTTCGAAGACGGCAAAGTCGGGTTCGAATTCCCGGAGAAAACGGCGCGCGCATAAGCAGCGTTGCACGTGACTTTGTGCTTCACACGAGCGCCGCTCAAAACTAAAAAGCCGAAATTGTGCGGCAAAAAGCTGTCGTTGTCCTTCTTCTCGTACTGCTGTGTTACATTCTTGGACTGGTCACAGCTTTCTATTTTCCGAGGCAGCTCGGCGCGGTTTTGACAACTGTCTTGCAAGGCAAAATTCGGCCGTTTGTTGTCAGCCGAAATTTCAACGAAACAATCGGCTACGTCACCGACAGAAAACCAGGGCCTGCTCTCAACGGCAACGCCAGTTACCTTGGCGAATACGCGGGGCAAACTTCGTACGGGTTGATAACCGTTCAGATACCGCAGCATTATCCGGCAGGCGCGCCGCTCGATGGCGACGCGATCAAAAAAGTAGAATCCATCTCGTATCCGGCATTTCTCAAGTTCCTTCAAGACCGGTCGGCGAAGCCTTTAATTATTTGGGTCCACGGCTACCGGCTTTCATTTCCTGTAAGCACAGCGTACTGCGCGGAGATCGCGCGCGACTTAGATATCGATGCGAACATCGTTACATTCGATTGGGCCAGCAGCGAATCTGTGCTCGCTTACACGCGCGACGTGCAGCAGGTACCGCAATCGACGCAGCATTTGGTGAGTCTGCTGGAGACAATCAACAATGAAGTTAAGCCGGGGAAAATCATCATCATTGCACACAGCCTCGGTTGCCGCCTCGCCTGTCTCGCCTTGCAAAAATTATATGAGAATCCAAGTACGCGAAATTTGAAATTAGATCACGTCGTATTTCTGGCTCCCAACGTCGACAGAGAAGAATTCAATCAAAACTTTAAGTCAGGTCTGCAGGCGCTGGTGAAAAGGCTCACGATCTATGTTGCCTCTGACGATAACGTGCTCCTGCTAGGCAAACTTTTATACAACGTCGATTCAATCGGTCTGCCGGAACAATTCTCGCCCGACACGAATCTGGACGAAATTCAAACGTTCCTCTATTACGAAAAACAGCTTCCGGGGAAAATCGATCTCGTGGACGTTTCGTTTTCGAAAAAAGATTTTCTCAGGAAACACCGTCTATTTCTCGAACGGCCAGTCATGGAAGACTTGTTTTGGCTCATCCACGACGATTACCCAGCAGCAAAACGGCATCTGTTGAAATACAAGGGAACACACAACCCGACTGATTACTGGGTGATCCCGCCGTAAAGTGCGGCTTTCATTAACAAGCGAGTAGCTGTAGTCACGGCTAGTCGTTCGGCTGTGCCGGTTCGATCTCCTGTTGCACGTGATGCACCATTGCTACTGCCGCAATCAGAATAATCGCAGCAGCGACCTGGTGCACATGAAGGCTTGCATGGAAAACGCCCCAGGTGATGCACACGGCGGCGAGCGTTTGCATCATTTCAAAATAACCAGCAGTTGACGCACGCGTGAGACGCAATCCTTGGAAATAAATCAAGAGCGGAATTCCGCCTGAGATTGACGCGAGGCAAAACAGTAACACGATCGCCTTCCCCGTGTGCGCCTGCGCAGCTGCGGGCCACAGCGCCGCGCCATCTAGTTTTCCGTACGCCAAAAGAATCAGCGTCATGCAGGCGAGACCCACGACGATGCGCATGCTGGAGGCGAGGCGAAGCGACATCCCCATCATTACACCTCGACCGGCGACTGTTGAGAGGCCCCAGAACAGCGCGCAGATCAAAGCGTACCCTGTACCAAGATTTAGCCCTGCCTGCTCAAATGAAACTCCGATCATGCTTGGATTAGTAACGGAGACGAAGACGCCAGCGACGATCGCGACGGCAGCATAAAAGAAAAACTGCCGTGCGAGGCGGTCACCAAAAAGCAGAAACGCGCCGATGGTTGAAATAACGGGTTGGATGTTCAGGATGACATTCACCACGGTGGGATTCCCGTACTTCAACGACAACGTGAAAAAAATTGTGCCAACCGCAGAGCCGGCGAACCCCGAGAAAAGCAGGAACGCCCATGTGCGCGCCCGGATTTTTGGAACCTCATGCAAACGCGGGATAAGAATCGGCAAAAACGTGATGAGAATGAACACGTGTTCCCAAAAAACAATCACCCTCGCATCGAACAGCTCGTTAAGCGGAATGCGCCACGCGCTTTCCGTGCCCCAGAGCCCAGCACCGAGACCGACCAGCCACGGGCCATAAGCTGCTCTCTTTACTGTGGGCTGTTGCATTTCGAAAGCGTGTATCCTCCCGATGGGCTCCGTCAATTCAGGACATCACCCGCCCATTTTTTGGGAACAGCGATGCGACGACGCATCGCACTCCAAAAGCACTTCGTGCGAAATAAACCAAAAATATCCGTGCGTTATGCGCCAGCTTTGGGAGTGCGCACGCGTCCTCGCGTCGCTTTCGCCTCCGGCTGGTTTTAAATGGGAAGGAAATTAAACAAGCATTGACGCCACAACTTATGGTGTGGTAATTAGCTGTTCAACACTATGCGTTGCCCCAAGTGCGGGTCTCGTGACGACAAGGTCATCGATTCCCGTCAATCGCGGGATGGATCCAGCATTCGTCGTCGACGTGAATGCCTGAAATGCAAATATCGTTTTACGACGTATGAAGAAATCGAGCGCTCGGATCTGCGCGTGGTGAAACGCGATAGAACGCATGAACCGTTCGACCGGCGCAAACTGGCTGGTAGCATCGCGAAAGCTTTCGAAAAACGTTCCACCAGTCTCCTTACCTTGGAGGAGATGGTGGATGAGATTGTGCATGAGCTGGAAACGGGCGGACGCGAAGTGCCTTCATCGATAATTGGCACGAAAGTGCTCGAAAAGCTCCGAGCAATCGATGAAGTGGCATATTTGCGCTACGCCTCTGTGTACCAGCGATTCCAGGATGTTGATGAATTTGTAGACGCCATTCATACGCTCGGCCGTCGCGTAAAACCAAATGCGCTCCAGCGCGAATTATTTTCACCTGAGACAGCGCAAAATTCCACGCCAGGGTCACGCCCCCTTCCAAGCAGCAAGAATCATGGTCGCGTTTAAGGAAGAATTTCCATATCTCCGCACCAGTTCCGGGCAATTGTTCGAGTTTAGCCGCGACTGGCTGCATGCTGCGATCACACGCGCGGCTGACGACGCTGGTTATCCCAGCTGGTGGCTCACCGATCACGTGACGGAAAGCATTGCTTTTTACCTGCAGCTTCGAAACGACGAAAACGTGGTGGCCTTCAGCCAATTGTCACAAACCGTGCGCTATGTTCTAAACGCGATCGGCTACAAGGAAATTGTGCCGCACTTTGCGCCCTCGCCCCCGCCGATTTCCATTTCGTTGCTCGATATTGCGCGGCATGCCGGCACAGGTTATGAGCTCGCGTTTTTTGATCTTTTGGAAAAACAAATCGCCGCCTTGGTTGCCACCCGTGTCGATAATCTTCAACTTTGTTCGCTTCAACCTTGCGTGAAGCACCTCCGCGGTGCGAAAACGTGGACGCGCGCCTGTGATGCGCTGCGCGAGGAAATTGTCTGCTTCGTCCGCGAAAGATTAACAACGGCGACTCATTTTTCGCGATTGGATTGTTCCGTGCATTAACCCCCATGCTGCTACAGGGCTCCAGGTTTCCGGTTTGAATTACCGTCAGAATGCGCAGATTTAGAGGGATTAGCTCGCCGGCGATCAGAACCATCAAAATGTCATGACCATTTTCGAAAAAATCATCGCACGACAAGTCCCAGCAAAAATCATTTGGGAGGATGAGGATGCCGTCGCTTTTCACGACGTCAATCCTCAAGCGCCTGTGCATGTTCTGATCGTGCCAAAAAAGGTCGTTCCACGTTTGACCGACGCAAAGGATGATGATCGCGCACTCCTTGGCAAATTGCTTCTAGTCGCACGCGACATCGCAAAAAAACTGGGGTTGACCAGCGGTTATCGAGTCGTGATTAACTGCGGTCCGGACGCTGGTGAAAGCGTGCCGCATCTACATGTTCACTTGCTGGGCAAACGTGCCCTCGCCTGGCCGCCAGGATGAGGCCGCGATCGGCTGTCGAGCGCGGTGTCCTCAGCGCATTTATCGTCAAGCGCAAAACAAAAAATCCGCTAGGCGGGCGTGCTGGCGCAAATCGCTTTACATTCCCTTATTGCGCGTACGGCGCGGGCGGCGTGGGAAACGTCTGGGAAACGAAAGCTGCGGTGCCAACTGCTCCTTTTGCGGCTGGCTCTTCGATAACAGAAGCGCTCGGAGCTGGCAGTTTCTGTTTTCGCTGCGGGCCGGCGCCGCTGAAGACGTGTTCTTCCGCGTCGAAGGTTTGCTCCACCCATTTTGCGGCGCGCTCACGCAACTCTGCACATGAGCGTAGGTGCAGCTTGTGTTTGATGTTTTCCTGATGGCTGTCAACCGTCTTCACGCTCAAGCCCAACAATGTCGCGATCTGGCGGTTGGCAAAACCCGAGCCGAGCAACTGGAAAATGTGCATCTCACGATTGGACAATTCTTCAATCCAAGCAGCTGATCTTGACATGTGATTATTTTTCGGCCGGGGCTGGAGCGATTTCCGGAACGCGCTCAGCGCTACCTCTCGGCTCACGTAAATGTCGCCCTTCACAATCTCGCGAATAGCAATAGGCAGCTCTTCTCTGGGAGCTTGTTTCATCACGTAACCGTTCGCGCCCGCGCGCATGGCGCGCTCGGCGAAAATAATTTCCGCAAATGCGGAGTACACCAGAATGCGCAGCCGAGGCATTTCGCTTTTTAGTTTTTTGATCAATTTCAAGCTGTCTTCCGCGCCCAGCCGCAGCGCCGTCACCAATACTTGCGGCTGGCATTCGGCGATTTTACTTTGCGCGTCCCATATGCTTTCAGCTTCGGCGCATACCATCATGTCAGGCTGCGAATTCAGATAATCGCTGATCCCCTGGCGAAGCAGCGGTTGCTCGTCCAACACCAGGATTCCTATTTTCGAGGGTTGCTCGCTTGAATCACTCATGAGTATCTGGCGTTAATGAAAGTTCGAGCCCTGATATAGCCACGGCGTATCAAGCAAGGCGCCTACAACATTTGTGAGATAGCTTCTCGTGTTCAATCATCGCTAGTATTTACAACAGCTACACAGCAAGAAAGGGCTCCGCAGTGTCCCACGAAGCCCTCATGCTGAAAGTTTTACTTGGTTATTTCGTTTTGTTGATGTTAGAACACGATCGTGTTCTGCCAACAGGTTATTGTGCTGATTGCGCGCCTACTTTTTACCTAGGGCAGTATGCGAAATGCCGCTTAAGGAACGCTTCGAGTGATTAACCCAAGACCTTGAAGCGAGACGATCGCTGTAGCGGCGGTCTCTCTGATCGCAGGTAAGATCGGCGCTGGGACAGCACCGCCGCAGAAAGCGGTTGCTCCGCGCTACTTCTTTCCCGGGCCGTTTTGTGATGCGCCTGCCACCCAAGGCTCGTAAGGCCCTAAATTTTCGGCGGCCCATCTGCGTGCAAATTGCTTGAGCTCGGCTGCATTATACAAGCTCAACTTGTGCTTAATTTTTTCGCAGTGGGTTTCGATTGTCTTGCGGCTTAGATGAAATTGCTCAGCTATCTCACGCGGACTGTATGACGCGCCCAGAAGTTGAAACACCTGCATTTCGCGATCGGACAGACGCTCGACGCCATCACGCGAGGCAATCGGTTTTTCGCGCAACATCCGCTGCACGACAGCTGCAGCGACTCGTTCGCTGAAATACAAGTCGCCGGTGAGGACTTTGCGCAGCGCTCGCAACACCTCATCGGTGGCGTTTTCTTTCATGATGTAACCTGACGCGCCGGCACGCAGCGCGCGCTCGGCGAAAATCAATTCGTCGTACTGCGATAGGACGAGCACCTTTACTTCGCGATGCTCGACCCGCAACGTTTTGATGAAGTCAAGCGCGTCGCCACCCTTCAACCGTAAATCCAAAACCACCAAATCGGGTTTGCATTGGTCCACGACTCGTTTGGCATCCAAGACGTTGTCCGCGACTCCAACACAAGCGAGGTCCGGTTGGTTGTCGATTAATTGCCTGAGTCCACTGCAAAGCACCGGATGGTCCTCGATTATGATGACGCGCGATTTTTTTTCGCTTTCTTGTCGAGGATTCATCGCAGGCTAAAAACTGTAGGCTGCGCTTCCAATGGCACACGGCAACTGACGATTGTTCCTTTGGCGGAGTTGGAACCCACTTCGCAACACCCGCCGATGCATTGCGCGCGATAGCGCATGATCCGAAGACCCATCCCAGCGCCGTTCCCGTTGCCGTTTGCCCGGAAACCTTTTCCGTCGTCCTGAATGGTGAGGACTAGATCATCACTGTCGAAACCGAGGTGGATCTGCACATTGTGAGCGGCTCCGTGCTCCAGAGCATTGCGCATCGCTTCCTGAGCAATGCGATACAGTTGAGCGGCCACAGGAGCGCTAATCGGTAAAGATGAAGAATCCGCTTTAACCGTGACCTTAATCCTGCAGTTCTGGCTCATGTTCGTGGCCAGCGACCTAAGCGCCGCTTTCAAATCCCCCACTCCATCCGGGCCTTCGAGAGTGCGCGCAGTCAGCCGTGCTTGTTTGGCTGCGTCATTGGCCAGCTTCGCGATCACACCAGCCTTGTCAGCTTCGGCGGACTGATCCATGCGCAGTTGCTCCTCAAGCAGTTTGGCGCACAGAGCGATGCCCACGAGTTGTTGCCCTACGCTATCGTGCAAATCGTAAGCGATCCGCCGCTGTTCGCGGGCACAACTCTCGATCACCTCACGCTCGAGCCGCGCGCGCTCCGCGACCTCCTTTTCAAGTAACGCGGTCCTCTGCTGTCTCAGCTGCTCAAGTTCATCGCGTTGCTGCCGGGCCACGGCCTCTGCCTCTTTTCGAGCAGTGATGTCGAGGTTAATTCCTGTAAGCCGCATCGCCTTCCCGTGTTCATCTACCTGCACGCGTCCACGCGAGGCAATCCAGCGCACATTGCCGTCGGCCAGAACAATCCGAAACTCCGCATCGTGATCTCGGCCGTTTTCGATCGCCCCCTTCAGCGCCTGCCGGACTTTATCGCGATCATCTGGGTGGCAGCGGGAAATCAGTTGCTCAGATGTGATCCTTCCGCAAACAGGGAAACCCAACGGAACACGACGCGTGGGCGTGACCCAGATTTCATCATTGTTTAGATCCCACTCCCACATTCCGAGATTGGCGGAATCCGCGGCCAGGTTGAACCTCTTCTCGCTGATTTCCAATTCGCGCGTGAGACTCGCTGCTCGAGCCATGTCGTTACTCAATTCGCAGCCCATGGCCACCACGGTCGCCGTGTACGTGAATCCGAGGAAAAATGGGACTTCGACGAGGCCCCAGATTACCAGCGGGGCGTGCGACGCCAAAATCGCACCGAAGATCATACTGCCGCCGACGAGCAAGGCGCGTCGCCGATCACCGCGTCGCCACACGGTAATTGTTGCATCCACCGAAAAGATAAGCAGCAAGAGCAGACTGAAGTTACTAATCAGACTCCAGGGATTTGGCACGCCGACGGGCACTGAGAAGATCTCACCGGCCCATGAGAAGTGGTAGATGTCTGTAATTGCGCGGAAATTGATGCTGACCGGAAAAATGAAATTGAGAATCAGTACGAGCGTTCGCAGGCTGTAGATGCTCCACGCCAGCCAGCGTCGTCCGGCATGGAGATAGAATTGCACGAAAGCGACGAAAGACACCGTGAGCAGCCACGTGGGCACATGCACCCAGCGCACCGATAATTGGTATTGCGCCACCGTACTCGCGTTGATCATCCACAACTCGAATGCGGAGATTGCCGCTACGGCGACGGCGCTAGAGGCAAACAGCAAGTGCACCCAGTTGTCACGCTGTTTGCACCAGACCATGGCATAGAACGCCGCAAGCGTCAGACACACTGCGGCATTCATCGACCAGAGGACGGTGATCCAACTCATCGGAATACGGGGGCCTGATTTCTAATCATCCATGTACTTCGGGTTTTTAGGGGCGAAGTTTCGAGGAAAGTTTAAGAATCCGTGCGGGGCGCAGCGCAGTGCGCGCCCTACTTTTTTGAGCGTTATCACCGACCTTGCGTAACAACGACACTAATGAGATGATCGGCGGCAGTGAAACCGGATACGCCCTTTGGCCACCGTCATGCTCAGTTCGTGACGACGCGCTGGAGCATCGTTTTGTCTTGTGCGGAGTCTGGAACCGATCAAGACAAGGCGCACAAAGCGTTGGCCGAGCTTTGCAAAATTTATTGGCGCCCGGTTTTCGCTTTCATTTGCCGCCAGGGGCATTCAGTTCCCGATGCACAGGATTCAACCCAGGACTTTTTCGCCAAGGTCCTCAAGGGTCGTCTCCTCCAGGGGGCTGATCGTAACAGAGGTAGATTCCGATCACTTCTGCTCACCGCGTTGCAGCGTTTCTTGCACGACGAAGTCGAAAAGCGTCACGCGCACAAGCGTGGCGGCGACTTACGTTTCGTTTCCTGGGATGATTGGATGACGGAGGCACCATCCCACTTGTCGATTCCAGAGCAGGAATCGGACAAATGGTCGCCAGAAAGAGTTTTTGATGTGCGGTGGGCGGCGACAGTGGTCGAGCGCGCGCTACGGCGATTGGGCGACGAGTGTGAGAAGCGCGGCCGACGACGCGTCTTTGATGTGTTGAGCAGTTGTCTCGCTGCGGAGCGGCAAGATGTATCGTACGCAACACTTGCCAGAATACTCGGGCTTCGCGAGACGGCAGTGAAACCTCTTGTGCATCGAATGCGTGATCGTTATCGCACTCTGCTCCGCGAAGAAGTCGCTCAAACTGTCGGGGGAGCCAATGAGATCGATGACGAATTGCGCTATCTCTGCGCAGCGCTAAGTGCCGCGAAATAGCTTGCGGGGAAAATCGGGGTTTCTCGCCTTCCCGGGCAATATCGCATGCAATAGACCAAGCGCGTCGCAGCTTGCGAAGATTTTTCGCCAATGCATCGCGCTGATTGCGGCAGGAGCCGCGCTGTGTCATCGGTGGTTAAGTTTCTAAAATTTCTTAGGAACTTCACCTCCGGAATTTTCGGATAAGAATACTGAAACCACACAGTGCTTTTTCGCAGTTTTTACGCAAACAATTGACGCCAGGCCTGATAAATAAATATTCGACGATGATTTGATTTTCGCTTTGCAACGTTTTGAACTCGATCTACTATCCTGTCCCCTAGCATGAGTTCGCACAGCTGTTCCGTTTCCATCCCCCTCCAGAATGAAACGGGCATCTGCCCAAAGTGTGGATCGGCATCGCGAGTTGGTCGCAGTCTTTGTCTGAACTGTCTTCTCTCGGCGGGTATTGGCACCAACGGCGATGGCACGCAGGCCGAGCAAACGCTCGATGACTTGCTGGGTAAAATTGACGGACCCGACACAGATTGGCACTTGGGTAACTATCAAATTCTGGAAGAAATCGGACGCGGCGGGATGGGCGTGATTTATCGGGCCCGACAACGGCATTCGCGCCGCGTGGTTGCGCTGAAGCGCATTTTATCTTGCCACGCGGATTCGCAGGAGACGCTGATGCGCTTCCGACGTGAAGCGCAGGCTGCGGCCAACCTCGATCACCCGAACATTCTGCCAATTTATGAAGTCAGCCAGAGCGAAGAGGGACTGCCTTTCTTCAGTATGAAGTTCGCCGGCGGCGGCAGTTTGCTCGAAGCGGTCCCAATGTTGCGCCGCGACCCGCGTCGCGCTGTGGCATTGATGGCGAAGGTTGCGCGCGCAGTGCAATACGCGCATGTGCAAGGAATTCTCCATCGCGATCTCAAACCCGGAAACATTTTGTTGGACGGCGGCGGCGAACCGCTGGTCAGCGATTTCGGATTAGCAAAATGGCTTGAGCCAATCAACGATTTGACGCGCACACCCAGCATTTTCGGAACACCTGGTTACATTGCACCTGAGCAAGTGAACGGCTCAAACGGTAATCTTACGCCCGCTGCCGATGTATACAGTTTGGGTGGGGTTTTGTTCCACCTTTTAACAGGCCGGCCGCCGTTCACCGGTGAGCACGCGCTGAAAGTGATTCAGCAGGCAAGTGAAAGGCCCGCGCCGAAACTGCGGAGCGTGGCGCCAGCGCTTGATCGCGATCTGGAAACAATCTGTGCCAAATGTTTGGAAAATGAGCCACACGCGCGTTATCGCTCGGCCGGTGAGCTGGCCGAAGATCTTGAACGCTGGCTCCAAGGCCACTCCATTGTCGCGCGACCGGTTTCGCCGGCGGTGCGTCTCTGGCGGTGGTCGCGACGGAATCCGATCATTGCGGGAATGGCCGCGCTTTTGTTGGCGCTTGCAAGCGTAGTAGGCGTAATGGCTTGGAAGAACGAGACGGCCATCCGGCCTCCGAGAAGTGGCATTGCAATCGTGCCCTTTGAAAGTTTAGGTGCGGAAAAAGAGAACGCCTTTTTCGCGGACGGCGTTTACGATGGTGTCTTAACCAAGCTGGCGAAAGTTGCCAATCTAAAGGTGATCAGCCACAACAGCGTGGCAAAATATCGTGGGGTGGGCGACACCAAGGCAATCGGCCGCGCTTTGAACGTCTCCTATGTGCTGAAGGGAAGTGTGCGTCGGGAGGCAGGGAGAATCCATTTAAATGCTCAGTTATTTGACACGCGCACGAACGCTCGCGTGTGGGCGGAGGAGTACAATCGAAACTTGGGCGACGTGTTCAGGCTCCAAAGTGAGATCGCGCAAAAGATCGCACGCAAGCTCGGAGCCGGGGTTTCATCCGCCGAGCAAAATGCCATCCAAGAACCGCCCACCACAGATCTCATAGCTTACGACGCCTATCTGCGGGCGAAAGATCTCATCAACGACATCTCCTTTAGTACGCGACTACAACAAGATCTGCTCCAAGCCGTGCACCTTCTTGACCAGGCAGTGGCGCGCGACCCTTCGTTTTTCGACGCCTATTGCCAATTAGCGGGAGCGCATGACCGAATCTATTTCGGTGGGTCTGACCACACCAGCGCGCGCCTGAAATTGTCTGAGGCAGTAATTCAGTCGATTCGCCGCCTGCGCCCCGAATCGGGAGAGACTCATTTGGCCGTCGCTCAACATTATTATTGGGCGTATGCGGATTATGACCGCGCGAAGCAGGAGCTGGTGCTTGCACGCCAAACGCTGCCGAACGAGTCGCGGATTCCACTTTTGGCTGCCTACATTGACCGGCGTCAGGGTCGCTGGGAGAAATCGCTCGAGGAAATGAAGCATGCATTGGAACTGAATCCGCGCGATTTTTCGATACTCCAGCAAATCGCTCTCACTTACGAGGCATTGCATCAATACAAAGACATGGCAGCCACCCTTGATCGCGTGCTGACGATGGCTCCAAAAGACATTCCCAGCCGAGTGCGACGCGCCTTGGTGGACCTCGAGCAGCGGGCAGACCCCACACTTTTCCACAGCACAGTTGACGCGATTTTGAAGGAGGATGCGAACGCCTCGCTTTGCTTTGTTAATCCATGGCTCTTTCTTGTCTTGCGTGCACGCGATCCGACAGCGGTCCAACGCGCATTATCCAACATGGCTGGCTGTGGATGCTTTGACGAAAATATTCCATTCCCTAGCGGCTGGTGCGAGGGTCTCTTTGCCAAGTTGCGCGGCGATGAGCCGGGTGCTCAAGCGGCGTTGAACAGCGCGCGAGAAGAAGTTGGTCAAACTGTGCGGAATCAACCTGATTACGCAGCTGCACTTTGTGCGCTTGGTGTCATTGATGCCGTACTTGGAAATAAGGAGGATGCAATTCGCGAAGGCGAACGCGCGGTCGAGTTGACACCGGTTGGCAAAAACGCCATCGAGGGTGCAACGCTCGTCCGATACATGGCCATTATTTACGCATGGACCGGCCAGAAAGATCGCGCAATCGAACGGCTCACTCAGACAACGCACCTTCCGGGGAGCCATATCAGCTACGGCTACGTCCGCCTTCATCCGCTTTGGGACCCATTGCGAGGCGATCCACGCTTTGAGGCAGTCGTCGATTCACTGGCAGCAAAGTAACATTTGTAACCGCGGCCCGGATGCATCGGCGAAGTCTCGCAGGCGTCTGGTCTGTTAAGACATTCGGCGCGGAACTGCCGCAGGCTCAACACCTACCGCTGGGCGGTAACGGCTAACTTCGACCCAAGCTGCTCGAAACCGACACGACACGGTTTTTGATTTGGGATTGACAGTTATCCAAAGCGCTGGTAAACGGACGCTTATGAAATCAATCCAAGCCAAACCCAACGTACGTGTAATCGCAGCTATGCTAGTAACTGTGGCTGTCATCGGTCTCAGCGCATTGGCGATGCACGTGCCCACGCAAACGCAAAACCCTGTGGCATTAAAAAGCGTTCAAACAGACAAGGCCACATTGTTCTACGCTGGCGCCCAACCAAGTTGCGCCTGGTTCGTGGAGATGGTTCTGCCGATCAGCGACGGTAAGGCAGCTACTGAAAATTTGAAAGCAGTCGCGGCGACACTCTAAGCCTCCTGGTTGGCGAGAGAATAGCGGTGCCAGTCCCGACGTTCTCGGGGGTGGCGGTATTGGGTACTGACCTGCCAGGGCGCCTCGGACCGGTGTTCTTCACAGGAAGCTGAGATGCTGGCGTCGCATCCGGTGATCGCCGTACCTAAAACGATGAACGGACTAGCGGTCTATCCTACCTTATGACATGGCGTCGAAGGCGATTTACGCGGCGTGGTTTGGAATTCATTTCTTTTTACTAACAGCCGTTTGCCTAGCGGGCATATTCTCGCTGATAGCGGAAAGCTCTACCATCTTCCCAGCAGCGTGCGAGAAGTCCGCGCGAGAAGCTGAGCTGGTCGCCAGTTGGCTGCTGGCAAAACAGGCTGGGGTGTCGAATCCGATCCGGCAAGGCATCGCAACCTATCTACATGCCGCTGGTATCCAAGCGGGCTACAGTTTTTTTGCTCCCAACGTACCCAGCCAACACAGATTGACCCTAGAGCTGTTCTACGATGATGGACGGGTAGAACACGAGTCGCCCCATGTGCGCAGCAGAGCCGCTGCGCTCCGTGTGAGCAGTTTGTTAGACAGGCTGGCCGAGCAACGCTACGAGCCGATCCGGGAGGTAGTAGTCAAAATGCTCGCGCTATCCGTATGGCGGGAGCACCCCGACGTGAAGAAGATTCATGCCACTTTCGGATCCGTAAACCCACCTGAGATGAGTGAGTTTGAGCATGACGAAACAGAGACATTTCAACCAATGTTCAGCTTCGATTTTAGTCTGCGTGACGAGCAGAAAGACTAACAGAACGAAACGAAGATAAAAGGTTTTCATACTCAAATTGACAATTTTGCCTTGCTTCCTCGGCCTGCGAAAACTGCTCGGTAGAACTCGCTGAAATGAATTCAACAGAACGAAGCGAGCGCAACGGATGGAATTCTAGGCCAGATCTTTGTTTCCCTACCCTTGGCTTCTGTAAAATCTTTAGATCCAGTCAATAACCCCATGAGGCGGCTAGAAGAAGCATGGAAACGTTTGTTGAGATTCCTGTTTCCAGCGGAAAGTGACACGTGGCTTGCCGTATTACGGATCGGTTTAGGTTTGCAGGTAGCTGTCTATGCGCTGTTCTTAAGGAACGACTGGCACTATCTGTTCGCCAGCAGCGGGAGAGGTCTTGTTGGTCGCGAAATTGGCGACGCCATTACTTCTTTCGAAAGCCCGTTGATTCCCACGCTTAGCTGGTTGGTCGCTCTCGGTCGCAGCATTAACATAAGCGAAGAAGCAGTTCTCAGTATTAGCTGGGCCTGCTTGTTATCGTCCGGCTGTTTTTTGTTGTTAGGACTCTTCTGCCGTCCAGCGGCGATTATTGCCTGGTTTCTTCACCTCTGCGTCGCTGAAAGCGGAGGGTTACTGGCCTACGGCGCTGATAACTTTATGACCACAGCACTGTTTTACCTGATGTTGTCTCCACTGCCGGACCGCTACTCTTTTGATCGATGGGTAGTACAAACAAAACCAAAAAATCCGCAGCTGTTGGGTTTTTGGCGGCGAGTCCTACAGGTGCATCTCTGTTTTGTTTATTTCATCGGCGGCCTGGCAAAATGTCTCGGGAGCGGTTGGTGGAACGGCTCCAATCTGTGGCACTCGCTAATCCGGCCGCCTTTTAACCTCGTTTCACCGGATATTCTCGTTCGATTCAAGTACGCCTTGCCTGTCCTTGGAATTTCAATCTGTCTGATCGAGGTGAGTTACCCAATCTGCATTTGGCTAAGAAAAACGCGCCTCATTTGGTTGATTTGTATTTTGGCGATGCACGCTGCCATAGGATTAATGATGGGGCTGTACCTCTTCGCGCTTGTCATGATCGTAATGAATCTGGCAGCATTCGGTTTCATTATGCCAACTCCGGCGCAGGCGACTTCAAGGAACAGTAATCAATGACGCCGCCGGATCGGATGATCGTGAATTCTCGGTAATTGAAAGCAAACGCGATAATTGATAACCGACAAACACTACCTCAGTCGCGTTACGCGGCTTCTTTATCCTCTTGACGCGAGGAAGCGAGTTGCCACAAGATCGATAAACACCGCGGCCTATGAACCCCAATGTTAGAAACTTTTTCCTGTGCGCTACCGCGATCGTCGTCACGAGCTGCGGTACTGCGACCTTTACCAAAACCGGAAGCGATGAGCAGATCGAAAGCCTGCGCAGTTTCCATCTTGCGTTTATCAACGAGTTCGCCGTTCCCAAAAAACGTTTCAATAGCGCGGCGTTCGACGCGAAAGTGAACGAAGGAAACGCCAAATTTCAGAAGGCCATTGCAAATGAGCAATTCACGGCGCGTCGTCCGGTTCTGATCGATCTCAAGGCGCAATTCGATGCCGACGCAGCGCATTTACGAAGCAAAGCCAGTCGCGGCAAAATCACGCCCGCGCTTGCCACCGAGATGAAGAAAGACGTTAATAAGATTTACGATCATGCCCTCGGGCGATAAAGCGAAACGCAAGAAATCTTCGGGCAAAGAGTCGGAGCTTGATTCAGCACTCGACCAGGTCGGCGACGAATCGGCCGTGGCTGCAATGAACGAATTTCGGGATTTGCTCACACAAGCGAAAGGCGACACTACTGAGCTGGTGCGGCAAAACGCGAACGAACTGGAACAGCGTCTCATCCTGTTAAAGCAAGGGAAGATTGATAAAGAAGACTTCGATTACTTCGTGGAAAACCAGAAGCGCGATCTCAGGGTCTTTGTTGACAGTCAACCAGCGCAGGTGCAGGAACGCGCTGAAAACTTGACGCTGCATGTTCTAGACATAGCTGCGACGAAAGTTGTGCCGGTGTTGCTCGCAGCACTCTAGCTGCAGCTTTCAGGAAAACCGACGATTGCTGCAGTCTGAAATGCGTGGTTCCGCATTTCGCGCGAAGTGCTTTAGGAGTGCGAGGCGTCTTCGCATTGCTTTCAGATTGGGGCACGAATGGTAGAAAGCGACGCGAAAACGCGTGCGCACTCCGAAAACTTCGCGAAACTGATGAAACGCGCGTCAGCGGTGAACGCGCTTCAAGATTTCGCGCAGCCGATCGTGCGGCAGCGCTTCGACGCGATGATTGTCGCGTCCAGTCATTGACTGGTTATCGACCAATGCATTGACGACCGCTTCTTCGGTGGCCTGCACCACCCCCGCGAAAAGCGGGTCCATGAGATCGTTGGGAATTGTCTGCACGTTATGTGTGACTTGATCCGAGTTCGCGGCATTTGGATTTGCAGTCGAAAAAGCGATGAACAAATCGCCGGAGCCATTTCCAGAAATTGTTCCCGTTCGGGCAAGGCCAAGCGACACGCGACGCGCAAGCCGCTTCAATTGGTTCGGTAGCAGCGGAGCATCGGTCGCAACCACCGCGATACACGAGCCGCTTTCTTTCTTATATACTTCCCCGGGAATTTCTTTGCCGACAGGTACGCCTGCGATGATCAGTTGCGGACGCCGACCGAAGTTTGCTTGAAGAAATACACCGACTGTGTACGCGCGCGAAACTTTTTCTTTACTGGGGTCAGCGTCCCCGGCTACAGCAACGGACACGACCCGCGAGGCGGTGCCGTTGCCCCCTTTGAACTCGTAACAGATCATACCGGTCCCGCCGCCGACGCTTCCCTCCTCAATTGCGCCGCCGTGCGCGGTATCGAGCGCGTGCCAAACGTCCTCGGGTTTAACATGGAACCCATTAATGTCGTTGAGCCAGCCGTCCCACGTCTCCGCAACAACAGGCAAGCTCCACCAGTAGCCGGTCGTATCCGGTGCGCCGTGTTTAATTCGCCAGGCAATTACAGCGTCGCGCGCGACTCCGACGCTGTGCGTGTTCGTAATAATGATTGGCCCTTCCAGAAACCCACTTTCTTCTACCCACGCTGTCCCCGTCATCTCGCCGTTGCCATTCAAGCTGAAATATCCAGCGTAGGCCGGGTCGTTGAGAGAATCGTGCCCGCGCGGAATGATTGCGGTAACGCCGGTTCGCACGGGACCTTTGCCGACCTCAAGCTTTCCCTCGCCGCTAATTAGCGTCGTGTATCCGACTTCTACGCCAGAGACATCAGTAATGGAGTTAAACTTACCTGGGGTACCTTCAAATGGAATTCCCAGATCGCGTGCGCGAACGACGTTCGCCTGGGTCCTCGCCAGCGGCGGTGATTTGATCGGCTCGCGCCCCATTGAATCTAATCCGATCACGAGCAAGAGCCCGAGCAGGAAAAATCGCTTCGACGTCATGGTGAAATCCATGAACTATCAACTATCAACCATCAACTTTCTCATTAAATTGAATGCGTGAGTTACGAAGTTTTCGCCAGAAAGTATCGACCCCAGACTTTCGATGATTTGGTTGGGCAAGCGCATGTCTCACGCACCCTGAAAAATGCGGTCGCGCAAAATCGACTCGCCCACGCCTATCTCTTTGTCGGGCCCCGCGGCATCGGCAAAACATCGACTGCCCGGATTTTGGCCAAGTCGCTCAATTGCATTAAAGGCCCGACCATCACGCCGTGCGGAGAATGCGATAACTGCCGGGAGATAGCTGCCGGCAACAGTCTGGACGTCATCGAGATCGACGGAGCGAGCAACAACAGCGTAGAAGATGTGCGTCAACTGCGGGAGAACGTTCGTTATGTGCCGGCTAAGGGCCGTTATAAGATTTATTTGATCGACGAAGTGCACATGCTTTCGCCAGCAGCATTTAATGCGCTCCTAAAGACGTTGGAGGAGCCTCCCGAGCATGTGAAATTTATCTTCGCGACCACTGAGCCACAGAAAGTTCTGCCAACTATTCTGAGCCGCTGTCAGCGGTTCGATCTTCACCGTATCCCGGCGAATCTCATCGCGAAGCACCTGCGATTCATTGCCGAAAAAGAAAAGATCACGTTGGAGCCAGCGGCAGCGCACGCGATCGCGCGCGGCGCCGAAGGCGGCCTGCGCGACGCCGAATCGATGCTCGATCAGCTGGTCGCGTTTTGCGGAGAGAAAATCAGTGAAAAGGATGTGCTCAATGTCTTCGGCTTCACGAGCGAACAAACGGTGATCGATCTCACGAGGCGAATTTTGCGCGGTGAAACACCGGACGCGATTGATCTGTTGCATCAGCAAAGCGAAAGTGGAAAAGACATGATGCGACTCATGTCAGACCTGATCGCGTATCTTCGCGATCTACTCGTGTTCAAAGCCAAACCGGACGCGCTGAAGGGGGACGTCGATGCTGAAGTGCAAAAATCGCTTGCTGCAAACGCGGAATTGGTTTCCACGGATCGTTTGCTCGAGCTGATCGATCAATTTGCGGCCGCCGAAGCCCGCATGAAATGGGCGCCGAATAAAAAGCTCCATTTCGAAGTTGCGATCATCAGGGCGATTCAAACTCTGGGACAGGCGACGCTGGATGAAGTCATCGAAAAACTGGGCGAGCTTCGCGACGGAAAATCTGTAGCCCGCATCGGTGATGCCGGCCGCGAGGAATCAGGTAATCGGAAAACCGGGATCACCGATCCCGGCTACAAGCCGGATGCGCCACGCGTTGAGGAGAAAGCCGCGGCCGTTGATGCTGAAAAGATTTGGCAGCGCGTGCTCACCAGAATTCCAGCGAAAGGTCTTTTGCGAACATTAAGCGAGTCAGTTCGTCCGATCGGAATAGACGGCCGCAATTTTTTGCTGGAACATTCGCTGGATGACCGGTCAGAGATTGAAGTGCTCGCAAACGCAAACAATCGCCGGGAATTGGAAGCGCTGCTGAAAGAAGCAAGCGGACGCGATTGCTCGGTAAAATTTGTGGCGAAAGACGGGATTCCATCGAGAGCTGCCGCTGACGCAGCGAAGCCAGCGGAATCGTTCAAAGACGACCCGCTGATTCAGCAAGCCATCGAACTTTTCAACGCCCAATTAAAATCCTGAGCCGGAGGCTTTGGCATGTTGAACGCAGCGAAGCGAAGTCGAAATATCTCTCGATGAGCTTAAAGCAAGAGATTCTCGACTTTGCTCGGAATGACAGAAGAGGTAACCCGATCCCATGAACCTAAACAAATTGATGAAGCAAGCTCAGAAAATGCAGGAGCAAATGACTAAAACACAGGCTGAGCTTGAGAAGAAAACTGTCGAAGTGAGCGCCGGTGGCGGGAAGGTAAAAGTTACGGCGAACGGCGCGGGCGATGTCATCGCAATCAAAATCGACAGGGAAGTAGTCGATCCGAATGACGTAGAATTTCTCGAAGAAATTATCCTCGGCGCGGTGAAACAGGCGATCGAGCAAGGCAAAGCACTTGCGCAATCAGAGATGACAAAAATTACTGGCGGTCTTGGCATACCGGGACTGCAATAATCGCTGAGTTGTAGAGGCGCTCGCCGCGGCGAGCGCCTGACCAATGGTTCGGCGTTTGATACAAACACCGCTACACTCACCGAATTTCGCCCGTGCCAAAATAAGGCTGCAATTTGTCCGGAATATTCACAGAACCATCCGGCTGCTGATAGTTTTCGATCAGCGCAGCGAAAAGCCTGGGCAATGCCACGCCTGAGCCGTTTAGGGTGTGGCAGAATCGATTCCCATCGCCGCCTTTGAAGCGCAGATGCATCCGGCGCGCCTGGAAATCTTCGCAGTTCGAGCAACTTGATACTTCCAGATAAGTCCCGCCGTCGCCAGATCCCGGCGACCAAACTTCGATGTCGTAGCTCTTGGCCGAACTAAACCCCAGATCGCCAGTGCAAAGCTCGACTACTCGATAATGCAAGCCGAGAAGTTGCAACACGCGTTCGGCGTCGCCGGTAAGCGACTCGAGTTCTTCGTATGATTGCTCAGGCGTTGTAATTTTCACCAGTTCTACTTTGTCGAATTGGTGCACCCGGACGATGCCACGCGTCTCGCGGCCCGCCGCACCGGCTTCGCGGCGGAAACACGGCGTATATGCCACGAATTTTTTCGGAAGATCGTTAAGAGTAAGGATCTCATCGCGATGTAGATTCGTTAGCTGGACTTCAGCCGTTGGCGCGAGGAAAAGCTGATTTTCTTCCAAGCCATACATGTCGGCTTCGAACTTCGGAAGCTGCGACGTGCCGATCATGCAATCGCGCCGGACTAAAAACGGTGGAGCAATTTCGAAGTAACCGGGCTCGCGCGTATGCAGGTCGATCATGAAATTGATCAAGGCGCGTTCGAGTTTCGCGCCTGCGCCGGTGAAACAAATAAAACCGCTCCCGGCCAGTTTTGTCGCCGACTCGGGATTGAAAAGATTTAGCTTTGTGCCAAGCGCAACGTGATCCGCCGGCTTCGTGAGCGGTGGTTTCTCACCCCAGGTGCGGATCACACGGTTCGCACTTGGATCCTTGCCGACTGGAACGCTCTCATGCGGCAAATTCGCAATTTGAAGAAGCAAATTGTTTAGCGCTGTTTCGGCAGCCGCCGCTCGTGCGTTGAGATCGGCAATTTGATCTCCTATCTCACGAACACGTTGCTCAAGCTCGGCTGTTCCCTCGCCGCTCGACCGTTTTCCACCAATCTCTTTGCTCAGGCGATTGCGCTCGGATTGTGAACGTTGCAGTTCCGTCTCGATTCTGCGCCGTTCTGCATCTACTCGCAAAATTTCATCGATCTTCGCTTCATCGCCGCCGCCGCGCGTGGCCAGCCGCGCACGGACAAAGTCCGGCTTCTCGCGAATCAGACGAATGTCGAGCATGGCGCCGGTTTCACAGAAGCGCCCTACAATTAAACCGCGCGTGACATTGATAGGTTCACGCAGATATTTCGCGCGTGGAAAAGCTTGACCTGCTCGCCGTCGCGCTCGGTCTCGCCGCGCTGGCCGGCATCAATCTTTATCTGACAGTTTTTGTCACCGGACTCGCAATCCATTTTCACTGGATCACTCTGGCGCCACAGTATCAATCGCTCGAAGTCCTCGCGAACCCGTGGATAATCACCGTCGCCGGTGTTCTCTATTTCCTCGAGTTTTTTGCCGACAAAATTCCCTGGGTAGATTCGATCTGGGACGCTGTTCACACCATCATTCGGCCAATTGGCGGTACCTTGCTGGCGATTCAAGTGCTTGGCCACCCGAGTCCGGCGTTTACAGTAATCGTTGCGCTTCTCGCCGGTGGCACGAGCCTCATCGCACACACTGCAAAGGCAGCTACACGTCTGGCCAGCAACACCTCGCCGGAACCATTCTCAAACATCGGGCTAAGTCTTGGCGAAGACGCTGCCGTGCTTGGCGGGTTGGCCCTGATGCATTTCAATCCCCTGCTTGCCCTGATCATTCTCCTGATCGCCATCGGCGCGTTTTTCTATTTTGCACTAAGAATTTTACGAGCCACGAAAGCGAAGATTTGGCTGGCATGGAAAAAACTAAATGGACCAGCTGACCGCAGTTTGCCGGTGAAATTGCCCGATACATTGCCGGCGAGGCTCGCAACGGTTTTTGGAACTGAAAACGTTTTGGGCGCAACCGTCGCCTGGGCTGCGCCATGCATCAGCGGACGTGGTCGACGCATTCCAGCTAATCTTTTCGGCGCGCTCGTCGGGACAAACGAAGAGCCGTGCAAACTGATTTTCGTGGCGCACAAGGGTCGACACCCGTACGTGCGCACGATCGATCTGGAGGGCGCAGTGGTGAGTCATGAACCCGGTTTTCTTTCCGAGAACCTGGTTATCTCTCCCGCCGCGGGGAAGGGTCCAAAATACTCATTCATCTTCCCGCGATCCGATGCAGCGTTAGTTGAACAGATTGTCAGTAACCTGCGCGAGCCAGCGTTGCAGGAACAAGAACAAGGAGCGGCGGTCTCCAGTCCGCCGAGCTGATCCAGATAGCGAATCGCGCGGCGCTGTGGACTGTGGCGACATGTCGCCACTTCTAAGGTTCGCCACGGCGAATCGTCCAGCGGCGGACGCGGAGATGTCCGCGCACTCCAAAGCCGAACGTGACATTTGCACCGCGTCTTTTCATAATCCGCGCGTGAGCACGCTGGCAGAGCGCTACGCGCAAATGCGCGATACAACTCGCGTTCATGAGCGCGCGCTGTTCTCGTCGCCGCGAATTCCATCTGAACTGGAGCTGCAAGCACGCTGGTTTGCCGGAGATTTCGGCAAGCATTTTGTCACCGCCACCGGAGATGAAATCGAGATCATTCAGTTCGGCACTTGGAACCGCGAAGCAGGACCGGATTTTCGTGACGCTGCAATTCGGATCAATGACAACGAGCCCGTTGGCGGCTGCATCGAGATCGATCTGCTCGATCGCAGCTGGGAAACACACGGGCACGCAACGAATCCAGCTTTCGAAGCGACTGTGCTTCACGTTTTCGTCGAGAGAAGTGGCCGGGAATTTTTCACGCGCACAACATCGAACCGCAATGTCCCGCAGGTATGTATCGATCCTGCAACCTTACAGGAGGCGCTTACAGCAAATGTCCCGTTGGCACGGCCGGGGCGATGTCAGGCCCCGCTTAAGGACTTACCCGAGGAACGCGTGCGCACCCTGCTGGAGGCGGCAGCGCAATTCCGTTTGCGACAAAAAGCCAATCGGATTCGCAACAAGGTCGACACCCATGGACGCGATGAAACGCTTTTTCAGGAGATCGCCAGTGCGCTCGGTTACAAGGAAAACAAGCTCCCGTTTACACTTCTTGCACAACGATTTCCGTTGCGGTTCTTGCGTGAAAATCTTCGTAATTGCGAGGCATTGCTTTTCGGCGGAGCCGGGTTCCTGGACACTTCCGACCTTGACGTCTATAAAAAATCGGCACGCGAATACGTGCGACAACTATGGGACGACTGGTGGCCACATCGTGATGAGCTGCAAAGGTTCATTTTGCCCGCGAACACCTGGCGATTAAGCAGCACGCGTCCGGTGAATCACCCGCAGCGCCGGCTTGCGGCGCTGGCAATTCTGGCACGCGATTGGCCTCGTCTTCAGCGCGCCTCAGGCAAGAGCAGCGTTGCTGCGGCCAGTGATTTTTTTCAAGCGCTCGAGCATCCATTCTGGAATTTCCATTACACGGTCACAGCCGCTGCGTCACCGAAGAAGATGGCGCTTATTGGTGAATCCCGAGTAGCGGATATTCTGGCGAATGTGCTGTTTCCATTCTGGATGGCACACGATTCACAGGCTTCGAACCCCGCGAGTAAAGGCGTTTGGGCCGAATACGCAAAGCTGCCTGCGCAGTTGTCGAACAGACGGCTCGAAACGGCAGCGACACGTCTCTTCGGAAATGATTCGCGCCGCAACGAATTTCTGAAAACCGTCGCGCACCAGCAGGGCTTGCTCCAAATCTATGAAGATTTTTGTATGCAGGACAATTCCGATTGCACGCAGTGTCCGTTCCCGGAGCAGATGGCGAAGTGGATGTGATTCGTTGTAGAGGCGCTTGTGCCAAGCGCCTGCTTCGATTTCGGGGGTTGACACAACCTCCGCTGCAAATTGCTGCTTCGACGAAAAGGTTGTGCAAGGTGATTTATCGGTCATACTGTCGGCTCGATGCACCCCAGAATTGTAGGGCGTCTGTGTCAGACGCCCATTTGCCAAAGGTCGGCGTTTGATACAAACGCTCCACAGAAACACAACCGCGCCTTCACTCTTATCGAGTTGCTGGTCGTTATCGCAATCATTGCCATCTTAGTCGGTCTGCTCTTCCCCGCTTTCAAAGCAGTGCAAAACCAAGCCAGACAAACGCAGGCAAAAAACGATCTCACCCAAATCGTGAACGCGGTGAACGCGTTTTACACTGAATATGGAAAGTATCCGATCGCCACATCCGGTGCTGATGTGATCTACGGACCAGGTGGAACTGCGAACAATGCTCTGTTTAAGGAACTTCAAGGGTGTCCTACAAGCGGGGCTTTTCCTCCGACATGTTCAGGTAACAGCACGGTTAACACACGACAGATCGTCTTTATCTCCCCACCGGCTGTAAAGAATCCTACGAACCCGCGTTCCGGAATCGCCACACAAGCCGCGACGATTAATTGCTTTCCGGTCGCGGTCGGCGAGTTCGTCGATCCTTGGGGAACACCCTATGACGTGGACATCGACGGCGATTACAATAACCAAATCAGCACGAATCCCTATGGGCCCAATAACGGTGCTGGGCCGCAGCCACTGACAATCGGCGTCATCGCCTGGTCGCTCGGTAGCGATGGAGTACTGGGGACCAAAACAACGGGATGCACCGGCAATAACATCTTCACCAACTCCGACGACGTGATTTCGTGGCAGTGATTGTTCCGATTACCCTGCTGGGGTTTCAGTCGGCGGGGAGCTTTCGCCCTCGGGTTTCTCTAGGTCTTTTGCTTTTGCCGTAGTCAATTCGACCTTCTCAAAAATAGTGTTGATGCCTTGATCGACTTTTTTCTTGGTCTCGGGCGACATCGGCCCTTTCTTTTCCACCTGCTTGTAAACGACTTTCTTGAGGTCGTCCTTTGTCGCGGGCGTGGTGCCCACGATTTGGCAAATCTGCGGGTCGGTCCATGTGCTCCATTGCACAACGATGTCTTTTTGCTTCTGCGGATCGTGATACGGGAGATTCTTTAGCGCGCCGCTTTTTTGCAACTGATCAGCCGCTGTGTACTTAGCCGCGCAGCTGCGCAGTAATTTGCCGGCGTCGGTCGCCGGAAGGTGCGAGTTTGGATTTTGCGGGGCGCTCGGATTGGCTTCGTTCATGACCAGGTCGCCACTGACTCCTTTCGCGACCGGCGGTTTGTTACGGTTTAAACAGACGCCATTGATCGGTACGGTTTTGGTTTGATGCGGATTAAGCGCAACGGTTTGCCCGCTCGGACAGGCGTAGTGCTGATTCTTTCCGCTGCCCGATTCAAAAAGCGTCGGCGGGAAAACGCAATTCAGCGGCTGATCGGTCTGATTTTGAACCGTGAGGTTAACAACCGTTCCGATTGTTTCGCCAGTTCCTGAGGTTTCAACCTTAATCTTGCCCGTAGCAATGAGAACGGCGCAGGTATCGCCCGGTTTCTTGGGTGCCATCCCATGCTCTTCCGGGATGCCTGGCAGCATGGATTTTTGCTCCTTTGGCTCCGGAGCAGGCGTTTTCCCTCCACCTGGTGGCACAGGTACTCGCCCCCCAGCTGGGGACGGGCACGGGGTAGGTGCCGCGGCGGCGGCATTGCCCGCATCATCCAAGGCCTTAAGGTTTGCCTCGTGCTGTGGCTCATCCGGCTTAGCCCCCGATCCGGACGCAGCCTTACGTTCGAGGACGAATCTCATATTCTCCTCCGCTCTTAGGTCATCAAGAATCTTGAAGAAGGCGTTCCTTTTATCCTCGTTGTCAAAGCACTTGGGCACTTCGGGAATCGTGATATTTGGCTTTGGCCCTCCTGTTTGGCCTGTATTGCCGCCGCCGCCTGACGAAGGCGGCGTTGGTGTCGGTGTGGGCGTCGTCGTTGTCTTGGGCCCGGTGTAGTTTGGGCAGCTATTTAACTTATCTTGAAGCGCCTCCCACTTTTTTTTGACTTCCTTCTTGAGATCTTCCTTCGTCTTGCCCTTTGGTGGCTTCACACTCTTTCCGGCTATCGCGTCTAGGGCGTCGTTTCTTTGTTTCGCCTTTGCCTTACCGTCGTCAGTCAAGTCCCCATAGACACTGCTAGGTATGTCTTCTAAAGTCTTGGCATTGCATTCGTCCAACGCCTTTTGCAGCTTGTTGTAGAGAGGCTGACAGCCTTCGCAGACTGAGTCTTTCAATACATGTTTTGGCTTCCTCTTATCTTTTTCTTTGCCGAAGTCCTGAAATAGATCTGGATTGATCCCCTCATCGCAGTCGCTAGCGCGAACGAGCTGGACCTGCGTGTGCAAGGCGAATACAAAAGCGCATACTATCAGTAAGAGCCTTGAGCTACGAAAGTTTGGGAATATTACATTCGATTTCATGGGAGCGGTGTTTCTATTTTTTGTTGTTGATACCGGGACGTGGAGAGTCGGGAATGTCTTTTTTGACCGGATTAATTTGCGACCATAAGTCATCGCCACTCGATTGGCGCTGCGACTGGGAACGCGAATGAGTTTTGGGTTCGTTTGAACTTGTTTTTGTTCCTTTGGAAGTCGGCGGTTTCTCTTCTGTGCGCGCAGTAACGGGTTGAGGGGGGGGCGACACAGCAAATGGATTGGGTTCCGCTCGACGCTGACCGATCCCGCTAAGATCGATTGTTGCGCCGATACCGACTCCGCCTCCACGGCTGTGACTGTGGCCATATTGCTTCCCCGCTTGATGAGATTTCGATTGGGTGATGGGTCTTTCCGTTCTCGTCGTTTGCGTTTTGGTGGGCGTGCGCGTGCTTGGTACGTTGTTGGTCGGCTGCCATGTTTGATGCGGAGGCGGGGTAGTTTGGGCAAACGCGTCTCCGCCGGAAACAAGGCCGGCTGCGGCGATGGCAATGGTGAGAAACAGCGTGCGCATAATCATTTTGCGATTGATGTTAACGGGAGCAGAAATGTCTTTCTGTTCGGCAAGGTGACCTGGAGTTGTTTGTCAGAGGTAAAAACGGCCTTCGGCCAATCGACTTTGGTGTATGAATAACTCCCGTGCGGGCCAAATATCTTGTTTAAATTAATCCCAACGCCGGTGCCGCTGTAGCCGCTCGTGCCGCCTTGTGGACTGACTGATATCGGCAAGCCGGTGTTTTCTTCGTGCCCGACTTTGCGATCTTCGCGAAAGACAGGGTTGATTACCGTCCCACCTTTGCCTAGCAGAGCGATCTGGGCCGGCTTCACGATTTTTTTGTCCGGACCAAAGACGCGAATGATCAGTCGGGTATTTTCCGGTCGCGCCTGTCCGAGCGTATCGCCCACGGTATCGATGGTGTAACCGCCGCGAGTTGTTCTGTTGCGAAACGGCGTCAGCGGGCCGCTGGTATGGGTGGCTGCGAGCGCTGATGTTGCGAAAACCGCAGCGGTCACCGCTATAGCGGCGCAGCGGGATATTTTCATCCGCATTGGGGGTTCAGTGCTTGATACTCAATTCAGGCAATTCGTGTCAACCATGAAAGTTGAATGCGCTAAGGACTCCGAAGGACGGCGAGCAGCCAGCGCACGCTACAGCGCGTTGAGTGTTTGACTACTCACTAATCACCAATCACTATTCACTTCCTCCGAACGCGGGTGTAGTTCAATGGCAGAACGGCAGCTTCCCAAGCTGCACACGGGGGTTCGATTCCCCTCACCCGCTTTTCTTTATTCAGCGTTGAACGTTGGGCGTTCGACGTTTGCGCAACACCGCTTTGGTTGTGGATTCTATGCTTCGGTTGTGAGATCCCTCGCCGTCTGCGCAGGCTCGGGATGACAGGCATTATCGCCCGCCAAAAAGTCTCCTGAAAGATTTGAAGAAACGGCCGGGGAGCGTCGCTGGTTGCTGCGGAACACCCGGCGGTTGTTGTGCAAACGGCCATTGCGCACCTCCATGTACCTGGCAGGCGGCGGCGGGTATCTTGTCCACGGGCAAATCAATATCGTAAGCAGTCCCCGCCGCCATGCAGCCGGTGGTGGCAAGTTGGCTGGAAATCGAACAGACGGTCGTGTGTTGTAATTGCATGGTGGGCTGCAGCGGTTCGGCTGGATAATATTGTGCCGCTTTGTTCATGACTTGAACCCAAACCGGCAATGCAAGCGCGGCACCGTAACCGCGTGGAATAATGGTTGTCGGCTGATCGAATCCGACCCACACGCCACCAGTCAACGTACTGGTGTAACCAAGAAACCAAGCATCTTTGTAATCATTGGTGGTGCCGGTCTTGCCTGCCGCAGGCAATTTCAATCCAAGTGAACGCGCGCTGGCGGCGGTGCCCTGGGTCAGAACTTCTTCCATCAACCGCGACGTCATCCACGCTGCGCCAGGATCCAGCGCCGGTGTCGAGATGTGGGCGGACCGATAGATTGGTTTGTGCTGCTGATTATCGATCCGCTCGATGATGTAAGCTTGCTTTCGCACTCCAGCGTTGGGAAAAATAGAATACGCGGTAGTGAGATCTTTCAGGTCTGTCTCGAATGAGCCGATGTAGATGGCCGGACCGTGCGGGACGTTTTGAGAAATGCCGAGGTCGTTCGCGACTTTTTGCACGGCATCAAGCCCGGCGAATTGTCCGACGCGCACGCTCATGGTGTTGCGTGAATGGATGAGCCCGTACGAGCAAAGCATGGTGCCGCCATAGGTGCCGTC